>Ga0315287_10000539_pt1 | contig 33450 bp, 48 predicted proteins | sample YL17G11_0_MG_FD_205037 | JGI IMG/M metagenome (GOLD analysis project Ga0315287, IMG submission 205037) | Sediment microbial communities from Yellowstone Lake, YNP, Wyoming, USA - YL17G11_0 | ecosystem: Environmental > Aquatic > Freshwater > Lake > Sediment | place: USA: Wyoming | collected...
GATTCAATTTTTCCAGTTGTTTTAATGCTGCATCCGGATCATTCATATTGATGTTTTTTCGGTATCCGGTTGAAAACTTAACAAGGGGTTTTCCGGTAAGAGAATCAATAACTATATCTCCATTCATATCTCTTACGAGTGTCTTCAGATCTTCTAGTTTTGGCAGGTAATCTTCATCCATCTAAAACCACAACCTCAATAGGTTTATCCAACTCTTTCATACACCCGATCATGTGGACAGTCCCGCGAGATTTCCCATCCCATACGGCAATAAGGGCATCACTATCATGCGCCATATCAATATTCCGTAGAAGTGGAGCATGTCGGGGATTGTCAATTGAATAATGGGGTTTATAACAGACAACTGGGATACCTTTTGATTTAGCCCATTCTTCACCGAGCAGGTCAACACCTTGTGCGCCACCGGAGAATAACGTAGTAATCGTGAACTTTGTATTGTTCAGCGCATCCCATACGACATTCTTGTCACGAACTGTTCTGGACCCGGCAATAATAACTTTCAAATCTTCCATCTCCGTTTCTTGTTTCTTTTATGTTCAACAATAACTTCTTTAATCACTGGGATTGGACTAATTTTAGTCAGATACGCTTCAATCTCATAGCGTTTAATAATCGCAGCAATCAGGGAAATAATCCCGATAACGGTTATAATCCCGGCAAACTTTACATCTAATGGATCATACCGGAATGTAATAGTAGTGGTATCAGACGTAAGTTTATCAGTTGGCATATTCCCGGTATTCTTCATTTCACGCCCGTTGGCTTTCCAACCGGGATAGTATGCAGTTTTCAGACCGACCATATCTCCATTAGAGAAATCCCCGGTAATAGTAATTTCATCTGGAGTGAATTTCGTAATTGTGGCAGGGACAAGATGGTCTTCATGAATGACAAACGCCGATGGTAAAACATTTTCTGGCTTATATACAGAAATATTATTGATTGTAAACGTAACCTCGGGAAGATTCTGTTGCCCGTTTTCAAGATATTGAGTATCAACAACATAATCCGGGGTATAATACGTTACGTCCCCCACCGTAAACTGAGGCGCAACAGTGGTTTTCATATAATACCCGTAATACGCTCGCATGGGATGAATTCCGTTCTTAACGAACCAATAGGTAAAATCTAAGTGTTGATAAGACCATCCGGTTTCAAGCACCCATAACTGATGACCGTCCGTGTTATCTGCAACCATCTTCTCAACGATTGGAATTGCTGGACTGGAATTAAGTTTAGGATCACTGGTCTGCAAATAACTGGCATTTCCATAAAGTGTAATACACAACCCGATAATTAAAAAGATATTGATATAATTTAAGTTTGTAGGGGATAATCGGAAGTTAATCTGTTCCCGATTGAAAAAGAAAATCGCAGCAATAATCAGTGTAAGGATGATTAGAACTGTAAACCCGGTATTTGCTGGGGTATCATACGCTTTACGAAGAACAATAAATTCGGTGACAAAACACGATACAAGTAAAAATATAAAGAGATTGTTTATTGTAACGCGATTAAAGTATATCATCCCGATAAAAATAGCAATAAATATAACAGCAATCCAAGATTCAATTGAAACGCTAGTTTGGAATGGTAATTCTAACAGTTTAATAAATACTAGCAGCCCTACACCAAAAACAACATTCCGTTTTTGAATAGGTGTAAGTGTAAACCCTTCCTTATCCTTTATGCGCGTTTTTACGATTTCAAAACCATATATAGCAAACAATAAAAGTATCGGTAATAACGCACCCAGAATACGTCCGGCACATCGGAAGTTTGATAGGATTGGGATCAAATGAACAAACAACAATAGGGTACGCCCACCAGCAGCCCAGACAAATGCAACAATAATCGCAAAGAAGGCAGGTATAGTCCGGTCTTCCCGCCCGAAAACCAGTGCAATAATAATCAATATTAACGGGATTAATCCGATAAGAACTGCCGATTCCCAAAACGAAAATACTGTATCAATTTGTGTCCCGAAAACAATTGATGCAAGGATACTCTCTAATGATCCCCCGTCTCCGAGGGGATTAATAGGGTCAATCCTATCAAGTGCCCCGGATACAAGGACAATCGGTATACTTTTAATCGCAAAGATTAACGCACCCACTGTAAACGCACCGAATACTGCAACCAGAGCGCCGTTACTTACGGACTTTTTTAGGAAATAATAAATAAAGAATACTGATAAAATCAAACAACTATAAACGAAATAATACAGGGCACCAGTAAACAAGATCAAAATTAAGGATAGTGCAAGGATACTGATATTCTTAACAGTTTTTTCGTCATCCCAGACAATCTTAAAGAATGCATAATATAAAAGTGGTATCCAAGTAAGTGCGAATAGTAACAGAACATGCCCGGCATAAATCCGTGATAACATTGTCCCAGAAAAGATATAAAATAAAGACGAAACCAATCGTAGTTCTGGGTTCTTTGTCATCAACCCGGACAATTTAAAAAAACACAGGTATGCGATATACAGGTGAATAACCAGAATAAGGTTAATAATAAATGGATCTTGAGTTAAAATGAATATCGGATAAAAGAACGGATAAAAACGGTCTGATAACGGATCAGCATACGCTGGCATCCCGGTCAGCCATTGATTATTCCATAATGAAAACGGATTCTTTATAACAGACAATTCAGAATTAATAATAAGCAGAGTATCAGCCGAACCAGTAATCAACGTATTATTCGGGAAGATAACAGTTGGAAACAATATTAGTAAAAGAACAATCGGTAACAAAAGGTAAACCAGTTCTTTTTTCGGATATGCTCTTATAAAACCCAAGAAATCTGTCATATACGCAATAAACTTGACGTTAATTATATTTAATACCATCCGGAACCAGTTTGAGGTTCCAAAAGAACAATCTTTATCTATATGCACACACACACATAAATGTGCATATATGTTTTTGTGCATACACACAAAGATATGCAAGGAGTAGTTGAGTATGAAGTGTTTAAATATTGATGTAAGTGACAGGAAAACCGCCGTTGGGGTAGGTATCATATTCGGTGTTGGTGTAGTTGCCGGATGGTTACTCTCGTATTGGCACATCTTCTACGTGGCGTAACTGAATGAAAACACTCACGGATAAACTCGTCCCGGTATACGTTTGGTTCTTATACGGGTTCGGGCTTGTCAGCATTATCATATCGATCATCAACTTCGGTGCAAATCAGGTAACGATGATTACGGTTAAAGGGATATACGTACCGTTATGGATGGTTCCGATAGTGGGGGTTTCGCTTATTGTGATCTGCGTAATGATCGGTTACAATTTTGAAAAGTATCAGGTTTGGAACCGTATAACCTCACATCAGAACCAGAACATGAACCCGGAGATCAAACAGTTGTCTGCTGATGTAAAAGAGATCAAAAAGATGTTGGAAAACATGAAATGACTCGTATCCTTCTTTGCCAACTGGGTTCATATGGAGATTGTCTATATGCAACTACAATAGCCCGGCAGATCAAAGAAGATTACCCGGACTGTCATCTGACATGGGCAATTGGTTCGAAATATAAAAATATCCTGAATAACAACCCGCATGTAGATGAAGTCTGGGAGTACCCGATAAGCAATCGTCTTGAATTAAAGACCAAATGGTTCGAGTTCGTAAAAGAAGTTCTTATCCGGAAAGAACAGGGTGATTTCGATAAAGTATACTTCACGCAGGCATACCCGGGCAACCCGCAACATTTCCGTGACGTGTTACGTGCGTCCATGTTCCGCGCATACGAAAATCCGATAACAGTCCCGATAGACCCGGTTATTCAGTTATCTGTACAGGAATTAGATTCGGTGTTCTATTTCGTAGAAGTCAACCGGATCGCAAACTACACACACCGTATCCTCTTCGAATGGTCCCCGGAAAGTGGACAATCGTTTGTAACATCCGGGATGGTGCTGGAAGTTGTAAAAGAGATTATCAACCGTTTCCCGGATGCATGTATAATCTTATCCGGAACTGATCGGATTGGACTTGATAACCCGAATATTATTGATGGCGGTGCTTTGACGTTCAGGGAGAATGCAGAACTGACGAAATACTGCACGTTATTTATCGGGACCGGGAGCGGAATAACCCAGATATGTACTTCTGACTGGGCAAAACCGTTACCGATGATCCAACTCTTACAAAAAGGGACTGTAGCATCGTTGATTAACGACCGGGAATACTTCCGATTACCTGTAGACAATATCATCGAAATGACAAACTGCACAAGCAGACATGTTATTGACTGTATTACCAGTGTTATTCTCAACGGGTTTGCAATATCACGGCAGACTTACTGTGAGAGAATTTATCCGGATTTCAATATTATCCGTTTCCACATGAGATTCGATTCAGCAGTAATAACCGGACAATATCTGGAGATCATACCGGCGTTCATTACTGCCTGTAAAGAGTATGGACTCAACAGAGGATTACTGGGATTTCTTTCAACATTCCCGGCAAGCATCATAATACTTATACGTCGTAAAATTGAGGGATAAAATAATATGGCAGAAACTTTAGGATCACTTTGTGATAAATTGACGGTAGTAAAATTAAAACATTACCATACAGATGACGATGAAAAGATACGTAGTCTGGCAGAACAGGAAAAACAACTGTGTGAAGAGATTGATACTTATTTAAATGATGCAATCGCCGGAAAAATCCTGATTGAGAAACTCACATTCTCCCCGAATAAAGTATACTATAAACTCGGAAATGAAGTAAAAGCGTTATCGGATAAAGTCGGGATTATGTTATCTAACCTGTCTTTGGTTAACTGTAAGTTATGGCATATACAAGAGAAAGTATATGTTTTTAAGGAAATTGACCCAACCGAAAAAGATGAAGTAATCCACCAGTTATCAGTATTGAACTTAGAAAGAAACCAATACATTGACGAGATTGACAAACAGTTCAAGAGATTAATCCAGTATATGCGACGGTGAGCATGACCGACCAGAAATCAGCGTTAATAACCGGAATAACCGGGCAGGATGGTTCGTATTTAACTGAATATCTTATCTCAAAAGGATATACTGTCCACGGAATAGTAAGAAGACATAACCTTATGGGATTACCGTTAGGGAAATTTATAGAAAACAATCCTAAAGTTGATGTGCATCTGCATTACGGCGACCTCCAGAACACCGAACAGATTGCGACGTTAATTTACGGGTTAGAGTTAGATGAAATATACCATCTCGGTGCCCAAAGCCACGTACATGTATCGTTCGATACGCCCGAGCATACTGGTAATGTAGGTGCATTAGGAACAACCCGGATCCTCGAAACGATCCGGAAAGGTAAAAACCATAATATACGTTTTTACAACGCTGCAACTTCTGAAATGTTTGGATTAGAGACGTCTCCACAATCGGAAACTACACAATTCGCTCCACGTAGCCCGTATGCGTGTGCAAAGGAGTACGCGTATTGGATGACCAAGAATTATCGGGACGGGTTTGGACTACACGCCTCTTCGGGTTTACTGTTCAATCACGAATCGCCGCGTCGTGGAGATAACTTCGTAACCCGTAAAATAACCAAAGCTGTTGCAATGATCCTTGCAAAAAAACAGGAACACTTACATCTCGGCAGTCTGACCACGAAACGGGATTGGGGTTTCGCACCGGAATACGTTGAAGCAATGCACAGGATATTACAACAGAGCGTTCCGGACGATTACGTAATCGGCACAGGAGAAACGTATAGTGTCGAGGATTTCCTGAATGAAACTTTTAATTATGCCGGATTAGACGTTCTCGATCATCTATGTATTGATAGGGAATTCGTTCGACCGACCGATGTAACGGAATTGCGGGCAGATGCACGGAAAGCAAACGCAGTACTGGGTTGGACACCGAAAATCCGTATGAAGGAACTTGCCCGGATCATGGTAGATGCTGATATGCGGTTACAAGGTCTGGAAGTTATTGGGGAAGGGGATGCACTTATCAAAAAGCATTTCCCGACTAAATGGTGGCAGGGTGATTAAATATGAATAAAGTATGGTTTTGTACAGGAATTTTAGTAGGATTTAATGGATTATTGTGTGTGATTACTTTATCTGGATTAATCCTATCAGGTATTAGTGTGACAGATGGGATGTCAGTAAAACATTATACGATTCTGGACCACAGTGGGGACGTAAATAGTCTGTATACAAATCAGGGGATTTTTCTGACTACTGATAAAGACCAGTGGGATAAGTTAGAACTTAATCATACCTATACTTGCGATGAAGGGTATAGTGGCACGATGCTTATGAATTGCACTGAAATATCATCCGAGGTGTAAATGTATTCAGTAAGGACAAAATGCAGGATATGTGCCAGTAACAATCTATTACATGTTTTATCCGTAGGAGAACAATCGTTAACTGGAGTATTCCCGCATACAAAAGAGGAAAAAGTATCAGCCGGTCCGTTAGATTTAAACTGGTGTTCGGACTGCGGGTTACTCCAGATGAAACAATCATATCAACTGGATGAGATGTATGGCGATAATTACGGATACCGTTCCGGGTTAAACGCATCAATGGTATCGCACCTGACCAATAAAATACGGATGTTGGAACTGTTCGCAAAAGTATCGGAAACCGATCTGGTTATAGATATTGGAAGCAACGACGCAACTTCGTTAAAAGCGTATACGGTCAACTGTAAAAAAGTTGGAATTGACCCGACTGGTATAAAGTTCAAAAAATATTATACGGCTGATATTGACCTAATCCCGTTCTTCTTCTCGGATTTAGGGTTCATGGAACGGTATGATGATAGAAAAGCCAAGATTATTACATCAATTGCAATGTTCTATGATCTGGAGAACCCATCCCATTTCGTCAACTGCGTCCGGAACATTTTAGCAGATGACGGTATCTGGCACTTTGAACAGAGTTATATGCCGTCAATGTTGCGGTCAAATGCGTATGATGCGATCTGTCACGAACATCTGGAATTCTATTCGTTTAAGGTAATTAAAGATTTAGTTGACAAATGTGGAATGCGGGTAGTTGACGTCCAGATGAACGCAGTTAATGGCGGGAGTATCGCAGTTACTGCCTGTAAAAAGGACGCACCCTATAAGTCAAATACACCTATTATCGAATGGATGTTACGACAGGAAGATAACCTGCAACTTGATAATCCGAAACCGTACCGGGACTTTGAAGTTAAAGTCTACCAGCACCGCAAACATTTACTGGACTTAATCAATGCGTTAATCAGTGACGGTAAAACCATATTCGGATACGGTGCGTCAACAAAAGGCAACGTCTTATTACAGTTCTGTGGGTTAACGAACAAACACATCCCGTATATTGCAGATGTAAACACGGATAAATTCGGATGTTTCACCCCGGGCACACATATCCCAATCATATCAGAAGAAGAAGCTCGGGCAATGAACCCGGACTATTTCTTGGTATTCCCATGGCATTTTAAGCATAATATCCTCGAACGGGAACAAGCGTTTATTAAGAAAGGCGGGAAGTTCATATTCCCGTTACCGGAGATAGAGATTGTTTAACAAATATAGTCGACCATATGTCATATATAAAAAGGTTTTAAACGGGTTATTAAATATATTAACCCGATTAATCTTACCCCTCCGGAACCTCAATAAACCTATATCTGTCGCATACCCCAATATCCTAATAATATCGCATAAAGATAAACAGTGTGGAGTATACCAGTATGGAGTAAACATATCAGAGGCGTTACGCAAATCAAAAAAGTATCGGTTTGTTTACTGCGAATGTGAAAACAAACTTGCCCTTGATCTCGCCATTGAAATACATGATCCCGTAGCCATCATTTACAACTATTATCCGGATACAATGTCGTGGCTGAACTCATGGGTAACACATTCCTACGATACCATCCCCCAACTGGGTATTCTGCATGAAAACACGCAGAAGAAAGCAGATATGACAACCAATCAATTATTCGATTACACCCTATGTCCGGACCCGACACTTATTGATCGTAATCCGGTAGTGTTCAAAACATTACGGCTTATACATGATTATACTAACACAAAACCTTTACCGGATACAGTGACTATTGGAAGTTTCGGGTTTGGATCAAATGATAAAGGATTTGAACGATTAGTTGACATGGTTCAACAAGAGTTTGATGTTGCTATTATCAACTTCTTGATGCCATTTAATGATATTATTGATAAAGAAGGAACAAGGTTCACCCTTGCAACTGCGGAACAGTGTCGAAAAGCAGTATACAAACCGGGAATTACGTTAAATATTTCACATAAATTCCTTACAAAACCGGAACTATTAGACTTTTTAGCATCGAATACAGCAAACGCATTTTTTTATGATGTTAAGAAAGAGCATGGGATATCAAGTACAATTGAATATGCTCTTGCAGTCCACAGACCGTTAGTTATCAACAAATGTGGAATGTTCCGGCACGTTTTCAATGCAGAGCCATCAATCTGTATAGAGAATTCAACTATTAAAGAAATTATTGCGAATGGTACTGCACCATTACAACCATTCTATGGTGCATGGACAGAAGAAAAGTTTATTCAGCGATATGAGCAGATTATAGATGAGGTACTGAAATGAGTTTACTAATAAGAGTCTTAAATTATTTTGGATCGCGGTTTGTAAAAGCAAACAAAGAATTTCTCGACTGGGGCACAAAGATGGCAGGGGGATGGGATAACTGCCATCGGTATCCAAAAGAGGAAGAAGAGAGATTAAAGAAAGATGATCCAAATGAAATGTTATACTATACCTATCCTCTAAATGAAAAATCCGTAGTGATAGACATTGGGGGATTATATGGGGATTGGGCAGCAAGGATGTATTGTTTGTATTCTTGTTATATTGAGGTTTACGAACCCCAGTTAGACCTAGTAGATATAGCAAAAAGGAATTTTGGAAACAACCCCAAAGTTAAGATATATCCATTTGGGTTAAGTAATAAAAAAGGCATAATGAACTTGTATGGTGCGTTATGGCACGGATCATTATTCCAGCACGAATGTGTAGGTATTGTTAACAAAGTAGTCATAGAAAAGGTATCTGACGTATTCAAAAAATATCCACATATTGATTTACTTAAAATGAATGTAGAAGGAGCAGAGTATGACATTCTCCCGGACCTGATTGAAAACTATGACATGAACAACATTGATATTATCCATATACTCTTCCACAACGTTGTGGAAGGTCACACAGAGAAACGGGATAAGATCAGAGTGGCACTGTCAAAAACACACAATCTGGAAATATCTTATAACTGGATATTTGACAGGTGGGTCCGTAAACCCAAGGTGTAAACGATGAATTACAAAATATTAGCGAAACGGGGAGCACTTGTTGTAGAGAATAAATTACGGAAATTCATCGGTATGAAACCGCACCGTAAACTGATCGTACAGATTGAACTTGCCGGGAAATGTTCAGCTAATTGTGAGTTCTGTGACTGGACAAACCGCCCAAAAGATCAGCATATCTATATGAACACAGAATACGCCAAAAAAGCCGTTAAAGAAGCAAAAGAGCTCGGTGCAAGTTATATCTCATTTCACGTTACGGGGGAATCGCTCACCCATCCGGACTTATTTGAGATCATGCCGGACGACGGATATATCGGATTAAGTACGAATTGTCTTGCACTGGAAGGAGAGATTGCAGACAAGATCGCAAACAAACGTAACCTTAACCTGATCCTAGCAGTCCTCTGGGCAGAACCAAAAGAGAAACGAGAAAAAAGTTTAGCGAATGCAATAGCGTTCCTCAACAAAAACCCCAAGTGTGCCGATATATCAGTACAGATGATCTGTTCAGAACATTCAACCCCCTATGCAAAATTCATGTATGATACCTTTTCACCGTATCTGGATAAACTGGACCAACTAAAACTATTCTATAAACAACCGTATGTGCAGGAACCAGAATATCCGTATTTAGGATATATCCCGGAAGGTGTAGTTGAAAGCAAGAGGGTATGTATTGACAGGATGGAAACCCCTCAAGCCTGTGGTTCCGATTGTTTAGCAATCTCACCGAATCCGATGTCAAGCATTCTTATACAAGTTGACGGAGAAATTAAACCGTGTTTCTACCGACCAAATGATCCGCTAAAGAAAAAGAACGCACCGTTAGCATATCAGAATGGCTGGGGGATGGGACATATCAAGAACACTGCTCTAAAAGAGTATTGGAACAGTGAAAAATTAAAACAAATGCGTAGGATATGGGCAAAAGGTGATCCGAATAATGAGTTACCCTGTCATAATTGTATCCGCATGGTGGTCCCAAGAGGTAATCCCGTGTGGTGGATGACTACTGGGGTACCACCAAAAGAATTAGATTGCCACCAAGCGTTAAAGGGTGGAACTGTAGACCCGTATCCGCAACCGGATGAATAACCATGTTCGATTGGTTAATTCGAAAAGAACAGTGTTCGCCTACTAAATCAATCTGGATTGTACTGGGCAAACCAGTATGTCCATCCGGTTTCACGGCAGATTGTAGATGGCATTGTAAAATAAGGGGACATTAATTTTGGTCAAAACAATACTCGTTACGGGTGGCAACGGGTTTATCGGTAAGAATATCGTTGAATATTTCCGGAACAGTGCAACTATTATTGCGCCTACACACGCACAACTGGACTTATTATCACAAGAACAAGTCTCACAACTCTTTAAAGACCGGGAAATAGATTACGTAATCCATTGTGCTAATGTTGGGGGAACGAGAAAACATCCGGGTGTAGATGTTGTAGAAAAGAATGTAAAGATGTTTACTAATCTTGCCGATAACGCCCGGTATTTCGATAAGATGATCCATTTCGGGTCCGGTGCAGAATACGATAAACGCCGTCCGTTACAAGAAGTACCTGAAACGGAGTTCGGAAAACATATCCCGGTAGATGATTACGGTCTTTCGAAATATAAGATTAGTAAACTTATAGAGAATTATGAGAATATAACCTGTCTACGTTTATTCGGGGTATTTGGGAAATATGAAGATTATGAGTATAAATTCATTTCAAACGCAATTGTAAAAAATCTATACCAACTTCCAATCAATATCATCCAGAACGTATACTTCAGTTGGCTTGACATTAACGACCTTATCAAGATCATCTCAAGTTTTCTCGACCGTCAACCAACACATAAAGTATACAATGTTACTCCAAACGTTCGCACGGACCTTATTTCAATAACCGAACTGATTAATGCGTGTTCATCTACAACATCAGAGATTATAGTTGACAATAAAGGATTAAATAACGAATATTCTGGTAATAACATACGATTAATAGACTATTTAGGTCAGTTTACGTTTACAACATTCCCGCAATCAATCACAGAATTAATTCATTACTATCAGACAATTGCAACAACGATTGACCTTGACACAATCAAAAAAGATACATATACACAAAAGTGTGTAACTGTTTCCGGAAATACAACACAAACAGGGTAAAGAGACCGAATACGAACAACGGGTACCGTATCGGTGACGATTTATAAGTAAATATTGCTTGATGGGTACCGGCAGTAATCGGGGCAGCCACAAAGCCGGGGGAGAGCATAACCGTCGAAACGGGTTGACCGTCTATAGTAACTTCCCAACCGGGATGATAACTGGTCTTCAGCATCAGGTAACTGTTACGGGTAGTAGTAAACGAGGTCCGGTATTCGTTCATGGAAACAGTTTCGTTGAGGATAATACCGGCTGGAGGTATTTGTGTAAGAAAATTATCTAAAATCTCCGGTTGAGAATATATCTGGTCAAACGAATAACCAGTGTTATTTAAGGTTATCACATTAATAGGATGCTGTTTCTGGAGTGGTAGCGAACTGACCAACCATTTAGAGTTCGCATAGAAAATCCGGTCTTTCGGACCGTAAAAGACAGTAGGTGCATCAACCAGATCAAAGTATCCGGTCGTGGGAACTTCGTATAAAACAAACCTGTCAAACTCTTTAATTTTAGTATAATACCCGGCAGGTGTCCACGACTTAGCCAATAAAACGTATCGGATATTGAATAGGTTATACTGTTCGATTTTCGTATTATCGAACAACGACCGGGTATCGGAAGATAGCCCGAACGAGGTATATGCATACCCGAATGTATCGTATCCGAGTTGTGGTAATAACGAGTATATCCAGACGGGTCCGATTTTATATTCAAGACCGTTTCCAAAATCAAACGGAATACCGGCGTATATCCGACCGGGTGGCAACGAGTTCAGGGTAGTTTGAATTGATAAGAGTTCCGAACCGTTTTCAACAAACGCACGTTGAGTTTCGGTTTTCCATCGGGTGTTATCCATATATACTTGCGCTTGTCCAAAGAACGCCGGAAGTAATATGAGTATAAGGATAATTACCGGAAGTTTAGGGGAAAATTTAATGGACGACCAGATTAACGGCAACCCGGCACCGATAATCATTATTGCACCAATCTGAAACCCACCAATAAAACGGTTAAATAAAATGTTACTACTGAACGGTAACACAGTATACAAAATATCAGTAAACGCAAATGGACCAAAAAAGATAATTAACCAAAATAGGGTGAAAATAAGTATAACCCGATACTTCTCATCTACCCATAACTTATACCGTAATATTAATAATAACGAAACAAAGAATAACGCTGTTATTACGGGCAACCTGCCGTAATCAAACAAGTTCCCGGCAAACAACCAGTTCAGAATAGTAGTTGCACCGTATGAAGTATAATATATCGGGTCCATAAACAGAGTGCGGTTAAGATAGTTCAGGTTTAATAAAAGCGGAATGAAGAACGAGGCAGTAACGGCACCGGTTAAACAGAACAGCCCAATCGTTCGTTTAAATCGCAAACAAATCTCTGATAAGTTAGGACGAATAAAAATAAACAGGACCGTAGATACGAGTAAAATGTATCCGTAGATTAGGTGTGTAAGTAATACTATCGAAAACAACAGGACAGCCCGGAACCACGACCCGTCGCCTTTCATAACCCGGTATATTTCAGCAAGGGCTAACGGGAAGAAAAATATTACCCATAATTGAGTAAACAATCCGTATCCAGCCCAGATATAACTGGAATATTCAATCCCCATCAGGGTGTTTGTTGAGATTAGGGATACCAGTAATGCAGATATTCCGGCAGATAAATCCCCAAACTCAAATCGGCGCATTGCGAAGAACATCGACACTGGCACGAAACATAATAATAAGTATCTCGATAAATCAAACAGGAACATTAACGGTATAAAGTAGGACGTAACCTGATCAAGTTCAGCTAAAATTACATGTGGCAGATGCTGGTAATAATAAAATGCTGTATACCCGTCTTCAAGTTGAGTTAACCAATAATCGTTCGGGTCAAAACCGTTACGGATCGCAAGACTGGATTGTTGGGTAGCCGTCAGGTGTAGTACTGCATCGTTCGGGTCGTAAACCGTAATACCTACTTCAGCCCAGAGAAAGATAGCATTAAAGAGTACTGCTATAACGACTAACAATATCGCAATCCCTTTTTCAGTTGAAAAAAAGGATAGATACGAGTTAATATTGGTTACGCCTGCCGAAACATCCGCCATTTCCGAAACTCAAACAAACCAATAAAGACCAGCAACAGTGCCCCCAGACAAAACAATGGGTACCGGATTGAAGATGGTTTATAAATAAACTCAACCTGATGCGTTCCGGTAGTAACTGGCACACCGATAAATCCCGGTGTTAACATAACCGGTGCAACTTTCTTCTCGTCAACGGTAACTTCCCACCCGGGATGGTAACTGGTCTTCAACATCAGGTAACAATCACGGTCAACAACAGCTTGAACGGAATATACATTAGGACTAATAGTTTCATTTGAAAGTGTCCCTCCGGATGGTTGGACTTTCGATAAACTAGAAACTAATTGGTCGGTAACTTCAGCGTAAGAATAAACCGGCAATCCGTGAGTGTTAGCCGGGATATTAGTACTCAACTCAACAATCGGATGCTGTTTTTGGGCTGGGAGTTGACTAACGAACCATTTATTATTCGGGTAATAAAAATTACCGGTATTCCCATAAAACACAGCCGGAACGTCAACCAGATCAAAATATCCGGTAGTCGGCACTTGGTAAAGGTCAAACTCGTCAAAGGATTTGAGTTTAGTATAATAAAATGCGGGCGTCCACGCTTTTGCTAACAGTACGTATCGGATATTAAACAGATTATATTGTTCAATCTTCGTATTATCAAACCCTAATCGCACGTCTGTTACGAGCGGGAACGCAGTATACGCGTACCCGAACGCATCAAGTCCGAGTTGAGGCAAAACAGAATACATCGGGACGTAACCGATAACGTAACTGGGTGTTTTCCCGAAATCTGCGGGCATCCCGACATATACCCGACCGGGCGGGAGGGACGCAAACGTATCTTTAATATCGGTAATTCCCGCACTTCGGGCAAGGAACTCGTTCTGGCTATTGGTCTTCCACATCCCATCATTTTGGAAAGTCTGGGCGCGTTCAAAAAGAACGGGCGACATAACCAACATAAATACAACTACGGCAACAATCGGCAACTTCGAGGAAGTCTCACTGAACGGAGTAAGTTTAATCCGTTCCCATAACAAGGCAAGCCCGGCACCGATAACCATAACCGCACCGATCTGGAATACCCCTACGAAACGGTGGAAATGCAGGTTCTGCGAGAAGGGTAACAGGTTCAGAATTGCTCCCCATGTGGGTTGTCCGAAATAGACCAGTAACCAGAAAATGGTTAATGCAAGTAGAACGCGATACTTTTCATCTCGCCATTGAGTGATTACTATAACAATACCGATAAAAAATAAAGCTGTTATAATAGATAGTCTACCGAAATCGAACAATTCTCCGGTAAGTAACTTCGTTAAAATGTCAACAGCACCAGTTGAATTATATTTTAAAGGATCAAACCAGATACTACGGTTATAATAACTGAAGTCAAGGAAACACGGAATAAAGAAATATGCCGTAACAAGTGCAGTAACAAAATAAAACAGAAGTGCCCGTTTAATACGGGTAAAAATTTCCGATATATCCGGTTTAAGGAATATGAACAGTACTACAGATACTATTAAAATATATCCGTATATCAGGTTAGATAATAATACAACTGCTGATAACAGGACCGATAATAACCACGACCCGTTATCCCTTTTAATCAGGCAATAGATTTCGGCTAATGCCGGGGGGAGGAAGAACATTGCCCATAACTGGGAATAAATCCCGAACCCCATCCACAGATAACTACCGTATTCAATCCCGAACAAACCATTAGCTGATAAAAGGGGTGCAACAAACCCGGCAATCCCGGCAGGTAAATAATCAAACCCAAATCGGCGCATAGCCCAGTAAATCGAAACCGGGAATAATACCAATAATAAATACCGCAAAATATCGAATAAATGCGTTAACGGGAGGATTGGTGCAGTAATCCGATCAATTAAAGCCGGGATTACGTGTGGAAGGTGTTGATAATAATGAAAAATTGGGAACCCGATATCAATATTGGATAACCAGAAATCCGTAGGGTCAAGGTTATGAGCGAGGGCAACACTTGCACCGGTCGTAGCGGTGATGTGCATAGCTTCATCGTTCAATTCGAAGGTTGAAACGGTTGCTTCTGGCAAAAGGAAAACAGCACTAAATAATACTGCTAAAAAGATTAACGCAAACGCCGTTCCTTTCGAAGTATTCAAAAAGGAAATTGTATCGGAAAGATATTTATGCATTAGTTCACCTGTTTCCATATTCCCCCTCTTATTACTGCCTGTTCCGGAACGTCAAATTCCAAATCAGTTCCGACAATGCGGTATTTACCTAATGCTTGGATCATATTGGGATTATTTTCAGTTGAGTATGGGACGGTAAATGTTCCGTTTATACTTTCTTGTCGGTATACAAAGGTCCTGCCGGTATTAGTGACAAGATTAATCTCGATAGTCCCATTCCCCATAATCCGAGCACCTTTAACGTATTCAAACGTTTTAACGTATTTTACATCATCAGACCCTTGTTTAAACGCAGTAGTAGGAGATTCGTGGACTAAACGATAATGTTGAAGTGCCGGTATTTTATGCGTAGATACTGTTATTATCGGGCTGATGGATGTAGCATGATAACCCGCAGGGGCACGTTGTTCATATTCGGATATTTTCGCATCAATATCAGAGATGTTCATCTCAAGAACGTTATTAATCACTGGTAGTGAAACCTGAGATATCATCGGATCAACATACTCTACATAATATCCGATCTGTGGGTCAGTCAATGAACCATCAAAGTTATGAAGTCGGGAGATCATCGTCTCATAATAGGCTTTTGTATTCACTTGAGTAGATGAATACCCGCCATTCATAGTATTCTGGGGGGTTAACATCCACATCTGATATGGTGCACCGCCCAGAGTTGCATTATACCAAGTTGCCATAGCCCAGAACTTCCCGGTATCCATCTCGATATCAGTAATAATATACTTGGTTTTTACATTATCCAGAACAGTATTCCCTTCCAATTCAGTGGGGGATATAAAGAAACTGGCAGAACCATTTACTCCAATTACGCCTTGTTGGAATGGGTTAGCGTTCGGGATACGGTTAGCAATATGTGTAATCAGGTGACCGTAATCCCACCATGACATAACTCCATACGCTTGTGCAGGATACTTAAATGTTGTTGGGTCGTAGACTTCTGTATAATTCACACCAGTTTCTGGGGTATTAACAGCCATCCAATCTAAACTCTCTTTCCAGTCAAGGTTCATCCGCATCCCGGTCCCGGCAAGGGCATTCTCATAGTTCATAGAGAATGAGGTAAACGCAAACAATCCCCCAAATATAATAATTCCTATCACAAGTGCGGAGATAATGTGGTCTGTTGGATCAGAATACTCATTTTTCTTCAAACTTTTCCGTAACTTCTTATTCTTCGGTTTCTCATCAACAACAATTTTCTCTTTCGGGTTGGCAGAAAAGCCATCTTTGAATTTTAGTATAATAGGTAATCCTAATTCAATAACGTAACTTGCACAAATTGCAGATAATAATACGAGCGGGACCGTTAGATAATATTCATATCGGATATGCTGCCATGCCGAAACTAAAATAATCAGGGACCAGATCAATCCGAAAACATAATGGGGGCGTTCATCTTTAATGTTCTTATAGAACATAACGCCGATCCCCCCGAACATCATGAGAAGTCCGTAATTAAACGTAGCCCATGCTTGTGCAGAACTCCACGGCATAGCTTCTTGGATGGTATTGGAAATTGCCTGTTGCCCAAAAAATGCAATAAATGAAACTACAAACATTTCATAGAGATTTGGAAGGAAAATAAACAATCCTATAACGGCTGCAAATACAATCCCTATAGTTACTCCTACAGCATTGAAATAATTCACTTTCCCGAACTTCCAGTGGATTACATATAACGTAACGGTTCCGGCAATTAACGCAAGAAGTGCAAAGATATGTGCAATCGTATACGAGATCAATGCAAATCCATCAGTTTTAATCCCGAAAACCAGAGTACAGATAATTACGGTTGTAAACACAATCGTATTAATTACAACAAGATATTCACTGGTTCGACCGCGCATACCGTCAACAAAAAATTGAACAACTGTAAATATTCCGGCAATCATTGCGAACAGGATCATGGTCGGCATAACCAAAAACCCTAACATATACGCAAACCCGGTTAGAATTGATAAATAAATAAGAGTTTTATATGATTTAAAATCAGATAAAACAATTTTGGCATCTTTTACGGAATATAATGTATATATGTAAAAAAGACAAAAGATGGCTGAGAACAACACTTCTGCGATGTGGTGGTCAATATACCCGTAAAACGACCGGCTGAAATATTGCCCCGATACAACTGTTATAAAAAATGCTGATAATAATCCCGTTTTCCAGTCACCGCAGAATTTACCGAGATAATACATTACTGGCACCATAGCCGCAGCCATTAGTGGCGGGATAACTAATGCGACTGCGATAATGTCCGGGCGAGTAGACGCGCCTACCAGCAGACACGCGATAGCAATAACGGTCGGGAATAACGGTCCCCAGTTAATATTCGAACCTGTAGGAAACAACGTCATAGGGTCGAACCATGCATAGTTCGGGAAGTGTGCCAGCATCAACTCAACCTGTCGTAAATTGTATTGTGGGTCATCACTTGACACCATTGTTAACAGGTCAGTATTACCAATACTGAACATTGGTATAACCCGTATCCATAACGAAATGATGGACAGGAAAACAACTGCGAGTATAATGAATTGCGTTCGGTGATCTTTAAAGTCAATATTTAACATAGACACTCCAAATGTCAGTTTATATGAATATACTTGATAGTTATGTGGTATTCAATGATATATAACCGTTACGTGAGACAATCCCAAAATAGAATAGTTAATATGCATAGAATAACAAAGTAATAATCAGAACGGGGCATAATACTTGTCGCTTGAGGGGATAAAGAACATATTTTAACCGGAATCTATCATGCAAAAGAGGTCCTTTTCTTTTGTATTGGTATTGCCACGCTAATTGCGGTTCCTACTTTGGGTGCAGGAAACGCAGTTGCAACTTTTCAACTGGTGATTATCGGAACGATCTTAACGCTTGAAGGTTTTGCAGAAGTTGTAGAAATGGTATGTGATCTTATCATTAAAAGAGCAGTACCTTGGTTCGAGAACGAGAAACGGAAAAGGAAATTTAGGAGGGGTTAAACCGGTTTGTTAGGTTTCATATATTTACGTGTGGGGCATATAATCTTATTCTCTTTGATCATATCTGATATTAATGAATGAGACTGTATCTTATATTCACGATTCATCCATCTAACGCTTTTTCCTTCTGATAGATGTTGTTTAATCTGTTCAATAGTTATGGGGGGAACCTTTGTTGGGATAACAATTTCATATTTGTCCATTAATCTACCAATAGTATGATGGTCAGTATGGTATTCTTTACAGATATTACGAATGCTTTTTCCCGCACGTAATTCTTTTTTGAGTTCTTCAACCCCGATATTAGGGACAAATCTTTTATTATAAATACTCCACCCACAATCGCCCTTTTTTATGTGATAAGTTGTATGGCACGAACTACAATAAATCTCTAAATTCTCTATCGTATTGTTAGTCCTATCCTTATCAATATGGTGGACAGAAACCGTTGTCTTTTCGCAATTCATACAGCGCCGGGGTTAAAGGGGGCAAGATAGCCCCCGGCTTTAGCCGTGGAGAGGCTCAGTTTGTGTAATTGATAATGGGTTATACCTCATCCTATCCTTTAATTCTGCCTTTTTAGCATTATTCCACCCCTCTACATTACTTAAATATCCAGTAACCCTGCTTATGGTTGCTACAGAATGGTTAGTCCCACACACGGGGCATATCGGCTGATCACAAATTGGGCAATGAGCAATACCATCAGATATAGCATGTTCGCACCCATTTACAGTGTCCAATGGGCACATTTGGATAAGGCGTTTTTCATGACAAATGGGGCATTTACTATCAATTAAATCAAAGTTATTCAAAATAGTTTTACATGTCCAACATTTCCATTTACGGTCGTTTTCAGGAATTTCGTTCAAAACAGTATCATATCTCTTTCCGGCAAAACGATTAATAATCTCAGTTTCTTGTGGGTTGTAACATACCATAAAATCACCATTGGCAACACAGATATAGAACGCTCATAGTAATAATACTTCTGGATCGTCGCTACAGGCGTTAAACTTATGCATATACACAAAGGAGTACAGGACCGAAAATTATATTAAGATATGCATATATACATAGTAATTGTTCCAAGGATTGACCTCGCTTGGAGCACATCGATCAAAACCCAAGAATATAAATTTATAAATCTATAAATCTATAAATCTATAAATCTTTAAATCTTTAATACCATAGTATCTCATAAACACCTTCGTAAATTCAATAGATGGACACCATCCACATTGTGCGCAGGGATTTAGCCTCCCCCTGCGCAATTCCCTTCTTGAAAGTTCTCTCTTTTCAGAAATCTATTTATACAATACCATAGTTATTACTATTATCATAAAGGAGATAATAGATGGTAACAAAAACCGTAGGGCAATTCAGGGGAAAAATTGCAAAACAAAACATGCACCCGCATATAAATATGCATGGGGGATCGAAATCAAAGAGAGCACAATCAATACTTGAAGCCATAAGAGCAAAACAAGATTCTGCACATGGTCGTTTTGTTAGTCAGAAAGTATATCTTGAAAGAATAAGAAAAGATAAGTTAAGCAAAGATATACACTTTAGTGCGGGAACGCTTCGTGAAGCAGAAACAATTGCACGTATACTAACTGAAAGAGGTTACTCTGTCAAAGTGAGATTATTTGAGGTTGAAAAAGGAATAGAAATATATGATATACATGGGAGTGAGTAATTATGGGATATTTAGGTATCTACTTAAAAGCCTTTCAATTAGGCAAACTTGCGGCTGAGAATGTGAAAGTAAAGTGCAACATTGCAACTGAATCTGGGCGTAGGAAATTTATTGATAAATCATATGAGAATGTTGAAGCGTTTACCCAACTGGGCAAGTTCAGTTATCTTGGTGGAGAACTCATGAAACAGAAAAATGTAGACGCTGCCGTTCACAAATACGATGAAGCAGTTGCCGATGGCGTTAAAAGTGTAATGTTAAACTTAAATAAACCTAGGGGCAGGTAAAATGAAAATTTTAGAACCGATTTTTGAAGGGAAAAAACATTATTATTTATGCCCACGGTTCGGGGTCGCAATGCAAGAAGGGAAGAACATCCCTACAAACCGCAAATGTCCAAACTCACATCGAAACGCAGGAAAAATGGGGTGTAGTGAAATCTGTTACTATAACCCGATAATTAAAAAACCCCCGACACCAATCGGGAACCTCTTACCCCCGGATGAAACAGAAGGGACAGTCGCTGAACGGGACTCTAGGGAAAAAACCAAACAAAAGAAATTAAAAAAACTCCGTGAATCTCGCAAGGTTGGAGTAAAATTCCCATACGAATTACCATAACGCGAAACGGCAAACCCGTTACGCACCTTGCAGATTTCTTACTTTTTTTTTAGAAACCTATATATACATTATAATCATTATTACTATTATCTTAAATGTCGTTTCGTTCTGTAATCCTTGGATCAATGAATGTTCGTAAAACCAAAGAGATGTTGGGGCATACCAAACTGGTGACCCGATTATCAAAAAGCACGGTAACGAATGTTTTAAATGAAAACGGAAAAATACAGTTCCGGTATGACGGGCAGAAGCATACGTCTAAAGTATCGATCAAGCCGCATGTCAAGTGGGTAGGGACTTGGAATAAGAACGGTCTTTCAATAGATGATAATGTCCGGAACCCGAAAGATATGCTCTGTATGAGCATCCACGAAGCAGTAGAATCGTATGTTGCCCGTAGGTATGGGGTTGACCGTGATTATACTGCACATTTCATTGCAACTGCTGTAGAGAAAGCGTATGCCCGTAACATCCGGCACAACTGGGATGATTACCAGATGCGAACTGAACTTATTTATCGAGAAGAAAACAAGTGGGGTAAGAAATGAACCGTGAACTTAGTGGTAGAGCAAGAAAAGCGATCTCAGATTTACGTGCTTTAAAAGAAGATACAGAATGTCTATCACGAGACGCACATGCGATCCGGAAGAACTGTGAAACCCTTAAGAGACCGATAGTAATCCCTGCAAGTGGATTTGATCCGAAAAGCGAAAAGAAACGTCTTGCAGAACAAGAAAAATTATACAAACAATTACAAAAAATTGAAGAACAAATGAGAAATATAGGGGATTTCAATAAGAAACCTGATATTACGGTTCTATTCTCAAACAAAAAAGATAAGTACACAAATAAAGGTCGAGCGTATGCGAGCGAAGAAAGGAAACGTATACGAAACATTTTAAAAACAGGGAGAAGTAATGTTAAACATAAACAAAATCATTAAAAACTCCCGTGCGAACGGGCATGGTACTCGCTATACCATCTGGATGCAGGGGTGTGATCGCAGATGTCCGGGTTGTTTTAACCCGGAAACCCATTCACACAATTCAAATAAATTAATGGATGTACGGGCACTTATTAAAGATGTATTAAGCACCCCCGGAATTGACGGTATTACGTTATCGGGTGGTGAACCATTACTGCAAGCCAGAGAGTTAGCGGTACTGGCAAAAGCCGTTCAGGATGCAGGATTAACTGTAATGATATTCACCGGATACCCAACGATGCCCCGTTCACCGGACGTTCAGAACCTTTTACGATATACAGATATGGTAATTGCAGGTGAGTATGATAAAAACAAACCCGGTAAAACCCCATTAGTCGGATCAGGCAATCAGCGTGTGTTGCGCCCGAACAAATCACGTAGATTACCCAATCCATTAACTGATCGCACTATTCCGCGTGTAGAGATTATACAAGAGGGAACCGATGTCAGTTTATCCGGGTTCCCGACACCTGCCGAAAGGCGGGAATTCAATAAGATGTTTGGAAAACCGAGAAGGAGATAATTAAATGATAGATCGAAAATTATGTGAACAAGTAATAATGATGCGGCACAATCCAAAATATATTGCTCATGATACCTATTATTCATTGGGTCATTTTGAACGACATTCAGATGCTGAACAAGCTGCAAAAGATGCACGGAATTTTGGATATTACTCTCGTATAGTCCAAGATTATGGGAATTTAGTGGTTATTCGCCCGAAACCAAACCGGAAGTCAATCGGGAACTGGGGATTACCCAAACTGGATGTCGTACCAACCCGTATAAAAAAGAAAGTAAAACGTATAAAACAGAACCTGTCAGCAGTTCATAACGTCATGTGGGAGACTTTAAAATATGAACCCGCAGATTTGGGGACTTTCGGATCGCACGGACCGGAACACGGTTATATATTAGTAACTGCAAAACCGAGCATAGAACGTGCAAAGAAAGTCAAAGATAGTTTAGAAGCACACAAAATGGTAATGGCAACGATAATCCCGAAAGAGAACTGCTATGAAGTATGGGCGAAACCGTCCGTATCGGGCAAAATATACATTGGACCATTACACAGCAAACAGTTTGGGAGATATGTAAGAATGGAACAATACGGGAAAGACGGAGAGGTATTCTGATTATGACAACAAAACACAAGACTACGAAAAACTGGTGGGGATTAATCCCGACACAAAACCCACACGGTAAATTAGAGTGTGCTGATTGTGGGAAAAAACCAAAAATAATTGGTAAGTGGGAAAGGATGGGACTTTACTTCTGCAATAGACTATGCGCAACGGGGTTTATTGATGCAAATTCATAAGGAAATGTGTATGACAACAAAACGCAAGACTACGAAGAAACACGGCTGCGGGTGTGCATTCCATAAAAAGAAATCTACTGGGATTGGACAGTTTGGTAATGGTGAAGACAATTCGACACACGAGAACCTGAAAGAAGAACGGAAAGCACAGACCAGACTGAACAAGAAACTACGTATGATCAGTGACCACAAACACAAACTCAACATCCCGTGGCATTTAATCACAGATGCCGTAACAAGTGAAGGGTTTGTAATGCCCTTATTACACGGTCTGGATGATAACAAACCGGGCAGGGTGCATGTACAGGTCGGTAATAAAACATGGCTTGCAGTGCAGTGGTATCCGTTCCAGAACGACACGTTTGAAATAACAGCGTATGCGAATTGAGGTGAAGAGAATGACAGTAAAACCAAAATCCAGAATTATCGGATCGTTCAAAGACCCGCATATTGCATCGAGGATCATACAGATGTGGGGGTTATCCCAAGGTGTCAAGGCACACGATGCATCTATGGTAAAGTTTGATGACTGTATTGTTTTCATGGAGCCGGTAGAAGGACATGCAAAACAGATATATTATGTAATTAAAGTAGCATTTACAAAATAACAGGCGGGATTGAATAATGTTAATGGACGATTTCAAAAAGAAACAGATGAAGAAAAAACGTGAAGATAGCCGCAAACGGATCTGGGAAACGAAAAAGAAGATGAAACTGAAATCAAAGGAGTAAAGTAATCATGGTAACAAAACGCAAAACAACTACAAAAAAGGCAACGAAACCGAAAACAAAGATAGTGTATCGCACGAAGAAAGTATACGTAGAGCGAAAAGATGACAGCAACCCGTTAGGTGGGGTTAACCAGATGATCGGTACTGGATTGGGTGCCGTAATCGGAATAGGTGTGGCGGGAGCCGTCCTAAAGGGATTAGATAATCTGTGAACCGAATAGCATGACAACTACTGATTATTTATTGGTTTGTAATGCTTGTCACACCCACTGGTTCCCCAAAACATATACCCGTAAAAATGTGCGGGAAGGGCACTGCCCGGATTGTGGGTATAAAGGCAAACCCTTTACTGGGGATTACTATCGCGAACACTGGAAGAATGGACGTCCAATTACTCATAAGGAACCAAAGAAATTAGGGCGTTTTGGCGGGGATAAAGAAGAACGATGTCCTTATCACGGAGATCCTGTATTCGCAGACCCGGACAGTATCTTAATCCAGAGAGAACCCTTTTACATCCATTACGACAATGTAGGAGCAACCGGGCTGAACGAGCATATCAACAACCCCGGGTTTTTAGATAATATCCGTAAATGGTATGCATCACGGGGACTTGGTGTAAGATTAGTTAAGAAATCTGGAGCCGGGTGCCCATATTATGCCGTATATGTTGGCACGAAACCGAGACGGTGAACGGTTCAGATACCAACTTCTTTTTAATAGCAATCTATATATACAGTTAGAGTATTATTACTATTATCTAACTGTAAGGTAAAGATGTAGTGACTTATCGAAACTCCCATCAGCATTTAGGTCTGACCAATAAATATGTATATACATATACTAAAAGAATTATGGTGATATAAAATGGAAATGAAAAAATTTATTGAAAAGAAGTTGCAGGATTGGGAACCGCATCAGATATATCAGACCGGGAAAGGCAATTACGATATGGTTATACGGTTTGGCAAGATCAATCAAGGGTTTATCATAACCAAAACCGGGACGATTATTGCCGATGTCCATAACGGATATGCAGTAATTAACGAAGTTAAGAAACCCGTTTGGAAGATTTTAGGGTATTCATCTAAACTAACCTTTATGAATGATGGGATTAACGTGTTATCAAAACAGTTTGCGCAAGAACATTTTGGTCCGGGTAGGTAATCTATATGGTCGACCTGCCACCCTATCCAAGAAAGAACCGGTATGGTAGTTATGCGGTCGGACCGGGAATATACTGGTGGAAGGTATGGAAAGAAGAATATCACGATGAAGGTGGAGTTTTAGGATACGCTACGTGGCTTGATATGAATAAAATGATAGACCGGGAAAAAAGAAAGGAGAAAAGATGACAATAACGAATTATCGGAAACATATGCACAAATCAGTTCGTGTCCCGCACCCAAAGGACCCGGTGGGGCACCGTGAACGGTTTGAGGATGGGGTGTATGTCTGTGAGGAACGGTATGGGCAGAATCGGCATAGCGCAGAAGTAGCTGCGGAAGAGTTAGCAAGACGGTATAAATATAAAGTCCGATTAACCGAAACCAAAGTCAGAGTAGATGGAGAACACGGGACTGTTATGAAACCGTTATATCTGGCGTGGGTAAAAGTATCATGAGACCGTGTAGTAAATGTGGAGAAGTCAAAGACGAATCAGAATTCTCACCAGCAAGATCCGGTGGTGGTAGAGTACCCACTTGTAAACAATGCAAACGTGAATATATGAACGCTAAATACAAAACCGATCCGGAATATCGTAGAAGTTGTAAAGAACGCCGGTCGAGAATCCCTACAGTATCAGTGTGTAAAACAATCCAAGAACATCATAAAAAGATGGCGACGGACCCGGAACGGTTAACTACAAAATTCATTCAAGACCTTATTGGTACGAGGTGTAAAAAACCATGAAACAATGTAGTAAATGTGGAGAAGTCAAAAACGAATCAGAATTCTCACCAGCAAGGTCCGGGGGTGCATCAACCAGATCAAGGTGTAAAAGTTGTATGGTTGAATATAGCACTCACTATTATCATGGGGATGCAGAACATCGAGAAAAATGCAAAAATAGCCATTCAAAAACCCGCGCAATCCCATCAACATGTAAAACAATCCACAAACATCACGAAGAACATAAAGACGACCCGGACCATCTGACGACAGAGTTTATCCAGAAATTTATCGGTAGGAAGTGTAAAAAGGATATCGGAAAATTCGGTGGGGATGATGAAGAATTTATCTTCGCAGATACCGCAAAAAAAGCAGAAGCCCGGCAACAAATAAAAGAGAAAAAAGCAGAAGTCGTAGAAAAGATGACGTTAAAAGAGAAAAAAGCCGAAAAGGAACGTATAAAAAACCGTAAACTTGGGCAAATATTTTTAGGGGAAAAATCATTAAAGCATTACTGGTGACTTATGGACGTTGATTTTAACAGACGGAAAAAAGATGATGGCACAAAGTTTCGATTATTCGGGGTAATGAGCTGTAAGAAATGTACTGAAAAATGGAAAGCCGGATTACGTCACAAAAAAGGTCGAAAAGTCCGTGTTATTAAAGCTGAGAAAGGGTATGAGGTCTGGGTGTCGCCATGAATGAAGTGCAGAGAGTAAATAAAAAAGTATTAAAAGATATGAGTATTTTACTCCGTAACCACAATCTCGAACCCAAAGATTTCGATCTTGAACAAATGATCGGTAAAAATGAAACCGAACACGAAAATAAACAAATTATTGCAAAACAAGTTGGGATTCCATTAAATCCTATGGGGACCGGGTATAAGGTCAATACCGAACAAAGAGTTATGTCTCAATCGTCAAAACATGCAAAAATAGAAATGGATGAACAAACGTGTGGTTTTTTAGTTAAAAAATGTGAAGAACAATGTAATAATAATGCCTGTAGGATGTATAAAAAAGAGTGTAAAGGCGATGTAGATCCCTGCCCAAAAACGCCCACTGCAAGGAAATATAATGCGACGGCAAGACGTTCCGGAACTAATAAAGGTGATTGTCCTGTTAAATTTTATTGTGTAGAAGCCCATACCCGCCCACCTCAGCATAATAGTCGAACGGGAAATCCAATTCAGGTCGCTAGATATTGTGTTCAGCAACATCCACGATTATGTAGGAGGAACGGATATGATTAAACGAAAACGTGTTACGTATACCCCTCTTACAAATGAAAACCTTAATCCAACTACTCACCGGACAAATAACTCAAGACCTAACGTCCCAATAAAGCATCAAGAAATAACTAATTATGATACATCCCCCGAAATCCCACGGATGATGGTTACGAAACAAAAGAGATCTATAAGTCACCAAAAATTAACTGGGAACCAGATAATCCCGCACCTTGAAGCAAAAGCCAGAAAAATCGAACAGGAATTAGCAAAGCGGGCACCGCATAGCGCCACCCCAGAAGAACTTAAAAGAGACCTTAAGTTAGATATCGCAAAAATAAAGAATGCAATAGTATACTTCTCAAAGCAAACATTCTCCCCTGACGAAAAAGTACGTCAACACGCTGATTTACGTCTTAAAGAATTAAATTTCGAGTTGGCAGATATTAACCAAGTAAACAATTTAAGGAAAAGAAAAGTCTCTACAGAAAATAAGATAGTGACCGCACAGAAAGTCGAGCAAAAGAAACAAGTGCCGCATAAAATGTTTGAATTGCAAAAAAGAGTGGTAGAAATAAATGAAGAATTAACGCAAATTCAGCATTTCATGTCAAATCCGTTTAAAGAACCGTCAGAATCTAAACGGAAGACCATGTGGGAAGATGCTGCAAAGAGAAAACGGGCACTTGAACACGAACAGTATAAACTCAAAAAAGACCTTGCCCAACTGGGTGTGGGGTCCGTATTCCCTCCCCAAAGGAATAACATGAGGAGACTTCGCAGATGAGTGGCAGGTTTCCACGGTCACCGATAGTTAAAGCGAACGGGATAAACTGGCATACGGCAAAAAGCGATTTCCCGGAAGTCCAAGATGATATTAATAATCTGGGTAAACCGGAAGGCACACGTCAAAACACTTCAGTTTTAGTATGGTTAACTCCGGAACAAGTTAAACAGAAACAGATCGACTTATTCAATCAACGTCGTGGCATATCACCGGGTATGGCAATATACAAACATAAAAATGAAGGGTCGGAGAAAAAGGTCGTAGCAGAAATAAAAAAAGCAATGTTACGTGGAGATACTTTTACCCCTTTGACCTTTTATCACGATAGGTTCGGAAAGATTGAAGAACCGCAAGAAGGAGCACATCGTACACATGCCATTAACGAATTAGGTGTCAAGAAAGTTCCGGTGTGGTTACATTTCCAGAAAGGTAAAACTGAAGGTAGAACTTATCAACACTATCCGGAAACAGAACAGGTAATTGCATCAGAAGGAAAACATTACGAAATCGGGGAAGACCCGGACGATATTGGAGGTTTCAATAAACGTAAAAAGAAACAGGGGAAGATATTCTATGGTATTTAGACGACCGGACCTTAATCATATTTCAAGATTTAATAAACATGTGAACTCAAAAAAAGAATGGTTTGTTATTACAGATCCCAATATGAATGTAATATCTGCCCAAGAAGGACAATTGGGAAAAATAAATAGAATTACAAGGAATAGGGGATATTCTGAAGCAATAAGGGTTCTACCTTCAGGTCATCGTGATATCTTTGCGTTCCATAGCCATCCAAAACAATACGGAATAGCCAATCCGTCACCCTCAATGCAGGATGTTGAACGATTAGGGGGAATGGAAGATGGGGTATATAAACGTGGTTTAAATATTAGAGCAGAAGGAGTTATGACCACACATGGGATTAAGGTTATGCGACTTGAGCATGACGAAAATGCACAAGATCTACCGGGATATTATGATAAACAATTAACCGTAAGGCTGAAAGAAGAAGCAAAAGCACGGGGGCTTACGAAAGAAAATTTTAGATTCAAGTCTGATCGTGAAAAACGACGGTTGTTTATTGCAGGGCATGGTCAAGCATTTTCCGATACTCAAAAAGAATATCCGGAACTAAAAACAGAATTTATCAGAAGGGATAGATTATCTCGTTCAGATGTCAGACCACATAGTGTTACGTATACCCCATCCCCTGCCCGTTCTTCGTCAGAGTTTAACGATGATGCCCATCAAATGCGTGAACTCATCGGTGATTTCGGTAAACGCAAGAAACATAATATGACTAAATTTTATGGAGTTTGAATAAAATGAAAGAACCAAAATTCAAATTAAAAAAACTAACCGGCGGATGGATATCTGAACGACTGTATCCGACAAAAAACAAAACAGCGTTTTATTACGGATACGCAGAGTCTACCGTAAGAAGAAAAGAAACAGAAGTAGCCCGAGGAAAAAGAAATGGATAAACACATGGTATTTATTTACATCCCGAAGAACAAGTACCCGAAAGTCCGGGAACAACTTGCGAAGGACAGTGGGAACAGTTCGGTTAAACATATGGATATACCGGTATTTTATGCAGACCAGAACTCAAAAGCGGTCTTTACATCGATCAGTGATGCAAGTGCATATGCACATACCAAACACAAACTGTCACGGTTCGTTGAAGCGGGGAAATAACTATGGATGAAAAAACAAGAGAGTTATGGGGAAAACAAAACCGGTGGGTGAACAATGGAGTCAACCTAAAAGGCAAGTGTATTGAAGAAATAAAAGATAAGGTTGTATACCTTGCAAGAAAAGGTACATATACGGGAGAGGAGTATGATACTTGTAGATGTGGTATTGAGATTTTACCAAGGACCCTAATAAATCTACGAGCTATCCATATAAGGGACTGTAAATACGGACAATTAATCAAACACGAACTAGTGAAATGTGGTCAACCCATAATACCCCCCGGTGGCTGGTTAAATACCTACTCTTTATTAGGTAAAAAAGTAAAGCATCAGAAAACCGCATATAAATAATTATTAGAAAGGAGAATAAGAAATGAAGATTGTTGAAAAAGGACGTATCCATAATCCGGTGACTAGCAAATCGTATCCACTCTACAAACGGGTATCAGAACCGGGTGATAAACCTATACGGGGATTATGGCATAAGAAAAAGATGGAAAAAGGAGAAGAAGAAATGACCGTATCAAAACGTGGTAATCATTATGAAACAAGTGTAAGAGGACATGGACGCACTGAGAAAGAAGCAGAGTTATGGATTAGAAAACATTACCAAATATTACCTAAAAATGCTGTGATAAAATTAAAACGTGTATACCAAGATAAATTATTTGGGTTCTATGAAGGTATGGCAACGTGGGTTAGTTGAATACATCCATAAAAAGAGATAACATGAAAATATTAAAATCTAAAGGACATATTGGATTTACAAAAACCCATGAATACTTTAGAGTAGGCGAATTCATTTATCGTGCACAGATAACAGATTATATCGGCACTGATGGGTACCGTGTGGGTGCAAGGTTTGAATCAACTCCGGCAGGTTTTATCAGGATCGGATCAAAAATTGATTGGGTGAAATAATGGCGAAAGCGTTACGAAAAGAAATTAAAATAGTTAAATCATTTAGAGACTTGGAAGCACATCAATTAGCATTATCTAATCGGCACGGGGGTGCATGGGTAGGGGATATAATGCCATACTCTATGGAAGTCCATTTCTTTATGTATGCAAGTCCAAGTAAGGTTCCGGATTCATTTATAGAATCAGGCAATCCATTTTATGACCCAAAGATTGCATATAAAGGCAGACTATACGATTTTACAAAGGCTGCTAAAATAAGGGAACAGAACCGGGGAGTTGGCGGTGATCGGTAATGATACCATCAGGTACTTGTAGTTGATCATTTAACGCAATTGGAGTTTAATAAATGGCAGAAAATCAATACATCTCACAAGCGTGGTTGAAAAGGCAGGGGTGGACAGACCGGGAAATTGAGATCTATTTATCACATAGTGATAGAGAAATCCGCAATCCCTATTATTCAAGAGCCCCGCCATTGAAACTTTACTTAAAATCTAGAGTAAAGACAGTAGAGAATAGTTTGGAATACTGGAGGTATTTACACAAAATCGCAGTAAGTCCAAATGGGGATCAGAAACGTGGTCTTACAAAAAAAGAACAGTTGATAAAAGAAGTCAACTCGTGGACAATCGTATTAAAACGTGAACCTTCACACACAATAGTACAAAGTGCAATCTATGAATATAACAAATCCCATCCGGGGGGATTATCATTACATAATAATACGGCATCTTTTTTAAATCGGATCACTGTAAATTATTTACGACACAAACTAACTAATTATGACGAACGGTTACGGGTATTATATGGGAAAGGTGGAAAAAACGAAGCATATGTTCTTTTAAATAAAAGAATCTATGAAAAGATTAGTGAACAGTATCCGGACTTATCTTCGGAATGTCATCGTCAGTTAACACAAAAGATAAAAGGAGTATAATAATGTCGATTCAACAGAAACCTAATATTAAAGTCAAACTTATCGGTAAACCGATGGCGTGTGAGGCAGAGCATATATGCCATTCAATGAGGGAACGTTGGCACGACACCGACTACCCCACACCGCAGTTTTTCCCGTATGTCTCAAACGACCATTACTTAATCATACCCAAAGACCAGAACGTAATTGAAGAGATGCTTGCAGATGTTGATAATCAACAGGATATGTGGGTAACAGCATTTGAAGATGAATATGGTAACGGAGACCCCGAGTTTCGTGTTTGTCATACCCCCAAACAACTTGCCGAATGGAAACGAGAAGTTAAAGACTGTAGAGATGTTGTAAAAATGTTTCCGTTGTTAAAAAAACAGATTAGAACTGCAATTAAAATGCAGAGGTGAATAACATGATCGGAGTACAGTATTCAAATAAACCTTTTAATAAAAAATGTGGTGAACTGAAATGAAATATTCAAAACCTAGAAAAAAATCTAAACCGAAGAAATATCCCTCTTTGTTCACGGTTTACGGATTTCGTAACCCCAAAAAACTCTAAATCACCAGAACCTTTTTATATATAGCCGTTTAACCATTATATTGGCATACCATGACTAATTTACCTTTAGCCGCAATCAAACGCCTTGCCTCCGTAAAAGGCAAGGGATTCCGTGTTGGTGAGGATGCAGTAGCATTAATCGACAAGGCAGCAAGTGAATGGATCAAGAACCTTGCAGAAGAATCATTTATCTTTGCAATTCATGCACAGCGAACTACTCTGAAAGCAGTAGATGTAATCCCGGTACTTGAGAAAATGGGAATTAAAGTTCCAGCAATTCCGGCAAAAGCCGTTAAACCGAAAGCACCCGTAAAAGCACAACCAAAGAAAAAATAATTTTTTAGGATTGTGAATCGTTATGATGAAAGAAGATATACTTGATCATTTCCAGAACGTGCGGATTAGGGTTGTAATAGACCATTACGAATCTAAGATTACCGATACGGAACTCTTAACAAAACTGAGAAAACTTGTAGATATGGAAACTGACACGCTTGCAATTATGTCAGCAGCAAAAAAGATGTCACTATCAAGAGAAAATTGATCATGACAACCTCCGTCAGTTATACGGCTGAAGATAAAGTTCGAATCTTTACGGAGGAGTCAATGGAGTGGTTGATAACTCGACCCTCCGTTGTATAATCATCCCGATTAAGTACACGAAAGTTAACAGTTGTGTTAACCTTGGTGTACTGGATGAAGAACCAAAGGACAAATAAATATGGCAACAAAGAAAACCAAGATCACCAAAAAGCCGGTTGCTCCGAAAGCACCGGAAGTAAAGAAGGTTGGACCTCTATTCCCGGTAAAGGATGGTATTAAACCCGCAACACCGGTAAAGGTGGCACCGAAGGCTACTGGCGGCAAGAAAGTCAAGCCCCAGAAGAAGGTAGCCGCTAAACCGAAGAAGGGTGCAGGCAAGAAACCTGTCGCCAAGAAGCCGGTCGCCAAGAAGCCTGCTGCGAAGAAAGCAAAAGGCAAAGGCGGCAAGAAGTAACTATTAATTGCAACCTATTTTTTGAACATCATGTTCGAAACCCGAAATTCAATAAAGAATTATCTCTACGGCATACAGCGCCGGGGTTAAAGGGGCAAGATAGCCCCCGGCTTTAGCCGTGGGGTGGAGTTGCATCCCCTTTTTCCGGTATCGCCTATCACCAAAACAGTTATTGGTATATGTTAGATTAGGAGATTATAAGTAATATGTGTTCAAATAATAGAAGTACAGATGCGAACAACAACTCCATCATTCA
>Ga0315287_10000541_pt1 | contig 33430 bp, 22 predicted proteins | sample YL17G11_0_MG_FD_205037 | JGI IMG/M metagenome (GOLD analysis project Ga0315287, IMG submission 205037) | Sediment microbial communities from Yellowstone Lake, YNP, Wyoming, USA - YL17G11_0 | ecosystem: Environmental > Aquatic > Freshwater > Lake > Sediment | place: USA: Wyoming | collected...
CGACTTCTGCGCCGAGCACAACATCGTATCGGATGTGGAAGTGATCCCGATGCAGAAGATCAACGAGGCCTATGACCGGATGCTGAAGAGCGACGTGAAGTACCGGTTCGTGATCGACCTCGCCTCGATCAAGTAGCGCGCACCACCGGGAGCCCCGCGGCCTCCCACTCCTGATAGCCCTTCGCAAGGTTCAGGACGTTGGCAATGCCCTTCGCCTGAAGCACGCTGGCGGCGATTGCCGATCGCGCACCGGCCTGGCAGTGCACCACCACCGGGCGGTCCCGCGGCACCTCGGCCAGGCGCTGCGCCAGGTGCCCCACCGGAATGTTCGGGACACCCGTCAGGTGCCCCGCCTCCCATTCCGCCCGCCCCCGCACATCGAGCACCGCCACTGCGCCGCGCGCCAACTGCGCAGCGAGCTCAGCAGCGGTGAGCTGCGGGATGGTCGCAAGCGCCCTGCCGTTCCGGGCCCAGCCCGTCACCGCATCCACCCCGAAGTATCCGGCGAACCGATCCAGGCCGATCATCGCGAGGTCCCGGGCGGCCTCGTCCACGTGGTGCGCTCCCCGATCACCGCTTGTGTCATCGACAATCAGGTAGAAGTCCTCGTCGAACGGCGTGAGCCAGCCTGCCCAGGTGGTGAAGCTCCGGTTGAGGGGGATGTTGATCGTGCCCGGGATATGCCCCGCGGCGAAGTCCACGGCGGGTCGCGTGTCGATCACGAAGGCGCTCCGTGCCAGCACCTCGGAGAGGCGCACCTCCGGCAGCCACTGCGGCGTGGCAAACCCGTTGAGGATGCGCGGGCCTTCCCTGTTGACCCGCTTCATCTCGCCAAAATACCGAGGCGGCTCGGGCTGCCCGCTGAGCACCTGGCGGACGAACTCATCCTCGGTCTCGATGGCAAGCGCCCAGTTGAAGCGGCGCTCGTAGCCCACGGTGCTCTGCGGCACGGCGCTCAATCCCTTGCCACAGGCCGAGCCGGCGCCGTGACCGGGCCAGACCTGCAAGTAGTCTGGATACGCCTTGAAGCGCTGGAGCGACTGAAAAAGCGTCCGGGCACTGGCCTCCATGGTCCCCTGGACCCCGGCCGCCTTCTCGAGCAGGTCGGGCCTGCCCACGTCGCCCACGAACACGAAATCGCCCGTCACGATCGCGATCGGCTCCGTGGCCGCGGCGGTGTCGGTGACCAGGAACGCGAGGTGCTCGGGGGTGTGGCCGGGAGTGTGGATCGCCTGCAGGCGCACGTTGCCCACCATGAAGCTGTCACCATCCTTGAGCAGGACCGCCCCTGCCTCGTGCGCAAAGCCATACTGCCAGTCCTTTCCGCCCTCGGAGGACAGGTAGAGGGCGGCACCAGTCCGCCCTGCGAGCTCGCGGCTGCCGGAGACGAAGTCCGCGTGGATGTGTGTCTCGGTGACCTGCGTGATCGCGACCTCCTCCGACTCCGCCATGCGGAGGTACTGGTCGATGTCACGGTTGGCGTCGATGACGAGGGCGCTGCCGGTCCGTCCGCAGCCGATGAGGTAGCTCGCCTGTGCGAGCGTTTCGTCGTAGAACCGCTTCACGATCATGATCCGCCTCCATCGCTGATACCAGGCAATAATCTAAGCCAAAGCGCCCGCCGATCGATGATTGGCGGGCGCTCCGTCTTCCAGGATCGCGGTTGTCAGGACCGCGCGAGGGAGATCAGCCGCACTCGGAGTAGCCGCAGACGTGGCACTTGACGCAACCCTCGGCGAATTCGAGCTGTGATCCGCAGTCGGGGCACGCGCCGGAGAAGGTGTTCTGCATGCCGCCCAGGGCCAGCTGCTGCTCGTCGCCGGAAATGACCTGATGGATGACCTCCGGTGCCGGCACCTGCGTCTCGTTGGTCGTCAGGAGTTCCTGCTGGATGCCCTGCTTCTCCTGAAGCCAGCGCTCGATCGCAATGCCGACTGCGTCGGGCACCGAGAGGACCTTGGTCGGCCCGAGGCCCATGACCCGGTCGGAGCTGATACCGCGGAGCTGCCGGTAAATCTCCTTGAGCGGGATCCCGGACCGCAGCGCGAGGCTGATCAGCCGACCCATCGCCTCGACGTCGGCCATGAGGGCGCCGCCGGCCTTGCCGAGGCTCATGAACACCTCGAACGGCTGGCTCCGGTCATCCTCGGTGATGGTCACGTAAAGCGTGCCCAGAGGCGTGTCGATGCGACGGGTCGTGCCACGCAGCAATTCCGGCCGCGAGCGCTTCTGGCGGCGGTTGAGCGTCTCGGCCTCGAGCTCGTGCACCATCCGCTTGAGCCGCTCGTTCTCCGCCCGCAATTCGGCTAGTTCGCCATGCAGGTCGGCCCGGGCGGCATTCGCCTCGGCCGATGATCCGCTCATGCCGGCGAGGTCGGAGCGCGCCTCGGCCTTGCCGCTGGAGGTGGCCTGCTCCGCGACCTTCCTTGCCACCGAGCCGGTCGAGAGCACCTGCATGTCGCGGCTGCCATCGCGGTAGACCGTGACACCCTTGCAGCCGAGCTTGTAGGCGAGACGGTAGATCTCCTCGACATACGCCTCGGAGGCATCATTCGCGAAGTTGCAGGTCTTCGAGATGGCGGAGTCGTTGTGCTCCTGGAACGCCGCCTGCATCCGGATATGCCACTCCGGCTTGATCTCGTTGGCCGTGACGAACACGCGCTGCCACTTGGCCGGTACCTCGGGGAACAGGATGTTGCCCGACTCGGCGATGCGCTTCATCAGCTCATCGCTGTACCAGCCCTCGCTCCGCGCGATCGCCACGAATTCCTCGTTGACGTCGGGCATGAGCACGCCGGCCTGGTTCCGCATGAAGGCGACGGCGAAGAGCGGCTCGATGCCCGAGCTGCAGCTCGCGATGATCGAAATCGTGCCAGTCGGGGCCACGGTAGTGACGTTGCAGTTACGCAGCTTCCGCATGGGGCGGATTCGCTCACCATTCGGGCCGCGCGCGCAGGTCTCATCCGGGCCCCAGATGCTGCGTTCCCACTCCGGGAAGACGCCGCGGATGGTGGCCAGCCGCTCGGACTCGCGCTTCGCCTCGTCGTCGATGAAGGCCTGGATGCGACGGCCGAGGTCGACCGCCTCGTCGGAATCGTAGGCGACGCCAAGGTGGATGAAGGCGTCGGCCAGGCCCATGAGGCCAAGACCGATGCGGCGGATGCGATGTGCCAGGTCGGTGATCTGCGGCAGCGGGTAGCTGTTCGCGTCGATCACGTTCTCCAGGAAGTGGGTGCAGAGGTGCACCACCTGACGCAGCCCATCCCAGTCGATGTCGCCGTCCTTGATGAACACGCCGACATTGATGGAGCCGAGGTTGCAAACGTCGTACGGAAGGAGGGGCTGCTCGCCGCAGGGATTGGTCGCCTCGTAGGAGCCGAGGTGCGGTACCGGATTGTAGTAATTGGCGCGATCGGTGAAGTAGACGCCCGGCTCGCCGGTACGCCACGCGCCGTGGATGATCTTCTCCCAGACATCGCGCGCGCGGAGACGGCCCACCACCTTGCGGGTGTTGGGGTGCACCAGGTCGTACTCCTCGTCCAGTTCCACTGCCCGCATGAACGCATCGGTCACCGCCACCGAGATGTTGAAGTTGGTGATCTTGGTGATGTCGTCCTTGCAGCTGATGAAATCGAGGATGTCCGGGTGGTCGACCCGGAGAATGCCCATGTTGGCACCGCGGCGGGTGCCGCCCTGCTTGACCACGTCGGTGGAGGCGTCAAAGAGGCTCATGAATGACACCGGGCCCGACGCCACGCCCATGGTGGAGCGGACAATGTCGTTCTTGGGCCGGAGCCGGGAGAAACTGAAGCCGGTGCCGCCGCCCGACTGGTGCACCAGGGCCATGGACCTGAGGGTGTCGTAGATGCCGGCCTGACCGTTGGAGAGGGCGTCGTCGACCGGAAGTACGAAGCAGGCCGAAAGTTGGCCGAGGGGACGGCCCGCGTTCATGAGCGTGGGCGAATTGGGCATGAACCGCCGCTCCGACATGAGGTCGAAGAACGCCTCTGCCAGTGCCTCGACCGCGCCCTCAGATGCGCCGTACTTCCGGTCCGGTTCCGCTACGGTACGAGCGACGCGCCAGAACAGGGATGCGGCCGATTCGACAGGCTTGCCGGATTCGTCGCGAAGGAGGTAGCGCTTCTCGAGCACCGTGATGGCGTTCGGAGACAATCCAACCTCGTCCCGTGGCGTGGACCCGTTCATCGGCACTGACCTCAGTTTTAGCGGTGTAGTTCGTTGCGGCTGCGGCTCGCCGCGGCTCTCGTCCCTGCGCCGCCGTGATTACCCATCGGCTCGGCAAGGGAGGGCAAAAGTAGGAGAATCGCCGGACCGACACAATACACCGCGAATGACACGCAGGAGCGCGCTTTTTCGATACTCACATCACAAATCTGCTACAGTCTTGTCACATCGCCAAGCCCACTGCCGTAACAGTCCCATTATTGTGTCGGCACCGCCCGAAAGTCGCCCCGCCGATGCAGGCGGGCGAATTCCACGTACCGGGACCAGGTGCCCGCGATCCGTTCCGCCAGGATCGGGTCCACCGAGCGTACCACGCGCGCCGGAACACCCATCACCACCGAACCCGGCGGCACGATCATCCCTTCCGGTACCACCGCACCCGCGGCTACCACGCTTCCGGTACCGATCCGCGCGTGGTTGAGGATGATGCTGCCCATCCCGATCAGGCAGAGATCCTCCACGATGCAGGCATGCAGGATCGCCCGGTGACCCACCGCCACACGGCGCCCGATGCGACACGGCGATCCCGGATCGGCATGCACCATCGTGAGGTCCTGGATGTTGGACTCGGCGCCAATTTCGATCGCCTCACTGTCACCGCGCACGACGCAGCCGTACCAGACGCTGGCATCAGCGCCAAGACTGACGTTGCCCACCACGGTGGCGTTGGGGGCGATGAAGGCGGAGGGGTGGATGGGCATTGGGCGTGAGGGCGTGAGGGGTGCGGACCAGCATGAACGGTGAACAGTAAACGGTAAACGGGAAGGCGGCTCAGAATCCCCGTTTAACGCGCACCGTTCACTGCCGTACCGGCGTAAACGCCCAGCTGGTCCACCCCTCGACCGCCGCGCCATCGCGCATCGCCGGCACCCAGGAGGTGTTCGCCGCGAACTGCCGGGCGAGGATCTCGAACTTGAGGTCATTGGACGGACGCAGGCCGCGCACTTCGAGCGGATGACCGTCCACCGAAACCTTGACCAGGAGGGTACTCGGGGAGGGCGTCCCCTTGATGTCGGGGGTCAGGGTAACGTTGGCCGCATCCAGGGGCCTCGGCCTGACGTCGTAGCAGCTGTGATCCGCGTTGTAGGTCGGGCCGGGCTTGTCACACCCAGCCGGCACGACCCCTCGCGCGGCGAGGCGGCGCTGGACCAGTCCCCGGCGTGATGTGCCGACCCCCTGGCGCACCAGCACCGGCTCCAGTTCGTACAAGTCTCCCGCCACGACCTGCACGGTTTCCTCGTAGAAATTGTGCAGCGGCGCCAGCACGCCGACCGTGTGACGACCGGCCGGCAGCCGGGTAACCGCTTCGGTCACCTGTCCGCCATCGATCAGGACGCTCGACCCCGCCGGTATTCCGACGATCTTGATCGCGCCGCTGTCAGCGGGCGCTACCGGCACAGGAGAAGGCACTGCGGCCGCGGGCGTGGCACCCGAATCGGGAACGGGCGCCGGGGCCGTAGCTCGGGTGCTGTCCGCGGCTGGAACAGAATCAGTCGCGGCGGCGATTGGAGCCGGCGGCGCCGGTGCTTGCACCACGACCGTGTCCACGCGACCGGCGCCCTGCATCGTCGTCGCCGAGGCATCCTGCTGCTGCACATACCAGAACCCCGCGCCAGCTGCCCCGGCAGCGAGGAGCACCAACAGCGGCCACGAGCTGCTCCTCGCCGCGGGTTCCACCGCGGGCGCCCGCCGGGTCCCGGTGCGGGGCGTGTTCATGGCGCGGGTCGGCGTGACTGATGTGGCTGGCCTTCCGGAGGCGGTCGGGATCAGGGGAGCCGCCGGCGCCACCGCCGCGCTGATGAGGGAACCGGGCGCCGCTGTCGGCTGGCGCTGCAGGGAGGCGATCAGTTCGGCACAGTCCTGCGGACGGTCGCCGGGGTCCTTCATCATCATTCGGCGAATCGTCTCGTATAGCTGCCGGTCATCGGCTCCGGCGAGCGTGAGCGGCGGCAGCGGCTCGGTGATGTGTTTGTACCCGATCGCAAAGCTGTCCTCACCATCAAACGGTACCTGGCCGGTCAGGCACTGGTACGCGACGACGCCGAGCGAGTAGATGTCGCTCCGCCCGTCGATCGCCTGCGCGCGCGCCTGCTCGGGGCTCATGTAGTGCGGCGTTCCGATCGACATGCCGGTGCCGGTGAGCCGGCCGCCCGACATGGCTTTCGCAATGCCGAAGTCCGTGAGCAGCACCTGGCCAAACTCGTCGAACATGACGTTGTCGGGCTTCATGTCCCGGTGGACGATGCCGCGCTGGTGCGCGTACGCCAGCGCACTGCCGCAGTCCACCAGGAGGCGACGAATCTCCGGCGGCGTGAGCCGGCCGCGCTTCTGCAGCAGCCCGGCCAGTGAGCCGCCGCGGAGGAACTTCATGACGAAGTAAATGACCCGGCCCGAGCGACCGACCCGGTAGATCGGGATGATGTTCGGGTGCTCGAGTTGCGCGGCGGTCCGCGCCTCGCGCTGGAAGCGCTCGACGAACTCGGCATCGAAGCCCAGCGCGAACGGCAGGACCTTCACCGCCACCTCGCGGCCCAGTTCACGCTCGAGCGCCTGGTAGACCAGGGCCATCCCGCCGCGGCCGAGCTCGTCCTGGACCTCGTACTCCGACGCGAGCGCCTCGCTCACGATTTCGCGATCGGTCCGCTCGCCGGTCGCACCGATGGCCTCGACCGGCGTGGTTGCCATGAGGTCAAGGCCGCAGGATGGACAGAACTTCGGCTGGCCGGTGAATTCGGTACCACAGCGGGAACAGAACATGGGCGGGATGCTATTCGGCGAGGAGGCGCGGCTTCACGGCGAACTCGACCGCGACTTGGCGGCCGGCCGCACGAGGATGCTGCGCTGGCGCTCGACGATCGTGCCCGCGGCGTCGGTGACGCGCAGCGCGATGACGTAGTTGCCCGGCGCAAGGCGCGCCAGTGACACCGTCTTCCGGATGGGGCTCAACGGCCCCCGCGCGAGTTCGTCACTCTTCACGGTCAGCGACCTCCCCTTCGTGCCGATGCGAACGAAGCCACCCCCGCTCTTCCGCCGGGTAGCCACCAGTTCGACTGCAAGGGGCGCGCCCGGCGCCGCACCGTACACTTCGGCGTACAATTCCATTTCATCGCCCGTTCGCCAGGCGCCAAGTGGGTTGATTAAGACCTTTTCCCCCAACGAGTTAAACCATTGGGCGCTACCACCCTCCGCGCCCAGGGCAAGACCGCTCAGTGCCAGGCTGCCGCTTACCGGCGCCGCCACCACGCTGTCCAGGGGGACCACGGCGCCGTGGTCCGTGCCCTGGTCGACTGCAAGGCGCCAGCTCACCATGCCGGGCGGCACTATCAGGGTCACGCGTCCCACGAGAAAGCCGTCATCGCTCACCGGTTCCCTGCCACGGTAGGCTTGCAGGGAGTCGACCGAGGCGACCACGCGACCGCCCTGGTCCATCGCCACCAGCCGGACGCGCACTGTGTAGGCGCCTCCGGGCGCGCCGGGGTCGGGCCGCAGGCCGGCACCCCGCACGCCGAACGCGACCTGCAGCAGCGGCTCGTCATCGACGGCGCCCACCGCCACGCCAAGGGCACGAACCTCGAGTGGCGACGCATAAGTGAGCGGGAAGCGATCGGTGGTGGTGCCCTCGGCGATCGCGCGGATGCCCAGGGCGCGATCCTCGTTGACGAGCTGCGAGTAGCGATTGTCGCTGGCCACGAGTAGCTGGTCGTACAGCGGCGAAAAGCCTGTCCTGCTCAGCACCAGCTCCGCGGCGTTATTGGACCTGCAGGTGGTGCTGCCGATGCGCTGGATCCCGCCCGCGTCGGCGATGTCCATCAGGCTCTGGACCAGCCGATAGTCATTCACGTCGTCGCGCGCGACAAAGTGGAAGATCAGGTCTCTCTCTGGACGCTGGTAGAGCCAGCTGAGGTTGTAGCAGGCACCGACCCCCATGTACACCGCCGAGTCGCTCGGGGTGCCGTGGCGCACGTAGATCACGCCACGATCATCGAACTCGGTGCTGCCCGACCGGTAACGCTCGTCGGTGTCATAGCGACGCTTGGTGAGTGCCAGGCGGTAGTTGAGTCGCGCGACCCGCAGTCGCTGATAGTGCTGGCGAACCCGCTCACCAGTCTCGCGCAGGTCCTGTCGGTCGCGTTGGGTCCAGAAGTCCCGCAGCACTTGCGCCCGCTCCGACCCGCTCGCCGCGCCCAGCGCTTCCAGATCGGCGGCAGTGGCAATCGGGACGAGATCGTCGCGATAGCCGTTCACCGCCACCGAATCGTCGAGCGCGGCGCCCGCGTAGTACGGCACCTGTCCCGACAGCGAGTCGAGCACGAACAGGGTGCGAGCCTGTTCGAGCAGGGCGAGCGCCATGTCACCGCCGGCGGCCGCGTAGCCGCGGAAGGCCATGAGCGCCGAGTCGGCGGAGCCGACCAGGCGCTCAATCCGGCCGCGTGCCAGCAGCACGTCGGGCCCGGCCTCAGCCGCCGAGCCCGCCGCGAGACGGTGGGCCGCGAGGGCCTGCGCGAGCTTGGCGTTGTACCGCTGGGCAAGCGCGACGCGCGAGAGTTCGACGAGCGCCGGGGCAAACGCCGGCTCGACTTCGAGCGCTCGCTGCAGCGCCGCGGCCGAGCGGCTCAGTTTGTCACGCCGCAGCAGGGCCTGCACGCCAGCGACGGCCGAGAGCCGCGAATCCCCCAGGTCCTCCTCGGTCAGCGCGAGGCCGAACCACGGGTAGGCCCAGCGCGGCTCGAGTTCGATCGCCCACTCGAACTCTCCCGCCGCATCATCGAAATGGCTGCGGCCCCCAAGCTCACCGAGGCGCAGCGCGAGAAAGCCGAGCTCCAGGTGCAGCAGGGCGCTGCCAGGCTGAGACTTGGCGGCGGCAATCTTCTCCCGCTCGAGGGCGAGCAGCGCGACCGTGTCGCCCTCAGCGCCCAGGGCGGCGCGCCACCCCTCCAGGCGCGCCAACGCGGCCCCCGGCTCGGGGGTTTGCCCCCAGAGGGACACACGCTGCCCCAGGGACAGGACGAGCAGGAGCCCGACCGCCGAAACGCGCATTTCTGCAGGCGTCAGTTGACCACGCGGAAGGAGCGGCGCCGCACGTCCTTCATGCCGTTTACCGCCGTCACCGCGATCTCGAGTGTGTAGTTGCCCGGCTTGAGTTTTTCGAGGCTCACGCTGCGCTGCGCCGCCCAGCGACCGCGGGGTGCCTGCTCCTCGAACTTGAGGGTAATCTGCGCCGACCCGGCGGCCGTCAGTCCCGTCATGAAGTTCGCGCCCGTGCCGCCGCCCTTTCGCACCACCAGTGTGGTCGTATGCGACTCGAACGGATCGGCCCCGATGATTTCATAGTACAGCTCGAGTGTTTCGTTCCGGCGGAACGTCCCGAGCGGATTGAGGTAGACCGTGTCCGCCGGGGTCGGGCGCCACAAGAGGTGATGATTGCGGTTGCCGATCGCCAGGTCGCTCAGCGTCAGTCGCACGGACTGCGGCGGCGGCGCGACCACGACCTGCATGGGGAACACATGCCCGATGCTGTCACCGGCGGCGAGCATGACGCGATAGTCGAGCACACCCGCCGCCTGGGCGGGCAGCGTCACCAGTCCCACCACGTACTCGTCGTCCGGCACCGGCCGCGACGCGATGAACCGGCGCGTGGTGTCAACACTCGCGACGATCCGGCCGTTCCTGTCGGCCGCGGCGAATCGCAACCGGACCGTGTAGAGCAGGCCCTGTGGCACCGTCCGGGGCACCAGGCTCTTGCCCCGCACCGCGCACCCAACATGGAGGAGGGGTTGCTCCCCCTCCGACCCGACGGCGAGCACCTGGCACGCGCCGTCGAGGTCGTCCTGGAACTGCTTCTCTTGGGTGTCGCTGGTCACGCCCCGCGTCAGGTAGGTTTGGCCAAGCTGCCGTTCATCGGACACCAGGCGCTGGAAACCCGTGCCCGAGGTGTTGAGGATCCGCTGATAGATCGGGGCGAAGTCCTGCCGCGACACCAGCAGGTCCCTTGCCATGGGGTCGTTCGCCAGGTTGTCCCCGCCCGTCTGGAGCTGCATTGCGTGCTGGTAGCCCAGGATATCGAGGAGGCTCTCGACTAGGCGGAAATCCTGCACGTCCTCGCGAGCAACGAAATGGAAGTACATGTCGCCGTCGGTCCGGGCGTAGAACCAGGAGAGGTTCGGCTCCACCCGGTCATCGAGGCGATTGCCCGACCCACTGAACGATACGCGCGAGGTCGGCTCACCGTGCCGCACGTAGATGATGCCGCGGTCATCGAAGTCCTTGCTGCCGGACTTGTACCGCTCCGCGATGTCGTAGTGCCGCGAGATCGTCACCAGGGCGAAGTTGCGTCGCGCGTAGAACCAGCGGCGATAGTGCTCGACCAGTCGGTCACCGGCCGTGCCCATGCTCAGGTCGTCGCGCGGACCCCAGAACTGCCGGAGCCAGGCGGCCCGGTAGATCCCGCGCCTGCTGTCGAAGTCGGCCATCGTGGTGTCGGCCGCGATGGGGAACAGGTCGTTGCGGATGACAGCGACCACGTCGGAGTCATCGCTGGCGGCCGCGGTGTAGTAGCCCGCGGCCGCGGCACGGTCCCCCAGCCAGAGCTGTGTCCGGGCGAGCTCCAGCTGGCCAATGGCCTGCGCCCCGTCACCCTGCACGTAGCGGGTGAAGGCAGCCACCGCTGAGTCGGGGCTGCCCACCTCGCGCTCCACCCGCCCACGCGCCAGCAGCACCTCCTGATTCGCCCCAGCCGACGTAAGGGAAGCACGCCGCAGGGCACTGAGCGCGACATCGAGTTTGATGTTGACCCGCTGCCGGAGCGCGGTGTTCGAAAGCTCCACCAGTCCGCGCACGAAGGACGGATCGACCTCTGCGGTCTTGGCGAAAGCAGCTGCCGAGCGGGCCAGGGCATCCTTGCCGAACATGGTCTTGAGGCCGGCCACGACCGTGACGTGTGAATCCCCGATCCCATATTCGGCGAGGCCCATGCCGTACCAGGCGTACGGCCAGTCGGGCTCCAGGTCGATGGCCCACTGGAACTCGGATGCCGCGTCATCGTAGTGCCCCGAGCCGCCGAGGTCCCCGAGCCGGAGCGCGAGGTACCCCAGCCGGAGATGCCGCATCGCATCATTTCGATCGGCCTTGGCCGCGCTAATGAACTGATCCTCGAGCTCCTCCAGTCCCACGGAATCGACCGTCCCGGTGATGGAGTCGCGGAAGGCCTCGAGGCTGGCCCGCTGGTCCCGGTCCTGCGCCGCGACCGGCGCCGCCAGGCCCGCCAGGCCCGCCAGCAGGAGCATGGGCGCGAGAAAGGCTCGCAGCCACGCACGACGCGTGAATGCGGTGGCTGGACGGGCAACTAGGGGCAATGGACGTGGCGGGCGCATTCAGACTCAGGGACGTCCGAGGCTATCCCGGATTCACATTTCCTGACGGGCGTATTCGAGGAACCAGGACCGCAGGCCATCGAGCACCCCCTGGGCGTACCGGCGTTGCCCCTCAGCGGAACGGAGGGCCGCCTCCTGCTCCGGCACGATCATATAGAGGCCCTCGGTCAGGATGGATGGTTGCCAGGTCGGCCGCACAAGGGCCAAGTCGCCCCGGCCGACCCCGAGATCGCGCAAACCGAGGTTGCGCACGAGGGCGCGCTGGACGGCGCGGGCGAGCGGCAGGCTCGCGGCGTGATTGTAGAAGACCGAGGTTCCGTTGTTGGTAAACGGATTCACCCCGTCGGGGAGGGCATTGTTGTGGATGGAGACCAGCGCGTCGGCCTCCCCCGATTCGGCGAGCGTGATGCGCGGTCCCAGGTCGAGCGGGACGTCGGCGGTGCGGGTCATGATCACGGTGGCGCCAGCGGCCTGAAGCAGCCGCTGGAGTTCGAGTGCGATGGCGAGGTTGGCTACCGCCTCGCGCAGGCCGGTCGGACCGGTCGCGCCGGCGGGCGGATGTCCGGGATCCACGGCGATGCGCCGGCCCCTGAGCGGCGCCCTGCGGTCGATCGCCGGCGGACGGCGTATGTCGAGCAGGAGGTCGGCGCCGTCCCATCGCGTGCGATAGCCAAACAGCGCTCTCCTGAGCTCGACATCGATGCGGACGACGTCACCGTTCTGATGCCAGTCGATGCGCCGGATCAGGGTGTCGGAAGGGGCGTATCGCGTCCAGTCGATGTCCGCCACGGCGCCGTAGAACTCGAGGGACACGACGCGGTCCGATTCCGACACGTGAAACGGCACCCGCACACCGACCGGGATCCGCACGGTCGTCCGGTTGGGAGCGACGCTGGCTGTAATCGACCCCACCCGCCCGAGCGGGAGCCAAGTGCCGGCCGGCAGGGCCTGGACGTCAGCGATGGGCACCCACGCGCGCGTGCTCGCCGACAGCCGCAGGCGTACGTCGCCGTTTTGGCGACGATCGGCGATACTCCGTGTTCCGGTCGGGAAGAACCAGTTGTAGGTGGCGCCGGGGGCGGCGCGACCGACGGTGATGCTGTCTGAACCACCGGCGTGCGCCGGGTCATCATCGAGCCGTACCACCTGGGGCGCCGTATCGGTGAGCGCCAGGCGAAGGGGCCACGCGGCTTCAAGCGTCCCTGCCGGCCACACGAGCCGGACGCGAGCCCCCCCGCCCGGAGTGGGCGACAGGCCGGGGGGCTCCAGCATCGGCCCCAGGGAATCTCCGAGCGGCCGGCCACGAATCACGCCCACGTAGCGGCTCGACCGCCCGCTCGGACGCAGGTTGGTGGTATCGCGGTCAAAAGCGCGGATGCCGGCCGGCACGTCGTCACCATCGCGCTCCTCAGTCAGCGGCACGGTGGAGCCGTCGGCCAGGACGAGCATCGCCCTCGCCCCCGGTGCGCCGCGCACCTGGAGGCGAAGATCTTCCGAGGCCGGCACCCAGGCCACGCCGGTCGGGATGAACGATGTCAGGTCGATCGACGGCCCGGCGCTATCCGGACGCCAGGCGAAGGCGCGGCGCACCTTGAGCACCAGGACCGCGGAATCGCGGGGCGAACGGGCCTCGAGGCGGAAGGTGACTGTCTCGAGCGTGGCAGGGGTACCCGCCAGCAGGGCGACCGAGTCGGGCGGGGGGATCGGAACCCAGGCGAGCCAGGCGCCGTTGGGCCACACCTTTACCAGCCGCCCGTTTATGCTGAAGGTGGCGTCACCGGTTCCAACGCTGCCGAGCAGGAAGGTGGAATCGCGTGCCTCGATGGTGGCGTCCTCAGCGGGATACTGGACGACAATGTGGGTCGGCCCCGCAACCGGCGCGATCGGCAGCGCCGCGACCGAGCCGCTGGCACCCGCGATTCCGTTAGCGGGCGGGGGGCTGGTGTTGGGTGGCTTCGGTGTGCAAGCGGTGGCGAGGAGAAGGAAGCCGAGCGGACGCAAGCGGCGGCTGATCATCGGCGCAAGGTACTTGTACAATTACAGTTACGCCATTGTTCCTCGTTGACGTGTTGGACCCGGATTCCTAGATTCTGCCAACCTTTCACCGCCGGAGACGGACCTGCGAAATTGCTGCCTGACCTTGTGAGCATCGGCGGCGATCTCCGCTCCGCCCTGACCCGCTGAGGGACGACATGGCGACGGACATCCGGGTCAGCGTTTTCGGCCGCACCGACCTCGGCCGCACTCGGGACCACAATGAGGACACCTTCCTCGTTGCGGACCTGAATGCGCCGCAGGTCTTGCCGTCACTCACGGTGGCCGAGCACGTCATCGGCCCGCGAGGTTCGTTGTTCATGGTTGCCGACGGCATGGGCGGCGCGGCCGCGGGCGAGCTCGCGAGCTCCATGGCGGCGCAGCAGATCTTCGATCACCTCGCCCGGGTGTGGAGCCACGACCCGGACAACAGCCCGGAGCAGTTCGCGCTCCGCATGCGTGAGGCGGTGGAGCATGCGAACGCGCAGATTCACGGCTACGCGGCCGAACATCCCGAGGTGCGGGGCATGGGCACCACGCTCACGGCCGCCGGCGTGTACGGGGGCCAACTGTACCTTGCCCAGGTGGGCGACAGCCGCGCGTACCTGATCCGCAACGGCGGCGCCTTCCAACTCACCAAGGACCAGTCATTCACGCAGCGTCTCGTCGACGCCGGTGAACTCACGGAGGAAGAGGCCGAGACCAACGCGCGACGGAACATCATCCTCCAGGCGCTCGGCCCCGATCCACGGGTCAAGGTCGTGCTCTCCATCCAGAAACTGAATCGCGGCGACGTGCTGGTGGTGTGCTCCGATGGACTGACGGGGCTGGTGCGAAAGGCGGAGATCGCGGCCGTCGTGGCCGGCGAGAGCAATCTCGCGTGGGTCTGCGACACGCTTGTTTCCCTGGCCAACGAGCGCGGCGGCCCCGACAACATCACGGTGGTCGCCGCGCGCTTTCACGGCGAGGGCCTCCCCGAGCCGAGCGGTGCCGAAGAAGAGCCACGGCACACCGTGCTACGGCTCCCCGGCGCCTCCTCCTCCGACGACAGCCTCTCCCCGCTGCCGAAGCCCGCGCCCACGATCCCTTCGGCCCGGCCAACCCCCGCCACGGTGCACCACGCCGCCGGGGTCACGCCTGCGGGAAGCCGCGCGGCCGTCTACGGCATCGCGTTCCTGGTGCTGGCGGCCGCGCTGTGGTTCCTCCTTCGCTGACACGATACCGACCGGCATGAAGGCCATCTTCACGTACCTCACCGGCGGACGCGCGGGCCGGGCGGTCGTCGTCGAGAAGGGCTATGCGACGCTGGGGCGCGCGCCCCAGGCCGACGTGCGCTTTGGCCCGGATCACGACCTGCCGGTGTCGGGGCGGCACGCGGCGGTTGTTTTCCGCGACGGCGACTGGATCCTCCGCGACCTGGCCAGCACCAATGGCACGTTCGTCAACGGCGAGCGCATCAAGGGGGAGCACCCGCTCGGTGACCAGGACTTGATTCGCCTTGGCGACGGCGGCCCGATGCTGCGATTCGGCGTGGTGCGCGACGCCTGGCGGCCGTCCGCCGACCAGATGCCCGTACCGGCTCCACCGGTGCCTGAACCTGAGCCGACAGGCGCTGCCGCCACAGTGCCGAAGACACCCCGCAGCACGGCCAGTGCCGCCGGCGACGACGGGCGCTTTGTCGTCACCGTGACGGCCACGCGCCAGCGTGCGCCCTGGGTGGCGGCGCTACTCGTCGTCACCGTGCTGGGGTCGCTGGGCGGGCTGGCGATGTGGCGGGCCCGCGCGAGCAAGGGCGCCATCGACGCGCGCGCCGTGCTGCTGACCCAGGCCGACAGCCTCTTCGCCACTCTCGAGGCGATCGGCCGTCGTAACGCCCGCATCAGCGGCGCGCTCGACGGTGCCAAGGCCGAGACGGCGCGGCTCCGTTCCCGCATCCGTCGCGCCCCCCGGGACCAGCAGGTGCTGGCGCCGCTTCGCGACAGTCTCGACCGGCTTTCATCGAACTTCGAGCGCCTTGCCGCCGCCGCGGCGCTGGACGCGGAGCAGATCGCACGCACGAGCGAGGGGTCACTGGCGCTGGTGGAAGCGACCTACGAGGACGGCACGAGTCGCGTGGCCGCAGCGTTCCGGGCCCGCGGGGCCGGCGGCACCATCGTATTCGTCACGATCCAGGACGTCATGCGCGACGCTGCCGGGCATCGGGCCACCATGATCACCGTGCGCCCGTCCGGTGGGGACAAGCCGCTCCGCTCCCGGGCGCTCGCGGCGCACGGCGCGCTCAACATCGCGATCCTGGAGGTGCCGCGGGGCAGCAGTGTCGCTGCGCCAGCGACGCTGGCCAGCCGCGTTGGGGGTGGGCTCATCGGCCAGGCCGCGGTGCTGGTGGGCTACCCCAGCGCGCGCCAGGGGCATGGCACTTCGGCGCCGGCCCACGCGACGGCCCTTGCCGCCGTGACGATCGCCAACGAGAAGTTGCTCCAGCTCGAGCCACTCGGGCCGGCGCTCGCGCCCGGCAGCCCAGTGTTTGACCGGTCGGGAACGGTCATCGGCATGCTGCTGCCCGCTGGGACCAGCGAGCACCTGCTGGATGCCGTGCCCGCCCCGGCGATCACGGCGTTCCTCGACGGGAATGCCGGTGACCGCTGAGCGACGCGCCGCGGCACCCTTCGCCTGGATTGCGGTCCTCGCCTTCGCCTCAGGGTTTCCGTTCGGCCTCATCAACGAGGCGCTTCCGGTCTACCTCCGGAGCGGCGGTGCCAACCTCGTCGACGTCGGTCTCGTCGCCGCGGCGACCTTCCCCTGGACCTTCAAGTTCCTCTGGGCGCCGATCCTCGATCGCACCGGCACCCGGAAGCAGTGGATCGCCGGGTGCCTGATCCTGCTGGCGCTCGTCATTCCGTTCCTTGCGCGCGTCGGTGCCTCACAGCACGGACAGATCTTCTTCGCGCTGATTGTGCTCGCGGTGACGCTCTCGGCCACGCAGGATGTCGCTATCGATGCCTTTACCATCCAGGCGACGCCACGGGCGCAACTCGGCGTGGCCAACTCGGTGCGCATCGGCGCCTACCGCGCCGCGATGCTGGTTTCGGGCGGCGCGCTCACCTGGGTGGCGGGGCGGCAGGGCTGGCCGGCCGCCTTCACGGCAGCGACCGTCGTCACGGCCCTGCTGGCGGCGGCGGCACTCTTCCTCCCCGACACCGGCCAGGTGCGGCCGCCGGCGGGCCAGTCGCTGTGGCTGCCCCTCCGCGCGCTGCTGACACGCCCCGGAGTCGGATGGGTGCTGGCCTTCGCCCTGCTCTTCAAGCTTGGCGATGCGGCGATGGACCCGATGACACGGCCATTCTGGGTCGATCGCGGATTTTCGCTGGAGGAGATCGGCGCGGTGCTGACCACCGGCCGGATGGTGGCCACGGTGAGCGGCGCGGTGCTGGGGGGCTACCTGACGACGCGATGGGGCATGCGTACCGCGCTCTGGTCCCTCGGGTTGCTGCAGGCCGTGTCCAACCTGGGCTACTGGGCCGCCGCGGCCGTCGCGCCGTCCAAGAGCCTGATGATCGCTGCCGCACTGTTCGAGAATTTCTCGGGCGGGATGGGCACTGCGGCGTTCGTCGCGTACCTGATGTCGGTATGCGAGCATCGGTTCGCGGCCACCCAGTATGCGCTGCTCTCGGCCCTGCTCGCGCTGACACGTGCCGTCGTCGGGCCGATCGCGGGATCGCTGACCGAGCGCTTCGGCTACGCCACTTTTTTCCTGTTCACCTTCCTGCTGGCCCTTCCGGGCTTCGCGCTCCTGCCGTTCCTCTCCCGCGCGGCGCCGCCACCCAGTGAGGTCACCGCGACCGCTCGCTGAGCCAGCGTCCCACGGCGGCCTGCATCAGCCGCTGGCGGTGCCAGGCCACGAGCACAGTGCCGTCACCGGGGATCTCCCCCGCGAGCCGCGGATGGCCGAACAGTACGACGAGGTCACTTCCCGGCACCAGTTCCCGCAGCGCGGCGCGTGACGCATCGCTGAACCCCGCCCGCCCCTTCCACGCCCGCGGCTCCGCGAACGCGAGCACGATGCGGCTCCCGCCCGACCCCAGCGGCACGCCCAGCGCGGCGAGCGTCGCGGCCACGGCATCGCCCGGCACGGGAGGGTACGGCCCGCCGAGGTCGTCATCCACTGTGACGAGTTCGATCGGTGTGCGCAGCTGCGGCAGGCGCGCACGCGTGACGCCGGCGACGATAAGCGCGTCCGCTAGCGCCGGCGCTCCGTCGAACGGTGCCCGCTGCAGCGGCGCCGGCGCGGTCTCGGCGGTGCGGAGCGCCCGCTCATAGCGTCGCTGCGCCTCCAGGACCCGCGCCGGGGAGAGGTGTCCCGACGCGAGCGCTGCCGTCAGTGCCGCGGCCACCGCCGCCGTGTCCTGGGGATAGAGGAGGATGTCGACGCCCGCGACCAGCGCCGCGACCGCGGCCGCGGTCTCCGAGCGGCCGGCGAGGGCCGCTTCCATGATCAGCGCATCGCTGACCACGAGCCCATCGAATCCGCCCTGCCGAAGCCCGCCAATGATTACGCTCGACAGCGTCGCCGGGAGGCCCGACGCATCCAGCGCGGGATAACTCACGTGTGCGGTCATGAGCGACGCGACGCCGGCGTCCATCGCTGCCCGGAACGGAACCAGGTCCACCGCCAGCTGTTCACGCGAGGCAGAAACCACCGGCAGCGTGATGTGGGAGTCGGCGGTAGTGCGGGCGTGGCCGGGATAGTGCTTGGCGCATGCCAGTGCCCCGGCAGCCTGACATCCCTCGATCCATGCCGCGACGTGACGCGCCGCGAGCGCCGGATCGGCCGCGAAGGCACGGGTCTGGATAATCGGGTTGTCGGGGAGGAGGTCCAGGTCTGCGACCGGCGCGAAGACCCAGTTGAGGCCCACGCTGCGGGCCTCGTGCGCCGTGACAGCACCGGCCCAGCGCGTCACCTCGAGGCGATCTAGCGCGGCAAGAGCGCGCGGCGGCGGAAATTGCGTGAGTCCGTCGAACTGCTGGCCGGCCCCGCGTTCCAGGTCGGCGGCAAGGAGGAGCGGCCTCCCCGCCTCGCGCCGAAGCCGCGTCGTCAGCGCACGCACCGCCTCGGCCGTGCCGCCGAAAATGATGAACCCGCCTACCTCGAGTTCCAGGGCCCGGCGGACGGACTCCCACTCGTGATCGAACCCGGTGTCGTCCCGCCAGCGAATGGCGGGGAAGATGAGCCGCGAAACCGTCATCCTGGCGTGATGCTCCCGAGCACCCGCGCGCCACGCGCACCGGTGCATGATGGAATATTGGCCGGCTGGCCATGCAGGGTGAGATAGCCGAGGAGCGCGAACGCCACCGCCTCCTTGGCATCGCCATTGAAGAAGAGATCGTCGAAGCGCCGCAACCGGCGGCCTTGCGAGCCGAGCGCTGCCGCCAGTGACTCGAAGAGCACCGGGTGCCGGGCACCGCCGCCTGACACCACCACCTCGGGCGCACCCGGCACGAATCGCTGGATCGCACCAGCGATCGACCGCACGGTCAGCGCCACGGCGGTCGCCACGCCATCGGCGCCGGGGACGCGGCGGTGGATCTCGCGCGCGAGTGCATCGCCGAACTGCTCGCGCCCGGTGCTGCGCGGCGGCGGCTGGCTGAAAAAGTCATCGGAGAGCAGGCGCGTCACCTCCGCCTCGTCCACGGTGCCGCGGGCCGCCAGCGCACCGTCGCGGTCGTAAAGCAGCGACGGGTCGACGAGGCGGGCCACCGCGTCCATCAGGACCACCCCTGGCCCGGTGTCGAACGCCATGGTGCCATCGTCGATCGCCCGGCGGCCGACGTAGGTGACGTTCGCCATGCCTCCGATGTTGAGCAGCACGCGCGGGCCGTCAGTGGCGCCGAACAGCAGGACATCGGCCGCCGGCACGAGCGGCGCGCCCTGCCCCCCGGCCGCCACGTCCCGCGACCGGAAATTGCTCACGACGGGTCGACCGAATCGCTCAGCGAGCACGGCGGGCTCGCCCAGCTGCCAGCTCACGAGCGGCGGCTCATGCCATACCGTCTGGCCATGCATGGCGATGAAATCCACGGCGGATGCCGGCGCATGCGCGGCCGCGAGCACCTGCTCCACCGCGTCGGCGGCCCACTCCGCGATGGCCGCGTGCAAGCGAGCCAGCTCGGCGGCGTTGGCACCATCGAGGCCGCGCTGGATCGACGCGCGCTCGGCATTACTGTATGGTCGGGTGATGAAGGCAATGAGGTCGGCGTGAGTGGGGCCGTTGAAACGAACCAGCGCCGCGTCCATGCCGTCGAGCGACGTGCCCGACATGAGGCCGATCCCGATGGCCGGGCGCTCGGTCATGACGGCACCGGAGGCGGATCGCCCACGATGGCCCGGAGCCGCCCGGCATGCGTCGCGAGGAGCGCCTCCGCCTCCTCGCGGTCCACCCCCCGCCGAGCCATGACGATCGCCGTCTTCACCTGGCCATCGGCGCGCTCCAGCACCAGGGCAGCCGCATCCCGCGCGAGCCCGGTGGTTTCCATCACGATGCGGTGGCTCCTGTCCTCGAGCTTCGCATTCGAGGCGCGGAGGTCGACCATGAGGTTGCCATACGTCTTTCCCAGCCGGATCATCGCACCGGTAGTGATGGTGTTGAGGACGAGCTTCGTGGCGCTGCCCGCCTTCATGCGGGTGGAGCCGGTGATCACCTCGGGCCCCACCAGCACGACGATGCAGACGTCACACGTGCTTCGGAGCACGGCCGGCGGTTCGGCGCAAGCGACGAGACCAGTGCGCGCGCCCAGGGCCTGCGCCCGCCCCAGCGCGGCGCGCACGTACGGGGTCGTGCCGCTGGCGGCGATGCCGATGACGACGTCGTGGTCGCGAACGTGATGGTCATCGATCGCCGCAATGCCGGCGTTGACGTCGTCCTCCGCGCCCTCCACCGCCTTGACCAGCGCCCGGGCCCCACCGGCAATGATGCCGACGACCATCTCGGGCGGGGTGCCGAAGGTCGGGGGGCATTCCGCCGCGTCGAGCACGCCCAAGCGGCCGCTGGTGCCGGCCCCGATGTACACCAGCCTCCCGCCGCGCCGGAACGCACTCTCCACCAGTTCGATCGCCTGCGCGATCGCCTCGCGCGCCCCGGACACCGCCCCGGGTACTCCGGCATCTTCGCGGGCAATCAGGTCCACGAGCTCGATCGGTGACGCCACGTCGATGTCGCGTGTCTTCGGGTTGCGACGTTCGGTGAGGCGGGGATCGAGGAAGTGCTCGGACATGGGCTGGGGGTGCGGGTGGGCAGATGGCTGCGTGCGGCTAAATTAGACCCCGCCTGATGCCCCGGGCAACCATGGGTCGCTTCACACCATTGCCAGAGAGCCCTGTGACTCGATTGCGCGCCATCATCCTGTCGCTTGCCCTCGCCGGCTGCACGCCGTCGGCGTCAAGCGCCCCGGCGCCCCGCCGCCAGACGCCCGCCACCGCCGTGCCAGCCGCCGCTGACGCCACCACCGCCTCAGGCTACTTCCCGGACACCTGGAAGTACCCCGGGGCCACGCGCTCGGAACGCGGCCCGCACGCCATGGTCGCGTCGGGGAATGACATCGCGAGCGCGGCGGGACGGGAGATGCTCCGCCGGGGCGGAAATGCCGTGGACGCCGCGGTGGCGGTCGGATTCGCGATGGCCGTCGTGGACCCGGAGGCGGGGAACCTCGGCGGGGGTGGATTCATGCTCATCCGCCTGGCCGATGGCTCGGTGTACTTCCTCGACTACCGGGAGCAGGCACCGCTCGCAGCCACGCGCGACATGTTTCTGGACGAGGACGGGAAGGCCACCGACAAGAGCCAGATCGGCCACCTCGCCCCGGCCACGCCGGGTTCGGTCATGGGCATGGTGGAGGCGCATCGGCGGTTCGGCCGACTGCCGCTGGCCGACGTGATCACGCCTGCCATCAGGCTCGCACAGAATGGGTTCGTGGTCGATTCGATTCGCAGCGCCCGCATCCGCAACGACAGCACGAAGCTGGCAATGTTCCCCGCGTCCGCCGCCATCTACCTGCCGGGCGGCGACGTGCCCGCTCCCGGGAGCGTGCTGGTACAGCGCGACCTGGAGAGGACGCTGGAGGCGATCCGCGACCACGGCGCCGACGGCTTCTACCAGGGCTGGGTGGGGGACTCGCTGGTGGCGGACATGGTGCGGAACGGCGGTCTCATTCGGCAGGCCGACCTCGACCAGTACAAGGTCTACTGGCGGCAGCCGATCACGCTACAGTACCGCGGGCACACGATCTACGCTGCCCCGCCACCCTCCTCGGGTGGGCTCACGATAGGCATCGCGCTCAACCTCTTCAGCACCTGGCCGGCCCTGCCGCCATTCGGCTCGGCCACCTTGCTGCAATTCGAAATCGAGACCCTGCGCCGTGCTTACATGCTGAGGAATTCTGTGATCGGCGATCCCGACTTCGTCTCGGTGCCGGAGCAGTGGTTGCTGTCGGCCGCGCTGGCCGATTCACTCCGGCGGACGATCGAGCCCGGCCGCGCGACGCCAACCCTCGGCGCCCAAGGCGGCGCCGGCACCGGGTCAACAACGCACTTCTCGGTGGTGGACGGGGAGGGCAACGCGGTGGCCACGACCTTTACGCTGAACGACCTGTACGGTAGCGGCGTGACGGTGCCAGGCACGGGCGTATTGCTGAACGACATCATGGACGACTTCACCGTAGCACCGGGCCGGCCCAACAGCTGGGGACTGATCCAGGGTGAGGTGAACGCTATCGCACCACTCAAGCGTCCGCTTTCCAGCATGTCGCCCGCGATTGTGCTCGGGCGCGACGGCGGGCTGCTGCTGGTGCTCGGTTCACGCGGAGGCGCGACCATCATCACCCAGGTGTTGCAGGTGCTGAGCAACGTGATCGATCACGACATGGACCTGGTGAATGCCGTGGCGGCACCGCGCATCCATCACCAGGCGCTGCCGGACTCCGTGCGGGTGGACCGGGCCGGCTTCCGGCCGGAGGTGCTCGACTCGCTTCGGGCCATGGGCTACGGAATCAGGGAATCGCACCCGGGGGGAGATGTCGAGGCGATCGGGCGGGTCGACGACGGGTGGATCGGCGTGAGTGATCCGCGGTCGGGGGGAGGGACGGCGGGATACTGACCCTCAACTCCTGACTCTACCGCGTAAACGTCTCGCTCAAGGTGATGACGATCGCGCTGCCGGGCACCACGAAGATGTCGTTGTCCTTGGTCTGGGTCATGCGCTGGGCGCCAACCGCTCCGCCCACGACTCCGCCGATCACGGCACCGGTGCCCTTCCCGATCAAGCCGCCCACGATGGCGCCGGCGCCCGCGCCGCCCGCGACCTTCGCAGCGTCACCCAGCGAGCTGCCGCGGTGCTTGTAGGTGAAGGCCGGCGTGCTCACTGATCCCACCAGCGGGTAGCGCTCGCCGTCGACCACCACGTTCTCCGTGGACATGCGTAGCGTACCCTTGTCGTTCTTGTTCTCGGACCACTTGATCGCCTGGATCTTGAGCGTCACGGTGGCCCCGCCGGGGACAACCGTGGCACCGGACGCATCCAGCACCGGCTCGGCCACACGCACCTTGACCAGGTCGCCCACGCTGTCCCTCGCAGACGTAATCGTGTCGATGACGGTCGCGTGGATCGTGGCACCCGCCGCCAGGTCCCGCTTCGCGGCCGCCGGCACGGCCGGCGCTGGCTGCGCGCCGGCAGCAGTTGCGGCCGGCGCCGCCGGCTTCGGCTTGGGCTTGGCGGCCGGTGCGTCCTTGTAGACCACGACAGTCTCGACCGGGGCGGCCGGTACCGGTGCGCTATCAGCCGGCGGCGCTACGTCAGACAGGCTGGCGGTGGTGTCGACCGGGGCAAGCTGAAGGTCGCGGCCGGCGGTGTCAGCGGCGGCAACGGCCTTCTGCTCACCCTTGCCGCAGGCAAGGAGCAGGATCGTAGCGGTCGTGCACCAGAAATGAGGCTGTCTCACGCTGTATCTCCTGAGGGTACTTGCTGCTGGTCGGGGCTCCCCTGACATTCTACACCGACATGCGCGAGTTACGTAGTCTCCTGCCCTACATGCGGCGCTACCGCGGCACCTATTTCTTCGGGTTGCTGTTCGTCGTGCTATCGAACGTCCTCACCACGCTCGGTCCGCGCTTTCTCGAGCGCGCCATCAACGAGCTGACCCGCGGCGCCCCGCTGCGCGCCGTGGTGTGGAGCGTGTCGTTCATGGTCATCGTGGCCGTGGTCGGCGGCGCGGCGCGCTATGGCATGCGGCAATGCCTCAACAGCGGCAGCCGGCGGGTCGAAACCGACATGCGGGACGACCTCTTCGCCCACCTGCTTCGCCAGGACGCGACCTTCTACGACCGTCATCCCACCGGCGACGTCATGGCCCGCGCCACCAACGACCTGACGTCGCTCCGGATGGTGGCCGGCCCGGCCCTGATGTACCTGGTGGACACCACCATGCGTGCCCTGCTCGTCATACCTGCCATGGCGCACATCAGCGCGCGTCTGACGCTACTGGCCCTGCTGCCCATGATCGGCCTGCCGCTGGTCATGATATTCCTCGGCCGGATGATCCATAACCGATCGCTCGCGATCCAGACGTTTTTCGGCGTCATCACGTCGCACGTGCACGAGCACATTTCCGGGGTGCGCGTCGTGCGCGCGTACCGGCAGGAGCGAGCCGAGACCGCCGCGTTCGCCAAGCTCAACGATGAATACCTCGGCCGCAACCTGTCGCTCGCCTATGCGCAGGGCGCGTTTCATCCGCTGCTGGCACTCCTCGGCGGCCTTGGCACCGTGGTGGTGCTGCTCCTGGGCGGCCAGCTCGTGATCGACGGCAGCGTCACCGCGGGCGCGTTCGTGGCGTTTGGCGTCTACCTGGCCATGCTCGTGTGGCCATTGATCGCACTCGGCTGGGCGGTGAACCTGGTGCAGCGTGCCACCGCGGCGATGCAGCGCATCGGCGAGATCCTGCGGGAGAAGCCGCTGATCGCCTCGCCGAAGGATCCCACTGCCATGCCTCTCGCCCCGGGAGCACGGAGCGTCACGTTCGAGCGGGTCTGGTTCCGCTATCCATCCGCGAAGGACCGCGGCTGGGCGCTGTCCGACGTCTCCTTCCATGTGGCCCCGGGGCAGTCGCTTGCCATCGTGGGTGCGACGGGATCCGGGAAGTCCACGATCGCGGAGCTCCTGTCACGCGCCTATGACCCGGAGCGCGGGCGCATCCTCATCGACGGCGTGGCACTGCACCGGCTCGCACTTCCCGAGTTGCGGCGCGCGCTGGGCATCGTGCCGCAGGAGACCTTCCTGTTCAGTGACACGCTGCGTCACAACGTCCTGCTGGGCGCACCCGACGACGGGCGACTGGAGCGGGTCGCCGAAGTGTCCCAGCTCGCGGCCGCCATTCCCGAGCTGCCGCGGGGCTACGACACGATGCTGGGTGAGCGCGGGATCAACCTGTCGGGCGGGCAGAAGCAGCGGGCCGCGATCGCCCGCGCGCTGGCGCAGGATCCCCCCATCTTCCTGCTCGACGACGCGTTGAGTGCGGTGGACGCCCATACCGAGGCGAAGATCCTGCAGGCGCTCCGCAGCGCGCTGGAGGGACGGACGACCATCATCATCTCGCACCGGCTGGCGGCGGTTCGCGATGCCGACGAGATAATCGTGCTGGACGAGGGACGCGTCGTGGAGCGGGGCACACACTCCGTCCTCATCGCGGCACGCGGACGCTATTGGGAACTGCTGCGACGGCAGGAAGCAGAGGAGGAGCTGGAGCTGACAGCGTAGTGCCGCGCCAGCACTGTTACATCACTCGGTAACGGTCACCGTGCCCACGAATCCCAGGTTGGTCGCTGGCGGGTGGAGCGCACAGTGAAAGCCGTACACCCCTGGAGTGTTGAAGGTGGTTTCAAATGAAGTCCCCGCCAGCACCATACCAGTCGGATACGGGTTTGGGGCGGCGGCGTGGGCGGTGGCGGTGGCGTTCCTGTCGTCCCGCCCCCGGAAGAGGGTGAGCCTCAAATAGTGCCGGATCCACCATACGGCGGCTCGTTCTGGACCGCAATCCGTACTTTCCCGGCGGTTCAGCTCGGGGCGATGCTGGGCTAGATGCGGCTCTTGAGAAATCCCGGCGTGAGGGCCTGCAGCCACCCTGCCAGACGCGTGAACTCTCCCGTGACCATGAGTACTCCCACTGCGATCAGAAGCACGCCACTGATCCGCATGACCCACGGCAGGTACTTCCGGAAACGCTGGAACCACTCGAGGAACGACTCTACCGCCAGGGCCGCGAGCAGGAACGGCACGGCAAGACCCGCCGAGTAGGCACCCAACAGCATCATCCCGCGCGCCAGGTCCTGCTCCACCGTCGCCAGGCTCAGGATGGCCCCGAGGATCGGCCCGATGCAGGGCGTCCACCCGGCGCCGAATGCCATCCCCACCAGGACCGATCCGAGGAAACCAACCGGCTTGTCCTGCAGCTGTATCCGCCGCTCCATCTGGAGGACGCCGACCTTCAGCACCCCAAGGCAATAGAGTCCGAATACGATGATGAGCACGCCGCCGGCCCGGGTGAGCCAGACCTGGTAGAACCGCAGCGTTCGTCCCAGGGCCGTGGCACTGGCGCCGAGGAGGACAAAGATCAGGGAAAAGCCAGCGACGAAGCAGAGGGCGTGCAGCAGGGCGAACCGGCGACGCGCACCCAGCTCGGGCAACGACATGCCGGTAAGGAATCCGACGTAGCTGGGTACGAGCGGAAGGACGCAGGGTGAGAGGAAGCTCAGCAGCCCCGCCGAAAATGCCACGAACAAGCCGAGCCCCGCCGTCTCGCTCATCCGAGGAGGCCGCCAAGGTCGCGCTGCCGGCAATTGCGGCAGAGCCCGTAGATCTCAATGCGGTGACGCTGGTGCTGGAAGCGGAACTCGTCGGCGATGACGGGGAGCATCCGCTCGAGCCGGTCATTCTGGAACTCATGCACCGCGCCGCATCGCAGACAGACGAGATGCTCGTGCTGCTGCGACGACGCGACTGCCTCGTAGCGTCGGAAGCCCTCGCCGAAATCGTGGGTGCGCAGGAGTCCGCTCTCGACCAGCGTATCAAGCGTGCGGTAGACAGTGGCGGTGCCGACCCGAGCCCCCAGTTGCTTGAGCCGGCGCTCGATGGCCTCGACGGAGAGGTGTCCATCAGACTCGAAGAGCACCCGGGCGATCAGCGTTCGCTGTGGTGTGACGGGGAGACGGTGATCGCGAAGATGCCGGTGGAACCGCTCGAGGAGGCCGGCCGCCTCCTCACGGCTGAGGTGCGCCATCGAGTGCAGCCTCGCGCCACTGATCGACGGGGACGGGCACCGGCGCGTCGTCCTCGCCCAGCCGGCGACGCACGCTGACGAGGAGCTCCTCGAGCGCCTCCACCGGGCCGCTGCCGACCTCTTCCAGCGCATGCTCGAACGCGCCCCGCTCCCGCCCACGGATGGTGAGCGCGTAGCGCGCCGTCCAGATGCGGCGGCGCTCGCCGTCCCTGAGGGCCAGGATGGCGGTGCCCAGCTCGCGCCGCTCGAGCCGGATGGGCTGGAACTGCCAGATCCCTTCGACCTCCTCGAGGGGGAGGACGACGAAGGCAGCTTCCGCCAGCCGCGCCCAGCCGCCCCGCCACGCCGTCCGGATCGGCGCGGTCACGCGGCCGCCCGCGCCTGCTCGACGTAGAACCGGAGCACGTGCATGAAGTCCTGCGCGTTGGTGACGACACCGAACGCCTGGTGCGTGCCGCGGTCCTTCAGCTTGTTGACGACGAACTCGGTCTGGTCGACGCAGATCGTCATGAGCGGCTCCGGCGGACCGCGCCGGGTGTGGAAGGCGGGAAGCATGTTGCCGACGGCGATGGCGTGCAGCGCGGTAGCGATGAAGACGGCACCCGTGGCCAGGACCGTATGCTCGCGCATCGCCTCCTGCGCGGCGAGGGTGTCACTGAACACGCCCGGGAGCGGGCCATCGTCGCGGATCGAGCCGGCCAGCACATAGGGCACGCGACAGGTCTCGAGGGTATGCATGATGCCGCTCTTCACCAGCCCGGACGCCACGGCGTTCGCGATCGAGCCGGCGGCGCGGACGCGATTGATCGCGCGCATGTGCAGCCCGTGTCCGCCCTCGGTGGGCACGCCGGTATTGCTCATGCCCAGCGTGGTGCCGAAGATCGCCGCCTCCATGTCATGCACGGCGACAGCGTTACCCAGCAGCGCCGCCTGCACGTACCCGCTCCGGATGAACCACTCGAAGTCGGACCGCGCGCGCGAGTGCACCAGCGCGGGCCCGGCGACCCACAGGACATATCCGCCGGCGCGGCGCTCCTTCTCCAGCTGGAACGCCAGCTCCTCGTAGTTGACCGGCTTTTCCCGGCTCACCTCGGTGCCCATGAACTGGAACTCGTTGGCCGAGTGGCTGCCGCCGAGGAACCCGACGGTGTGCACCACGATGCCCTCGGTGCCGTCCTCGGCTTCACCGACGGCCACCAGGTCGCCCTGACGCAGGCGACGCGGCTCGATGGTCTCGAGCCGGTCGCCCCGGCGGGCGATTACGCAATCCATGCGCGGCCGCTCCGGCATACGCCAGCGTCCGCCGAGGTTGACGTACGTGGGGAGGTTAGAGGTCGAGAAGAACCCCTCCGGCAGGACGCCGTCCGCCGGGAGCGGCGCAAAACGGGCCTCGGGGGCCCCGGCGAACGGCGCAATCGTGAAGTCCGGTTCAGCATATGGCTTGGTCATCGTGGGCGGAAAGTAGGAGATCGCCCCGATGTATTCAAGAAAAGAGTTGTTCGGGGGTCCCGAGCATATCTTTCTGGGTGAAAACACGCAGCTGGGTGGGTGAAGAGACCCGGATGCGTTCTCCCGTGTCGCACCACTCACGAGTGGGGCTCAAGCCTACAACCGTGCTCGACAGCAGGTTGTACCTAGCGAGCCCGGTGGCGGGACCGGCGGCACAACACCTGCTCGGGTGTCGCCCATCGAACGGCCCCCTTCCGGAGAACCCATGCTGCTTCCGTCCGCCACTGCCACTCGGCCCGCTATTCTCCTGATCGCGATACTGATACTGACGGCGGAACTGGCCACGGCCCAGGAGCCGACGAAGCCCGCGCGACCCGACTCGGCCCGCCGGGACTCCGTGCAGGTTCTGGACGAGATCATCGTCACGGTCACCCGGACGGCGGAGCCGCTCAGCCGGGTGCCGCAGGCCATCGGCGTGGTCGGTCCCCGCGACATCACGCTCGCCCAGCCGACGCTCGGCGCCGATGAGGCTCTGAACAACATCCCCGGTGTCTACATCCAGAACCGCTACAACTTCTCCCAGGGCCAGCGCATCGTGATCCGCGGCGCCGGCGCGCGGGCCCCCTTTGGCGCGCGCGGCGTGAAGGTGCTGCTCGACGGTGTTCCTCAGACGCTGCCCGACGGGCAGAGCCAGCTGACCAACGTTGACTACGGCCTCCTGGACAAGGTGGAGGTGCTGCGTGGGCCGGCTTCGTCGCTCTACGGCAATGCATCGGGTGGCGTGATCTCCCTGCATTCTCGCGCCGCGGGGAGTGAACTCTTCGCGCAGAGCGTGCGGTTCCAGGCAGGGTCCTACGGCATGGACAAGTGGCAGGCCATCAGCACCGCGCGGAAGGGCAACTTCAGCGGTGTCCTGTCACTGTCGCGCTTCACCTGGGACGGGTTCCGGCAGAACAGCGCCGCCGACATCGGCATCTACAACATTGGCCTGACCTGGACGCCGACACAGCGCAGTTCACTCGACCTCTGGGTGCTGCTCGCCAACAGCCCGACGTTGCAGAATCCAGGCGCCCTCACGTATGCCGAGTACAACGTCAATCCCGATTCGGCGGCCGCCGCGAACATCCGGCGTGGAGCGGCAAACGACATCAACCAGCAGCAGGTCTCGCTCACTTACCAGCAGCACTTCGTTTCCCACAGCGGCGCGATCAACGTGTCGGCGTTCGGGCTCAAGCGCGCGGTGCAGAGCCCGCTCGGCACGGCGCCCCCGGGCGACCAGGGTGCCGATGCCCCTATCGCCGGTGTCTACGTCCAGATCGCGCGCCAGGTCGGCGGAGCGCGGGCCACAGGCGCCTACCGTCCGGGCACCAGCTGGCGCTCGCCGCTGCTGACGGCCGGCCTCGACTTCCAGCGGATGCGGGATGACCGGCAGAACTTCCGTGCGCTCCGCGGTGTGCCCACCGACAGCGTCCTCCTCGACCAGGTGGAGACGGTGACCGAAGTGGGGCCATTCATCCAGGCGCACTGGACGCCCACCGAGCGGGTCACGGTCGGTGCCGGCGCGCGCTACGACTGGGTCACGTTTGACGTCGCGGACAACAACCTCGCCGACGGCACCGACGACACCGGCAGCTTGCCGCTGAGCTCGCCGAGCGGCACCGCAGGGGTGAGCTACTACATCACGGAGGCCGTGACGCCATACCTCAACCTGGCGTCCGCCTTCGAGACGCCCACCACCACCGAACTCGCGAACCGCCCCAGCGGCGGCGGCGGATTCAACGACGCGATCCTGCCCCAGAAGACCCTCAGCGCCGAGCTCGGGGCGCGGGGTCGGCTTGCGACGTGGCTCGACTACTCGGTCGCCGGCTTCATCAGCCGCGTGCGCGACGCCATCGTGCCGTTCCGGGACTTGAATGGCCGCACGTACTACACGAACGCCGGCAAGCTCAGCAACAACGGCCTCGAGCTGGGCGTCACCGCTGCGCCGGTGAAACAGTTCAGTGCCTCCCTGTCGTTCACCTACGCCAACTACAGGTTCTCTGACTACGTGGTGGTGAACGGCACCACGGCCGACACGCTCGACGGCAACATGGTTCCCGGCGTGCCGCGCTTCTTCACTCGCATCGGGTTGCGCTCACAGCCCGGACTCGGTTTCGTGGTGGACCTCGACCAGACCCTGTCGTCATCGCTGACGGCGGACGACCGGAACTCGATCTGGGTGGAGAACTGGGGCGCGGGCGTCACCAACCTGCGGGTGAGCTGGTCGAAGCAGTGGCGCGACGTTTCGTTCCTTCCCTACGTGGGACTCGCCAACCTGTTCGACCGGAAGTACATCGGTGCCGTGACGGTCAACGGGTTCGGCGGCCGCGTACTCGAGCCATCGCCCCGGCAGAACTTCTACATCGGGGCAGAGATCGGGTTCAAGACCCGCACCTAGGCTCGCCCTACAGCAGGGTGGCGGGATCGCGGTCGATCACCACCCGCACCTGGCGGAATTTCGGCAGGCGGCGCGCGGCATAGCGAACCACTTGCCCAATGGCGGGTGATGGCCCCTTGAGCATCACGTGCCAGCGCCACCGGTCCTTGAGCCGCGCCAGCGGACAGGGCGCCGGACCCAGCACCATCACCGGGAGCGCCCGGGCCTCCACGAGCCGCGTACACCATGCCGCGACGCCTTCCGCCGCCTCTGCCGTGCCCAGTTCCTCCACCGACGAGACAATGAGGTTCACCAGGCTTACGAACGGCGGATAGGCGGGAGACCGGCGCAGCTCGAGCTCGGCCGCTGCGAAGCCGTCGGTGTCGTGCGCCGCGGCGAAGGTGAGCGCGTGGTGCCCCGGCGACCGGGTCTGGACGATGACACGGCCGCCACGCGGACCACGACCGGCTCGCCCCGCCACCTGCGCCAGGAGCTGGAAGGTGCGCTCGGACGCCCGAAAGTCGGGCAGGTGCAGGGCCGTATCGGCATCGACCACGCCCACCAGCGTCACGCGCGGAAAATCGAGTCCCTTCGCGATCATCTGTGTGCCGAGGAGAATGTCCACGTCGCCGCTGTCCACCGCCGCGAGGATGCGCTGGTGCGCACCCTTGCCACCGGTGGTGTCCAGGTCCATGCGCGCGACGCGCGCCGTGGGATAGCGCTCCGCCACGAGCCGTTCGAGCTGCTGCGTGCCTACGCCGCGCGCGACCTGCACGGCGCCGCCGCACTGCACGCACGCCGAGGGCACGGCCTCACGGTGGTCACAGTAGTGGCATCGCAGGCCTTCCGGTGCGCGATGCACCGTGAGGGCGATGCTGCAGTTCGGGCACCCAGCGACAGTGGCGCAGCTCTGGCACTGCAGGAAGGACGCGTAGCCGCGCCGATTCAGCAGCAGGAGTGCCTGCTCGTGGTTCGCCAGCGCAGCGCCAAGGGCCGCATCGAGCGCCTCCGACCAGGGCACCGGCGCCGCCTCACGCACAAGCGCGGCGTTTCGCAGGTCGATGACCTCGACCGGTGGCATGGGTCGCGCCTCGATACGACTCGGCAGCCGCAGGAGCTGCAGCGCCGTGCCGACCTGCGCGTGCGACTCGAGCGATGGCGTGGCGCTGCCGAGCACGACGCGGCCCCGCTCCAGCCGGGCGCGCACCATGGCCACCTCGCGCGCATGGTAGCGCGGTGTCTCGCCGTTCTTGTAGCTCGTCTCGTGCTCCTCATCGATGACGATGAGCCCGAGGTCGCGCACCGGCGCGAAGATCGCCGACCGCGCGCCAACCGCAACCCGGCGCTCGCCACGGCGCAGCAGCCGCCAGGCATCGGCGCGCTCACCATCCGACAGCCCGCTGTGCAGTACCGCCACCTGGTCACCGAAGACGCCGCGGAACCGGCTCACCGTCTGGGGCGTGAGCGCGATCTCGGGTACCAGGACGATGGCGCCGCGTCCGGCGGCGAGCGTGCGACGGACGGCCTCCAGGTACACGAAGGTCTTGCCGCTCCCCGTCACACCTTGCAGCAACACCGCCTCGCCGGGGCCAAGGGCGTCGATCGCCGCGATGGCCGCCTGCTGCTCTGGCGTTGGGTGTTCCGGCGGAGGGGTACCGCCGATGCCGGCAAAGGGATCGCGGATACGCTCCGCCTCGCCGACCCGCGCGAGCCCGCGATCCACCAGCCCCCGCATCACGGCGTCCGTGACACCGTCGCGCTCGCGCAGCTCGCGCACCGATGCCACGCCGCCGCAGCTCTCGAGCAACTCAAGCAGCACGCGCTGCTTCGGGCTCCGGCGGAAGAGGGCGTCGCGTTCGAGGAGACCCGGCACGTGCTCCACCAGCACGAGCATGCGCTCATTGACGCGCTTCTCACCAGTGTCGGGCGGGACGACCTCCAGATCGATGGCGCCGCGGTCCACCAGGCGCCACACCGTCTCCCACACGCTCCGCCCCAGCGCGCGCGATGCGGCCGACACGGTGCCCCCGCCCACGCGTGGTGCGAGCCATCGCACCAGCTCCAGGGCGACTGCCCCCTCGGCCAGCGACCCATCGATCAGCCGCATGACGACCTTCGACTCGCCCCACATCGCCGCCGGCAAGACCGCGCGCAGCGCGAGGCCGAGCGGCGCGCCGTAGTACCCAGCCACCCATTCGGCGGTGGCGAGCAGCGGCGACGTCAGCAACGGCTCCGCGTCCGGCACGGCGAGCAGGTCGAGCGCGCGCACCGGAGGCGGGTCCGCCTCCAGGCGCACCACGACGCCGATCAGCTCGCGGCCCCGCACCGGGACCACGACACGCATGCCCGCCGCTACCAAGCCGCGCAGCGGCTCGGGAATGTGGTAGAGGTATCCGTTGTGAAGCGGGAGGGGGAGCGCGACGCGGGCGTACGCGTCAGTCATCGCCGCGTGACGCCGAGCCCCGGACCCGTGGGAAGCGTGAGCTGGCCGCCGTCGATGCTGGCGCCCTGGAACGGATCGTTGGACAGGAGCGCCGCACCGTCGAGGTCCACGATATCCACCAGCGGAGCCAGGTGCGCCGCCGCCGTGATGGCGATC
>Ga0315287_10000543_pt1 | contig 33370 bp, 47 predicted proteins | sample YL17G11_0_MG_FD_205037 | JGI IMG/M metagenome (GOLD analysis project Ga0315287, IMG submission 205037) | Sediment microbial communities from Yellowstone Lake, YNP, Wyoming, USA - YL17G11_0 | ecosystem: Environmental > Aquatic > Freshwater > Lake > Sediment | place: USA: Wyoming | collected...
GTCCATTCCATTTTTGAATTTCTTTGCAACCCCTTAAGCAATAACGCTTGTTGTGCGCATCCTCGACGAAATCATGTGATCCTAACATACATAGTGTTGGTTTCATACACACCTATTTTTGGAATAATTTTTCGGTGCGTTTTCAAGTGGGCACCATTCAGGTATCATAACATCATTATTGTAGCGTGATTTGAATTTATTTAAAAAGCATTGTGGGTCCATCGTAGCAGTTGGCTTCCACACATGTGAACATTGCTCACATTTTGTTATATCACACAATTTTGTTTTTGTAGAATTTTTAATATTTTCGATAAATCCCGTACTCCAGAATAAAAATTCAAATGCCATTAACCACCCATCTGACAGGCGAATAGTTAATCTCGGGAGTAATTCTATTTGGTACGGAAAAGTCGATTCCAGGTAAAACTTCATCATAATCCCCCATGTGATAGGCTCCTGATTCGGGCCACACATATTCTAAATTGTTTGGTTCAGTCCACCCAAATTGTCCATACCAGATCGGGTCTTTTCTCAATAAATTTGATCTATGTGATTTGTGAAATCCTTCGGCGCCGAGCCAATATGGGCATCGATGGCTACTGTGATCCAGTTCTTTTTCAAATCTTTCAAGCATTGTGTCCTTATACCCACGCGATATCCACTCTTCGCATATCGCGTACCCATATCTTAACAATGCATTCTGATTCCATGTCCACATTCTCACGGCGGGATGTGTTTTCCAGCCATTAGTTTTTCCAATCAGCACTTGGTAGATCTGCCATGCCTCGACTCGCTGTTTGCCCAGCCTTTTATAGTCGAGACATTTGGCAGATCGTTGAAAGCTTGCGTAAGGAAGAAACGTCTGCACGATTAATACTCAAAAATCTTAGGATCTTCATGAGACCCATTGTACTCATCTCTCTCATCGTCACCAAGCGAATCAATCAATTCATAAATCTGATGAACTTCAGTATTGATCGCGGTGATGAGATTTTCACTCCAAACACCATTTTTGATGAGAATTCTTGCTACATTCTCACTGATCATCTTTTTGGCTGTATCGTTGTAAGCCTCTTGGCAAGTAGAACACGGTTCTACTTCAATATCGCCACCCTCAATCGTCACATCAAGATCACTGCCACACTCTTCACACGTAACTTCGATAGCCATACACCCTCCTGTTTAAAAAAAAGAATGATTTCTGTTCATAATAGTTATTCCGTCAATTTTTGGAAAATCACCAACCACAAGGATGGCCACTAACCCTAAACTCCCTAAGTTGAGCATCTGAGCGAACCGCATCACATGGATTACCAGGACCACCACCATCGCATGGGTTGATGCCAAATTGAAGGGATTCCTCTGGTACTATTTGTTTTATCTGAAGTAGAGCCTGTTCCGATGTTATCTCACCCCGCTCAACATCTTTCAAGATCTTCATAACCCTATCATTATACGCCACATCCCATCCTTTATTTATTACCTGCCATCCGTTGTAAATATTTCCATCATAATACAATATTTGCTTGTGAAATTTGAATTCATATTCACCAGCTTTTCTAAATTTTGGAATGAGATGACCACACATCTGTTTAAATGTCACAGGCATTCCATCAATTATAGTTTCTTGGTGACAACCTAAGCTCAAAGGGTTTTCGTTAAGCCCGTATTTATTACGAAAAAGCTTGGCAAGATCGACAAACAGGTTTTCATCATCAGTTATAAGTTCTGAAAAGCGAACGGAATCAGCCCCGACCTCTTTTGCAAAACATATGTAATTATGTATCTTTTCAATTGAATCAATGTGACCTTTGATGCAGTTGCAATTGAGCCTGACCTTTATATTAAAAAAAGTAAGCGAGGTTATGTTTTCTCTAAATCTCGCTTCATGGTCGAAACAATCCGGCCCGCATTGAAATATTTTGTAGTTTTCCCACAAATCATAATCGTGAACAGAAATATTTATTCCCGACAACCCAACTAAATTTTGTTTTATAAATTCATGGGTAAGGTTTATTCCGTTCGTTGTCATAAAAACATTTCTTTTATTACACCACAGATTCCGTATAATATTTTCCAAATACGGATACAATGTAGGTTCACCTCCAAGCAGTAAAATATTTTGCTTTTTGGTTCCCAATATTTTATATAATATCTCAGCCCAATTCGCGTGTCCTATAGGATGGTATCCACGCTTCTCAACGCACCACTCACATTTAGCATTGCACTTTTCGATGAGATTGACCTCGAGCCAATCCTGGAAATTTCCACCACAGAAGTTCTTTTTATTTGGTAGCATTGCTTCTCCTTAAAGGTTAATGAGGTGGTCTCGGCATACCACCATGTCCCAAGTCTACCTGCACTTATCTCATACCTTACGTGTCCGTAAACACGTCCAGTTTCAATAATGCCTGGGATTTACGATTGATCGGGTCGTCTGTCTCATTTAACTCCAAACGTCGGAACGATTCCCTGCCCCATTATGATCGACACGTTCTGCTTTTCACGAACGAGCTCGATCTTCTCTTTCTCGATTTCAAGCGCCCTTAAATGCAAATAGTCATCAACAGTCATACCCATTTGATTCTGGTATGCTTTGTCAGCTATCGCCTTATTGATTTCGGCCTGCTTTCGGGAGCTCTCACTCTTCGCCCTGGCTTCTTGGGTAAGAATGCTTTGATTCTGTGCAGCAGTCCTTCTCGTTTCCTCTAACACCTCGGGCGGAGGGGTTACGGCTCCGATAGTAACCTGTAATGCAGAAACTGGTAATTGTATCTTAATACAATATTCACTTATTGAGGCAAAAACAAAGTCCTCAATCTCTTTCAGAACGATTCTATTGCCCGCCAAGTCAAACATTTTATATTGGCTCGCCTTATCTCTTACAATCGCTCTGAATGTAGGAGCAAGTGAATTTTCATACCAATGTTCGCCGAACCCTTTATAAAGAACCGGAGTCTCTCCTCTTTTGATCTGAAGTTTAAGATATGCATTGAAATCAACAGGGGTATTGTCGTCGGAAATCATATCATCAAATCTTTCAGTATACGTGATCGGGGTTACTTTGAATATAATCCCGGATGATGTCGGGGCAATCCAGCTTCTGCCTGCAGAGATTGGATCCCGCTGAACACCGCCATGCCCGAAGAACCATGGCTTCTTCATCACGACGGCTTCCTCGTCACCAGACGGGGCAATGGCACCACAACCGATACAGAGACACAAAGTAAGAAACATGAGAACGTAACGCATAAACACCTCTTTTGTTAAATTGTTTATTCATCTTCCTGTGACTTGTTAACTCTCTCGTCAACCATTTCCTTCAAGTGTGTGATGAGGGATCGGGCGGCGATCACATCGTTTGGTTTCTCCCTTTTTGAAAAAGGAACATCTAATTTTCCATACAGATCATTGATATAGGCGAGCTGGGGCGCTGACGGTCTAGCCATTTTCTATGTTCCACCTGTTCACTTCAAAGGTTCTTATTATGTTGATATAGGTACTAAAGCACCCATCCTCAACGTGTTTTGACGTTATTGTGATTTTATGTTGATCGAAAAAGGATTTAGGAATAATGAGTCTTATTTCAGAATGAAGCCTTATCCCGACAGACCTAACTTCGTTAATTGTAAGGCACCCCATAGGCGGGGTTGCCCATTTCAACTCACATCCGTTAGTGTCAGAAACCTCACCTTCAACAAAGGTTGAGTATCCGTTGGAATAGCCTCCATTATCCGATAAAAATTTGACTATAATTTTGTTAATAGACTTTGAGATTTCCTCAACACTCCACATCTCTGAATTTTTCATTCCCTGACCACCTCCATCAGTTGGTTAATTGTTTTAATTTTTTCCGTAGCAAGTTCCCCGACAGCCTTTTCGACCACCAGTATCGCACGGTATTGTTTTAAAATATTCAGAAGATCATTTCTGTGTGCAAACGTTTTTTCACGCATGTAATCTTCTACACTTTTGCACTCTTTAAGCATATCGATAATGCTTTTGATTGACCCGATCGCCTCTCCACCAGTGGCGCCGTAACCTTTCTTCATAGATTCCTCAACCTCAACCATGGCGACGGCGAGAAGAGCTTCGAGAGAATCGACGTTCACGGCTTTCATGGTCATTTTGATTTAATCTCCCTTTCCGCAAGCGCCGCATCAATGGCATCTGAAAATTCTTTACTGGTTATGACGCCTTCTGTTGCGGTTATTAATGACGCGTCATATTCATTGCTACCATCGGCTGTCGTGGGGTCGATCAACTTAAATGGCCCGCCCAGCCAACAAAGTATAACGCCATCATTATTGCTTTGATAGATATCAACCTCGCCGATGCTATCTCCAGACCTTTTGATTGTTTTCAGAATTTCAATCGCTTCTTTCTGGAAATCAACACAGTCAGCCCTCACCACAAAACCCAACTGGCCAGGTTTTAATGGATTGTTTAACAGACCTTCTGCATCAATACCCGATTCAATTCCTACGAACCCCTTATGGGCAAACACTTTTGTTCTCATCACGCCTCCTTTTAATGATTTGTTCTTTTTCCTTCATTCTTGAAATCCAATCATCGCACTTCTTTATTGCCGGTAGCATTTTACGTTCAATAAATTTAATCACAGCATCGTCGGTAACACTTTGATTATAATCACGCCTCCTAAGCTCTGTTTCGCAAAACCGTAAAAGGGTACTTTTAAGATATAAGTTTTCATCTGTAAAATCGCGTCGAAGATTCCACGCAAACCACGCCTCATCCCTTGATCGATAATTGTTTGTATATGGTTTCACTCTACATGATGAATTTAAACACTTTAACTCGAACCAGATGCCCATAGAGCGCATCTTTGGTCGCACTCCACAGAATGGGCACGGCTTATTCTTTATTCCTCGCAATTTTCACTCCTTTATAAATAGTGTTTTAAATTTTTCCTCCAGTGTGGTTAGACATGTTATGTACGCATTATTCTGGTCTTCGCTCCACGCCTTAAAGCCATTTTCGTCGCGAAGCTTTTTACAGAAGTCTAAGAACTTAAGCTCCTTGAAAAATGGATCGCATGGAGGGCCTACCGTATAAACGTTCGAACAGGCCTGGTTTATATGGCAGGTTGCGCAGAACTTTCTGCATTTCGTGAAGTTCATCATCACTCCTTTGCGGCATTGAATCCGAATAGATGTGTCGCATCGCAATGGGGGCAACTAAGAGTACAGTCGCCCGGCAACTTCATGTTTGTGCTTGTGAAATAATTTGTATTACTTTCCGTATTGTGAACAAGGATTTGAGTTCCAATCAAGTGAAAGTTCTTGATCAACGATGTGTATTTAACCTCACTTTCTTCAAAAGTTTTTTCACACACATCGCAAGAATATTTTTTTGCCATAACTACTTGTGTCCCCCCATCTGTAAACCTATCATTGATATCAGGTATGCGTTAATAAAAATGTGAATAAAATCACCCCCGGTATATTCGCGAATTCTAAATTTGGAATACTCGGGATGTTCTATTCCTGTGTCGGCCGGACCTAATTCATAGGATTCCTTGGCAGTGATCTTACACTGATAGCACTTCCTGTTTGGTTGTACACCTGTTTTCTGCTGCACTATATCACTCATTAATGTATACACCTCCGTATTAACATTGTTTTCAACTCTTCACTTTTTGTGAAATAATAATTAAACTCCTCCTTTTTTAACTTGCGCTCTGGTCCAATTTTATCTCCAAAAAAACATAGGGTAACAATAACTTTGACATAATCAGATGTAAATTTTGTATTTAGATTTAACTCTTGATGCTTACCATCAATAGATGAATAAAACATGTAGACCCTATCATCTCGTATCATAGACTCTGGTAAAAATTTAATCATCTGATTTAATTCCAAGTTTTTACTAACTATTAGCGAGACTGGGGAATATCCAGATTTAATAAAAGTAATTTTCATTTGACTCCCTTAAATGTTAATAAAACCTTTACCATTACAAAGTTCACACTCTCTCTCGTCGTAACTGTTGACGATTATTTTGTTCCCGCAGCAATTCGGACAGATTTTCTTGAAGCGAATAATGAGCCACAGACTTTTAAAAAATCTCCACATTAAAAATCCTCTCTAGGTGCTAGTATTTTTTTTAAACTGTTCTCCAAAGCAGTTATTGCAGTTTTGTAACCATTAATTGATTTTTCATCCCACCCATCAAGCGCCACGTTTTTTAATTTTTCACTATCATATAAGAAAGATCTAATCCAACTTTCCCTTTCGCGAATACATTGGTGATCAATGGTGAATGTATTATCTCCTTTATTATGCACCCACACCTCTTGTTCGCACAGCCAGCAAACCACCTTAACACTAGCGGTTATCCTCATTGGATTTGATACTCCTACAGGAACCCTTTTGTTGTCTACTTTTTTTGGCATATCCTTTCCCTTTACATTTTGGGCAAACCTCTTCTACATAATGCCCGCAAAATGTTGTAATGTTCCCCTCACCAATACACGCTTCACAGACTTTAATCGGCAATTTATACTCTTTGATCACCCTTTCAAGAGCGATCTTCGCTAATGTTGTAGTAGTCATTCCCACCCCTCACTTATTGTAAACCATACGAAAATGTTGTTCATCCCCAAGTTCATTATCCCTTCTCTGTCGTCGGGATCGCTTGGGGTTTCGCATATCTGCTTTATTCTTATGATATACTCTGGCACAACGCCTCCTTTTAATTGTACATAAAACACTGGCTCTCTATATCCCTTGTGAATAAATCCATTTTATTAAAGAACTCTATCGCACCTTTCAATTCTTTAAAACGTTTTGCATATGACAGGTCATCGTTCCCTTTGAACATCAATATATATGGCTTTTCTTTGAAATTTTGATCGTTACAAAGGTAGTCGCTATCGCAGAAAAACACATGACACGCTATGTAGTTTACTCCGTCAATAACCAAAGATTCTACGGCGTCTTCATGTGTTTTAACGAAGCCGAGAAAAAAATGATCTTTAAATGATCTGAAACCACATGTCAGATAATTTATAGTGTTAATCATTCTGTTTTCCGACCCCTTGTGTGTTAGATACGATCCCATTTGGCCCTCCTTTACAAATTTTCTAATACTTGTATTTCTGCGTCCAAGATTCTTATCTGAACATTAATCATTTCCATATTTTCTTTAGTAAAGACACTGTCGTGTAAACATTCGTACAAAGTTTTTCTTTTAGCTTTTTTCAATAGAAGCGTTACCTCGTAACTAAATTGACAATTCATCATCAACCTACTTTTGTTAATTATTAAAATCCATACCGCAATGGTGGGTATCGAACCCACATGGGTACACTCTCTACCTTGACGCGTACTCAGAGAGAGCCATTGCCTTAAACGTCTACCGGTTCCGTCACATTGCAGTATGGAAAGTCAGTATTCAACCATTTTTTTCAACTCATTGAAGGCAGATTCGAGAAGTCTGGTCAATTCCTGTTCAACCTCCTCCTCAGTATGACTATCCGCTTCCAGAAAGCTTTCTGAAATAGTTAAGAATTCCGCCCCGCAATCGGAGCATTTAATTTTTGTATCATTTATCCTTTCAACCTTTATTCCATTACAACACCTGCAAGGAATATCCATACCTTTCATTGTAATGGAAAATTGTGGCCCGATAGATTGGGCTTTTTTAATAACCCTTCCACAAGAATCGCAGACAACATTTTCTACAGTATTTGTGTCTAAAACCTTTTTACACCAATCGCATAGCACCAACATTTTATTCTCCTCTCTTTGAAATTAAAAGGGGCAGCCCAGTTACCCGGACCGCCCCCTCCCTTTTTCCGAACAACCGACTTTTATACTCGTTTCCATTCAGAGTTCATATGTTGGAACATCGCCTGTTCTAAATATGATATAAGCGGGACACCTGATACGATGTCGACGACTTTGAACCCATCAATCATGGGCATCAGGTACTTGGCTCCATTGATAGATACTGTGGCAGTCTCGAGATCATCAAAAAAATCAGAAACATTGCGTGTAACAATCTTGTTTCCATCATTGTATTGTACGGTAAATCCGTACAGACGAAATTTATTCTCATTTTCATCTAACACACTGGACAGCTTCATCTGGCCACCATCTTTGGCAGGGTCATCGCTACGCATCATGCTTGCTGATTTGTTGGAAACGATGCCGCCTTCATTGTCATTATCTCTCAGCGCATTTTGCACAGTGCCTGGAGAGAATTGTGATTTATTTGCACCCAACCCAACCACGCCGCTGAAAACCCCTTCCGGAATAGTGATGATTTTTGTGTCATCAAACACACTTACCGTATTCGATGTGACCGGCTTAACGCCACCTTCATCATCAAGATCGATCAAACCGGCCTGGATCACATCATGGAAAGCTTTTGACTGATCTGCAGGTGTGGGTGTCGGATCGCTCGTTATCTTATCGTCGTCGATTGGCACGGCAATATTCTGCATGATGGCAAGAAGTCTATCGTCTTCTATTCTATTGATCTCTTCGATGCTATCATTTAACCTTGTTCTTAGACCCTTTTGGCCTCCCTGGACCTCTTCTCTTTCTTGGCCTTCCGGGCCCTCGCTTAATGTTCCCAACACTCCTAGGCCTACCTGGGCCTCTCTTTGGGTTAACTCTGGCTTTCCCTGGGGTTTTCCGAACTCCACGGCCCCCTCTGGTATTGGCGGTAGACTTATTTTTGCTTCCTTTTGGTCTTCCGCGCTTTCTTCCGGTTCCGGCAGGTTCTGGGACAATAGCAAGTCCGGCAGCAATTCTGACGAGGGGGATTGCTGATTCTCTACGATCGTCTCCCGACCTTCTGTCGAGAATTCCACCTTCCCCTGTCCCGTCATTACAAATTTTCCGGCCGGTAATATCACTTTTTCCATTTTGTCTCCTATCGATAAAAAATGATGAATTAATATCGTTTTTGTGTAACACGACAACAAAGATCTCAAAGCCCTTTGCTGTTTTTACGATTCCCTTTGGTGTCATAATGAACCTATCTTTTGCCATAGATTCTATACGACTTTTAATTCGTTCTATGTCGGTTGCTTCAATGGTGGTTGATTGCATAAGACTCCATAATAGTTATTACAGAAATTCTGATTTAAAAACACCGTCAAGCAACTCCATAGTCTCAACCATCGCAGGTATCAACAATTGGTCTGAGGTTTTGATGTATATCTGAAATTCCAAATGCAGGTAGTCGAGATTATCAATGAGTCCAATCTCACAGGTCCTTGGAAGGTGACGGCTAAAAAAAATCAACGCTTTTTCAGTATAGTCTTTCCTAACCTTCACATGATATTCCCCGGAAAGCTCACCGTCAATGTACACTTCGCGTACAATAAAACATTTCAATTTTATGTCGCCATAGGAAACCTTTTTCGGTATTACTGAGACACAGTCGTCGTATGTGTACGATCGATCAACCGACTCTGCTATTTCCTTAAGCGGATCATTCATTTTCATTCTTCCTTTTTAAACTGAAGCGTTCACATCGATCTTGTCTGTATTTGTTGATTCCTTATAATGTTTCCACAATTCTTCTCTCGCCTCTTCAATAATTTCTTTTTTTAATTCAGGGCATTGAATTATATCATTTACGAGAATGTATTTCTGAACCGATACTGTATATGATGCCTTGAATATAAGCACGTTTCCACTATTATCGGTTCTTTCAAAAACTCTTATGTCAGACTTTTCCATCTAATGCTCCTATATCTTCTATAAGCATTGCCTCGAGGAGAGCTGAGTAATTAATCGAATCACCAATCTTCTCATTGATCATTGCCAGTGTTGGCTTCTTACCGATCCTAAGATCGTCTACAATGTCCAGGATTGAGATTATGTGCTTGGCCCACATTCCGACAAGTGCAGCCTCTCTGGTAATGCTCAGCATGGCCGCTGCTCGATTAAAATTGTGCAGGCGATCTCTTTGCTCACCCGCGTACTCTTCCCGCTTTGAAGCGAGTACAGTGCGTGTCAGTTCCAATCTGTTAGCAAGAATCTTATCGAATTGATCACAATTCATGATGTCTCCTTAATCCGCAAACTGTGAAAGGTCCATGGCGCCAGTGAACTCTGGTTCAACGGATGCTGCCGGCGCAATTGAGAAATCAGTCATTTCACCTTCCGGTATCTCATCTTCAATAACAACACCCATCTTCGACAGGATCTGAAATTGATTTGGATTCCCTATGTAGGATCGAATGAACAGCGCGAGGATGTTTTGAGTTGTCTTTAGTGGACTGCTGTGAGTGATCTTTTTTAAGAGATCTCTCTCTTCTCTTGTGATTTTCACATTTACAACAACCATATCATTTTTCATATATTCCTTTCTTCTTATACTTAATATAATATAAAAAATGTAATATACATAGTAAAAAATATAGTATTTGTGTTATGGGATTTTGGTGAAAAATTCTCGTTTTGTCAACTGTGTAAGTGATTGATTTGTAAATGAATTGATTGTTGACAAAATGTTACGTTTCATGTTAGGATTTGGGTGAAAGAAAAATATGTTAATCGATTAATGAAAATTCACGGAGAAAAATGTGTAACATTCTGCAAAAATCGATACCCCCCATTTTTGTTACAATAATGTTACATTTCGACTTTTGTGAAAGTGTATCAAATTAAAACACGTAGAAACGAGACACTTTTCTTAACATGAAACGTAACATTTGGTCAACAAGGGGTTTAATTTTGTTAGAATGTTAAATATCAATGACTTATGGGTTGGCATGATTTTTGCTATATAAAAATATATATATATCTATATCTATATCTATATCAATCAATTATATATATATATAATATATAGAGATATTCATTTACATATTGCATCTGGTTTAAAAAATAAAAAAAAAAAAAAATAATCATTAGATATGGGAATTTGATTATACGCTGGTGAGCGCCTTAAGTATTCCCGAGACCCGCTGAAAAATGTAAATGAACTTTGGGAGTGCAGAAATACTACATTTTTTATTATATTATTAAAGGTATTGTTTTTTATAGTATCTGTAGTTATATTAAAAGGGAACACTAAAAAGGAGGTACGATGTCAGAACCAGTTGAAAGGAAAGCGCTACCATTAACTTCAGGCATATACGAGAAGCCACAGCGACCACCCACTCCAAATGGCCCCAGGACTTCCGTGGAGGGCTCAGGAATCGTTCCGCCGTCTGACGCGGCCCATATGAACTCTTCAGAACAAAAGCCCAAGGAGGACTTCCCAGACCCATTTAAAGTCCACGAAGAGATGATGAGGAACGTCTCAAGGCCAAAAGAGAAGGATCAGTCCGACAAAGACGTTGATGCTATCAATAACGCCGGTGTGTCGGCATCAGAGTCTCAGGAAAATGAAGACTTCATGAAAATCAGCAAAGAAGACCTTGAATTGGCCGAACAGCTCATTTTCAACGGTTATGCTGAATGCCAGATAGAGATTGCGAACTTCCCGGGCCGCAAATTCACCATATGCTCTACCAATGGGGAAGAGATGAATATGATCGATGAGATGGCCTTCGATAAATTGAAGTCTGCCAAACAGAATAATGATGGAACCATTGATATGCCCGACAGTGCCATAAAATCACTCAGAAACTCCCTTTTCATCGCAATTTCATATCGGGGAGTGGACGGTAAGGATATAGCACAAGAGCCAATCATACAGATTAATACGCTTAAAAAGGCAATTCTTAAACTCGGTGATCTCTATAATTCAGGAGATATCGATAATGCAGAGTCATTGAAGGCAAGTATTAAAAAAGCGCTCCTGAAGCGCGCCACGATCGTAAAAAGGATGTCGGCGCCCCTGATCGACTTCCTTAGTGATGAGAAATATAATTTTGATGTGAAAATGTTGAACATAATGAGCGAAAAGAAAATGCTCCCAAAATCCTAAGGACCACCACCGGTATTGCCCGGGCCCAATTTATTTATGAAGGTAAAAATTTTGTGTTCGGGTCTATCGACGAGGCTTTGGCAATAAATGCTTTCACTCGGCAAAGAAGCATACAGTTTTTAGGCTCTATCTTTGCAGTGGTGGATCCTTCGAGCGCACAGAAAGCGGTTAATCAGTTCAGAGGAGTTATCTTTCCAGAAGATAAAACAGGAGACCTTGATTATATCAAGAAGGCGCAGGAACATATGAAGAAGTTGCAAAATATTGATTTAAGAGTCAAACCAATCAAAGCAAGTAGATACGGAGGTATGTAATGTCGTTAGAAGGGTTTTTCATGGTTGTCGCATATGCTATTGCTACATTGCTGTGCATTACGGCGGCGGGTCTTATTATTGGTTGGATTAACAGAATCAGGTCCAATTCCAGGCTAAGCTATTCTCGTTCAGCCAGCGCAAGCCCATCAGCATCAATAGGGGCTCCTGTAATCTTGTCACCGTTAGGGACGATTGGAATTGATGCCAGCCCAAGCCCTGACATCGATGAACCATTAAGGCTCGTCAATGTTTATGTTATCGCGAATGACGAGCCGGCTATATTTGATTTAATTCCTGGCAAGCACGGACACTTTCTTGACGAGGCTGGTACGATACATGAAGTGAATGGGGCAAGGATCACCGTTCCGTTGTTTGGCGCACACTCGGGGATATTATTTAATATATTTAAGTTCGTGGACGAGATGGAAGGCACACATGCCCACGAAAGAGTGACCATCGTGATAAAAGAAAGTTTGTCCTTAATCGGTGTGTATTCGGTATAATGGGGGATAATTTCAAGTGAATATGTGCAGAAAATGCGGAAAGAACAAGGCGACGATTCCGGACAGAAATAGTATGTCGAGAAGGGCTCGTATTTGTTCTGGGTGTCACAGGGAGAGTATAAGGTCTGATTTGAAGATTTTAGTTGATCAACATAAGGGGAGGACGGTTAATTATGGCAATCAGAAACATCAATCAGGATGTTAATCAATCTGCATACTCAAAGAATTTTGATAGAATATTCGGCAAACCTGCGCCAGCAAGAAATACGGGAACTTATGCGTGGGACCCGGTTGGTAAATGTATGGTCAAGATTGATGACACGACACCGAGAAGCGTTCGTGACACAATTGACCCATTGATGCCCGCAGTAAGGGCGATGACGCCAATACCAGTTTCACCAAAACAGGTATCGGAGGGATAATGTTGATAGAGGTATCGGTTAAGGTAAGAGCACACCCGGAGATGGGTGATATTTTTGAGAATCTCGAGAATGAGGAAACAACCTTTGAGAAGATGACGGTGACAATCGATTGTCTTCAAAGCGTCATAAGAATACCTGTCGAAACAGAATGTCTTCTATACACGACTGATGGTGATAGCTATATTGTCAATCTGTCGTATGAAGAGATGGTGAATCTTTGGAGGAAAGCTATCGACATGTCATCTGAGTCGTTCCTGATTAAGGCAGTGACAGATTCTGAGAAAGAAAAAAGTTTGAGACCTAATATGAATTAATTTGATTCTCGTTAACCGAGTAACGTATAATTAAAGGGTGCAGGTAATTATGACCAGCACCCTTGTTTTGTTTTATATTTAATATTATACACAAGGGGTTATTGATGCCCGATCAATTAAATGATGGCGGTGTTGGTCCAGGGGGATCAGGATACGAGGACATGGCTCGTTACCAGATGATCTCTCAATATCAGCAAAACCTCACAAATCCTGAGTCAAAATTTTCATATTATCAAGCTCAAAGAGTTCAGTCAGGGGCAAGATTCCAATATGGTCTTGGTGAAAATCAGCCGGATGTAAGATTTTATCGTCGTCAGGCCGAATTAAGCCGTTCTGCGTTTGGGGCATCCGTTAGCGGAGCTGTGGCAAACCAATTATCATATGAAGCCGCAGCTATGGGGGTCGGTGTTGCCGCCGCTGCTGGTGTTGCAACTGGTGGCGCTGTAGGGGCATTTTTGTTACCGATGGCTATTGCTGCCGCTCCTATGTATTTCATCAACAAAGGCATTAATAACAATTTAATGCGTCAGCGTACAATGCAGACGATGGCTGCCGATATCGAGCAGTATCGTAGTAATCTTGGCATGCCGAATCTTAGCTACGGATCAGCCACACAACTTGGCCAAAATCTTATGGGGAACGCCTTCAATAATGGCCAATTTTTTAACCCTCAGCAGCAAATGGATGTTTTAAAAACTGCACTTGCAAATGATATGTTGACAAGCAAGACTAAAGGTTCTGGTGTTGGCGACATGAGAACTTTTGAGAAAAATTTTAAGGAACTGCTATCAACAACCGAGATGGTTGTCAAGACGCTCAAGACAACCAAAGAGGGCGGACTTGCAGTAATCAAAGAAATGCAGCAGCAGGGTTTCGGGACAATGGGTCAGGTTCAGGCTGGCATTGCAAGCGCTCAGGCTTATGGTAAAATGACTGGACTTGGCACACAGAATCTATTGCAGATAGGAGCTGCTGGGGCTGCGGCGGTTCAAGGAACGCCATGGTCGGCACCTGTTGGAGCGGCAATGTATCAGACTGGCGCCGCAATGGCTGGGGCGATGGCGAGGAATGGGCCGGCAATGAATCAGACTGTCCAGATGGCTGGTGGTGTGGCCCAGGCTGGAGCTACACTTGCCAGAGTTCAAATGGCAACACTTCAGTCTGGTTTAGGATCAAAGGTTGTGGCTTATGCTATGGATTCCAAGGGCAACATTGATAATGGAAGATTGACAAGGTTAATGTCTGGACAGGTTTCTGGTTATGAAATTAATATGGGTGCCGCTGGTACCGGATACCAGATGATGATGAGCGGAGATAAGGTTTTATTTCAGAGAAAGAAGGCAGAACTTTTAAACAGAATTGCTGAAACAAATCCAGAATATATTTCTCGTATGTTTCAGTCTGGATTTACCGGATGGGCGTCAAGTCGTAGAGGAAATACGGAACAGCAGGCTCAAGCATTTGGAACTGTAGCCGCAAATTACATTGGAATGAAAGGCGATATAAGGACGGAAAGCCTTATTGCCGATATGTTGAAATCGGCAAAACCTTATGGCGCAATGGCAATAGAAACACAAGCAGCCAACGCCGCGTCAAATCAATTGGCGCCACCAGAATCGAAATTAAGACAGAATTTGAGAAAAGCTGAATGGAAATATATGGGGGGATTGATTGAATGGGGAGGGGACTTTTCTAGTTCTGTAACAGGTTCTATAGGTGCGATTCAAACTGGATACCAATCAGCCACCAGAGGATTGAAATCAAGTTCAATGAATGCGGCAGAACAAGTGTTATCCGGAATAGCTCCAGGAGGAATTTGGAGAAGGGGAAATGTTGGCAATGTTGCTGAGGGGTATAGAAATCTTTACGGATTAGGATTGCAGGTTGATCAAAAATACATGGATCAATATGCGTCGATGACCCGGGCGCAGCAAAAAGCGCTGACAACAATTAACTCAGTTGATGTTAAACAAGCTTATGGCGTAGATGTGCAAAACGTTCTTGGAAAAGCCAGCTCTCAAGATCTGACATACTTGATGCAAACATTAAGGACGGGTCTTGGCAATGAAAGATCACAGGCGATATTTTCAGATCCAAATGTTTTATCCACCATGGGGATTACAAAATTTTCTCCGCGATGGAAAGATATAATGTCAAATCCAAGTGCGGCTGCAGCCAATCTACTTACATCGTTTGGACAGGCTGGGCAAACGGCAACTAAAAAAGCTTCTGACAACATGAGCGAGTGGGATAAATATTCACAGGTTAATTCCAAAAGATCGTCTGATTTAACTAAAGCGCAAAGTTTTGCTGGATGGTTAAGTAATGACGAAAAGCAGAAATTCGATGCAATATCAAAAAAATATGACGAAAAGGGTGATGTTGCGATAAAGAATTTGTCACAGTCTGATCGAGATATTTTAATGGCGCGAAGGGCAAATGTTGGCGCCCAGAATATATCAAAATATTCTGATGTCGACTGGACTTCCACCGAATTGACAAAACTTGAACAAACAAGAAAGAGCGCTAGCGAGAGAATACGCAAGGAGCTTGGTGTTGATTACGCAACTCTCAAGTCTGAAAATTATAAAAAAGAGGTTGCGAGAACAGGTGTCCCGCTGACTGATGTCGAGGGTACGGCTAATTACGAATATAAAAAACAAAGAAACGTTGCCGCTTCTGTTAAGGCGAGTGTTCAGATTTTTCAGAGAAATCGTCAACTCGCACACGATCTTGGTCTTCATGGAAGTCCGGAAGAGCAACTTCAAGGTATGATAAAAGCTTATGGTGCGGCGGATTACGACACCCTTTTGAAATATCAGGAAAAAGGATATTTGCCAAAGGGTAAGGATGTTAAAGCTATAGCATTAAAAGAGCAGGAAAGATTATCCGCTCTTGCAGATCAAACTATAGGTCAGGTAAAATTATTAGAAGCCGCCAAGGTTGGCAAATCAATTGTCAGTATAGGGAAATTAACAAATAAAAAAGCTGTTGAGTATTTTGAATCTGGCGGCGGCAATGCTGCACTTTTGGATGAAAGTGCTATTTCAGACATTGCAAAGCAATATGGTATGAGAAGCAGGGATGTGAAGTTTGCGGCAAGAAGTAAAGATCCCGCCACCAATCTCATCAATACTCTTAACAATATTAATTCAGGATCACATGAATCAGATTCAGATTCAGCCAAACAGGCGAGGATAGTAAAACAGATATCAGACCTGAATAATGATACAAAATCCCACTTCCTTGGTGTCTCATACGTTGACGCTTCCGGAAAAGAGCATAGCTTTGTTAAAAAAGAAGATGCCATTAGAAATTTACAATTAGATTTGGGTAAATTGAGCCAAAACGGTATTCAGATGAGCGATAGAGATGTTGCTACCGGCAGATCCATCGATACGATGGTCCATGCTCCTGTTTTAAATTATTGGGCAAACCGTTGGGTTATGTAAGAAAGGATCGCTATGTCTCTCCCAAACAGTATGATGCATAATGATGATAATTACGGGCTTCTTAGGCCAGTATCTCGAGGAACAAGAGAGCATGACGATCCCGTTGCCACTATTATCCTTTTTAAAGAGGGGCTCTCTACATACGATACCAATAGTTACAAAACAAATTATTTGACTGAATTGAGCGGGAGGGTGCTTACTACACTTTCAGAAACTATGGATTCTGAAATTCAGGGATTTCCAGAAATGCCTGGTGGTAAAATACCAATGCTTAGTCTTGATAAGGTGAATGATTATTACGGGGTGTTTAACAACTTTTCTGTTACCGATATGGTTGAGGCGCATGATCAGATATCAAAGGTCCATATGAATTTTGGAGCAAAATGGAATGTGTTTTTATTTGGAAATACTCCAAATATGTATAGGTTTAATGGTGTGTTTCTTGATACAAAAGAATACCCTTACTACCAGGAATTTATGGTTGCATATGAAAAGTATTTATCTGGTCGCAAGTGTGTTGAAAATGGTATGCAACTTAAGATGATAGTGTCTGGTCAGATTATTGATGGATTTTTATTAAGTGTTGGGGTTAATCATAATTCAAGCTTTCAACAACTCAAATCGTTTCAGTTGACGATGCTGGTTAAGGGAACGTCGTGGATCAGAACGAATTATGTTTACACAACCGATGATCAGGGAAGAAGTTTTACCGACGAACAATTGAACGGGATGTCAAACGTTAACCGCCTCGGGCGAGAAGAGAGGATAGGTCTAATCGATTCCGCAACTTCTACCGATACCTCAAGAAAAGTTAGCCAGTTCAACGAAACACCATCTCAGGCGGCAAGATAATGAGCCAGGGGTATAGTTTAGACTTTAGAATGTATATGGAAGGTGTTCTTACTCCCTTCAAAAGCGCCAATATAGTTTGTACGCCAAATGGCGTAGAGGCAAGCATTAATATGTTTGCCACAAGGGCTATTTACGATCTAAAGCCAAAAACTGCAATACAGATTTTCTATAAGGATTGGACCCCGACCGGTAATGGAAATATGGGCTGGCGGATTATGTTTGACGGTTTCTATTCAAGTATAGTGAAGCAGGACCAGGCGCTTGAGGGTAGAATGGTAACCCTGATATGTCGTGATTTTCGAATGGATATTCGCCGGGCGCCAGCAGCAATATCTTATGCTGCAGAAGATGAACTGACAACGAAAAATCTCTATAGTATGCATGGGATATTTCAAAAGTTTGTTGTTCCAGGAGTAACGTCAAAAAATAAAAAAGATCCCACTGCTGGTGGTATACAAACGCGTGAGTATGAGGATTTACTATGTCCGCTTGAAGCCACAATGAAAATTATAGCTGGAACAGCCTATGGCGATAAGGCTAAGCAGAAGAATGGTGAATATAATTACGGTGAGTACGGGAATGTCTTACACGATGATGAACGGGGAAAAGCCAAATGTGGATTCTTTCTTGACGCTTTCGTGCGAGGAATGTGGACAGAAGCCTCTGGTGGAACATCGCTTGGAGTATTTCTTAATAAGCGAATCAGAGTTGACAAAAGATTTTACATACCCGCCAACCGGGCTGGTTACAATTTCTGGACAAGACAATCGGCAGGATTGAACGTTGGAACATACATGATGGGCAATTCTCGTTTTGTAAATATCGAGACTGCAATTCTTTCGTGTGCTTCATTATTTGCAGTAAGGCCGTATTCTACCAGCACGCCGTCATTAATTCCAATTTATTCAGATAGTAAAAATACTCCAAATCCAGCCGCAAAATTCAGTGTAGATGCTGATGTTTCGAAGTTCTTGATAGATAGGGCCGGTTCTGATTTCGGAGCTCCATATATGCTGAATGAATCAATGTTGCTTCCACCAATGGAATTTACCGCGCCGCCTAATTGCAATATTTTTCTTCCTCCGGTTTGCGATAGAGTATCATGGCAATACGATATTGATGTTGATATGACCAGGGGATATTACGAAGTCTTGGACAGCCTTGATGCGTATGACAATAGTGGATTGGAAAAAATAAGAATTCAGGTTCCAAATTCACTTTTTGAAATTTATGAAGAGCAGAACGCTCAAGATAAAACCGGTAGATACAAACCACCGCTTACATTAGAAGAGCGATATAAAGGTGTTAATGTTTCTTATGGTCAGGTTGAATACGATATCGCCGCAAACGATGCCGCCGCATCACAACTCGAGTGGACGCTTACTAAAAAAGCCGCAGCGGCAGTACAACAGATTATAGCCGCAACCAAGAACGCTTCCACAGCAGTAAATAAGAGAAATAAAGCTGCCAGCGATGCCGCTAAAGATAATAAGGTTGAGGATGAAAAGAAAAAGATAGACGATGCAAGAGAAGAGAGAAAAATAAAGATTACATCTTCTGTTGCTCAAAATGCAATCAATATTGCTCTTAAAAGACATGCCATTCTTAAATTCTTCAACGAAAAGTATAGCGGTAGAGTTGTAACGATTGATATGGTTTTTAATCCATATCCTATGTGTGGATTTCCAGGCATGTTCGTTGACGATGAAGAGGGTGCCGGTGGCAACTCTTCGAAGACTGTGCTTGGAATGGTTCAGCAGATTAAACACATCATTTACATTGCACCAAATGGAGCGGAGGCGTCAACAACAGTTGTTATGAATAATGCTCATTTTGTAGATGAGCCCGTCGATATTGATGCCAGTGGAAACGCTTTGTTTATGAAAAAAACTGATACGAACGCTGCAACAATTGATATTAATACAATGTCGTATCGTGGAAAATTAAATCAAGCAACTGGTGCATACGATGGTATTTATTATGTTCCAGACCCATCTCCGGCAACACAAAGAGTTTTAAATAATACAGTATATGATTTAAGACAGCAAGAGGGTTCTGATACATACATTTATGCAAAAGATCTTCTATCAATAACTGAAAAAGATGCAAAAACCGGCGAATCAAATATTATGTATCTTGATAAAGAGTATGACCCTCAGCACGTTGCTTTATTTTATCGAGATGTGTTCCGACATTCGTCAAACAGTTTTATGATCGGTACCTATATAGCGAATGGGAAAACAGAATATTTCATGTACGATACGATTCATGAAGCTGCTACAAAATTGAGAGCCAATCATCCCGAGTTGATGTATGATTATGCAGCCGCTATAAAATTTACTGCAAGAAATGTATGTTCTGCAGATGCATTTTTTCAGGGAATTCTTGGTTTATCAATACCGGTTAAAATAACCGAGAATGGCAAAACTGAATATATTTATATTTGTAACAAATCAGATTTTGAAGATTCTAAAATTCATGATGAATATTTTGGTGTAACATCTGCATTATATGAGAGTGGGGATATTGAAAAACTAAAGATTGAAAAGGGCGGCACAATGAAAAGCGCTGGAGATCTAAGCAGTATTCTTGAGACAATGCCGATCACAGCTTTCATTGCTGAGCGAAAAGAATCAGTTTTGAAGTATATTAAAGATGCAAATAATATGGGACAAGGTATAAGGTTTACCGTCCCAAGCGGGAGATAATTATATGTCAGAGACTACTAAAAGCATTGAGAGTGGTGCGGTAAAGGGAAGCTTAATAGGTCAGGGCTTAGGGGCGATTGCTGGATTATCTCTTATTCCATTAGTGTTTAAGCACGCTGGCGGTAAAAGAAACCTACTGAGAAATCTTCTTAAAAGCCATGATGTCGGGATTGAACTTCCTGGAAAATTTATGCTTTCAACTCATCGCCCAACACAGCCAACAAACGCTTTAAAAAAGCAAGAAATTAGAAAATTAATTCGCAATATGAAGGTGTCGAGTGTGTTGGGATTATCTGGAGCCGGATCTCTGCTTGGTGCAACTGCTGGCGCTGGGGTCGGGGCGATACATGGTTCGATGAAGAAGGAGGCCGAGGAACAAAAAGATTCAGGGAAGGCTATGATTACCGGTATGGTTCCCGGAGCGGCCCTTGGGGGGTTTCTTGGATATAAGAATATCAAAAACATAATGGCATCTGTGCCGGAAGCAGAACGGCCAGCATATCATGAATTTTTATCTACCAACAAAATATTTCCAATTCTTCATATTCAAAAAGGAGTGAAGCACCCAGCCTATACAGTGTTTGCAAGAAGTAATAATCTTCAAAAATCTTTAAGAAGAATGCCTTATATAGCTGCTGGAATTGGCGCATTGACAGGAACCGGTCAAGGGGCTATGATTGGGTATTTGGCATCAAAACTTAAAAAGGCTATTAAGGGGAATAAAAATATGGAAAAAGTTTCTTTTAGTTTGGGAGAAGAGAAAGGCCCTGAAATCCCAAAGAAGACGTTGTCAGAATACATTAAAACTGTAGCAAAACATCCTGGATCATTCGCTGGGCATTTGGCACTTGGCCTTGGTGGCGGATATGCGGCAGGCGCTGGACTTGGAACCCTCGCTACCCTTCCTATTGCTGCTGGGGCAGCACTTATTTCTAAAGGAAGGGGAAAGTCTGGTGCTGAGGCTTTTCGACAGTTTAAGGAGAAAATGAGCCACGGCCTTCGATCAGAGGCTGTTGGTTTTGGAGGAGTTGGATTGGTTGCCGGTACTGGAAAGTTTTTTAACAAATACAAAGACGAAGGCAATATGACAAAGGCTGGCTCCATTGTTGTTGATCAGATACGAAAAAATTCTTTCGATAATGAAATGAAGAGAATTAATGGACGATAAGGAACAGCTTATAAAATGGCAAGAGACGAAAGATCCGACTATTTTCGCCTCTCTGTCGTTACGCTATCAACCGGTTCTTAACTCGGTCGTCAACAAATTTCGTACAGCTGGCCTTCCTCCGGCTACGCTCAAAGCTCAGGCTACCACGCAGATGATCAAGGCATTTGAGTCATACGATCCCTCAAAAGGTACACAGCCCACCACACATATCTGGAATAGTCTTCAAAAGGTCCAAAGATCTGCAGCGGAGAGTTTGATGTCGGGCCACGTTCCCGAGAACAGAAACCTTCAGAGATCGACATTCACGATCGTCAAAGACAACCTTACCGAGCAGCTTGGAAGAGAGCCAAATATCGATGAATTGTCGGATGAGCTTCGTTGGGATCGTAAAGAGACTGGAAGAATGCTGGACGAACTCAAAGGCGAGGTGACTGCCAGCAACGCATCTTTTGATTTCTATGGAAACTCGACAACAAGTGAATCTAAAGATAAAATATTGACCGATTACCTTTATCATGAACTTAAAGGTCCGCAGAAAGTAATTTTTGAGCATACGTTCGGCTATGGCGGAAAAGAATTAATGAACAATAAACAGATAGCCAAACAGGTCGGAAAAAATGAAATGTGGGTTCATAGAGAAAAACAGAAGATGTCAAACCGTATAAAAGAAATGAGGTAGTTATGAATTTGATGGAACAGATTAAAGAGATGGCATTTGTTGATGAAGTTGAAAAGATTGCCGGTCCAAATTTTGCCAAAATGGTTAAAAACTTTAAAGGTAATATTGGGAGATTAAATGAGGTGCAGCTTCCTGGTGGCCAGGGTGTTATGAGATCAGCAAGACCCGCTCCCGATGTTATGGCATCTCTTAAAACGTCGCCTATGCGACAAACAAGGCCGCAGTCTTTTTTACCAGCGCCCAGAGCTTAGTAATTAAAAAACAGTGAGGATCTATGAATACTTTTGCAGATGAAAACGATAAAAATGGCCATCCCGGGCTAAGAAGGTTTGGTGTTGGAACCGCTGCTCTTCTTGGGTCTAATGCCCTTACTCACGGTGTAGCTAAGGCTTCCATATATCCAATGGCTTATAAAGCAATTATGAATTCTGGAACAGAGTCTATGAATTCACAATTGGAAAGCATTAATAAGTTAAAGGGAAGCATGGGCGCGCCCGATGTCAATGTTCATCTTAATACGAGCGCTGCGAACAGGTCAATGGCTGCATATGTTCCAGAAAAAATGTTTGAATTTCAAAAGAAAATGTTAGGAAATCCTAGCCCCGGGGTCCACATAGTTAGCCCCACAGTAAATAGTTTTCAAGAGAAAGATCTTGGATTCTTGGCACATGAAATTGGCCATCATAAAAATGTAAAAGCTTTATCAAAAGCTAAATTATTGCACCCTTATATGGCTACAAGGATGGCTGGAACATCTTTGGGATCTGCTGGAGGGGCTCTAGGTGCAGCGTTTGCAAAAGATGATAAGACAGCAAGAAATATCGCATTGGTTGGTACTGGTTTGACACTACCAACAATCGCCGAAGAGGCCACTGCCACATTTCGCGGAATCAAAGGTTTGACTAAATATTATGGCAGTTTCGGAAAAGCAATGAAGCAGGGCGGCGGGCTCAGAATGCTTGCTGGAAATTCGTCATATTTAGCGTTGCCAGCAGCACCATTAGCCGCTTATGGTATAAGAAAATTATTATCAAAAAAAGAGAAGCCAATGAATAAGCAGGCTATGATAACACAAATAAGAGAGAATGCGCTTACGGATGAGCTTGAAAAGATTGCCAAGAATCCGGTAGCGGTCTCTGCTGGCCATGGAGGTATGTGGGGAGCGATTCTTGGTGGTGGCAGTGCCGGCTTAGTTAGCCGTAAAATTATGCAAGAGATCTCTAAGAAGTTTCCCAAAGCTGGAAAGGCGCATACGGCTGTAATAGCAGCGTCAATGCTTGCTGGTGCTATTGCTGGCGGTCAGGCTGGTGGGTATATAGGAGCCGGAATGGGCGGAGCTGAGAAAGTTACATCACATTTGAAATAAAGGGTTTTTATCATGAACATGTTCGATCAGATTAAAAAAAATGCTTTTGAAGATGAAATGCAGAAGATGGGGATGAAGGAGAGAACAATTGCAAAAACAATGCTGAATGCGTTGGAAAAAAATATTGCAAACTCCCCAGAACGTTTAAAAGGATTAGCAGTAAGAGATGCCGTTAACGTTGGCAATACTGTCAAGAAGCCGTTATACGAAATGACTGGAGATGAACCAATAAAAAACATAAAAGGTATTTTTGGAAACATCAAGGACCCGCAAAGAGACAATGTTAAAAAGGCAATCAAGACAATTCAAAACCGAAAGTATTTTATAAAACATCCGGTTATGGGTGCTCTTTCGAATATGATTACTGATGGTATGCGCAAAGGTATAGGTATGAAACCGCAACTTTAATAAATTTATCATAAGGAGTTTTCCATAAACATGTTTGAAAAAATCAGAGAAGATGCGTTTAATGATGAAATGCAGAAAATTGCAGCACAAGACTAAGAGAGTAACACTGACACCACAAGCTCAGAAAGATCTTAATATTCATCCTAAAGAGAAAAAAAATGGCTGATTCTCTATCCGGTCAAGTTCATAAAGAAATCGAAGACCGCTTCGTCCTCAAAGCCCTGCCCAAAGAAGTCGAAGGCATCAAACCTGTGACTATCAGGCAGGGCATTCTACGCGAGGTTAAGAAGGACAAGGGTATTGTAGCTTATGCGAGGGTAAGAGCCTATGAAGAGCCCGGGAAGGCCATTAAGTACAGTCTTGGCGTTAAGCACTTTCCGCTTTCGCAAGAATCCGAGACCACGATTTCTAAGGAGATGTTTGATGCTTTTTATCCAAATCATCTGGATAAGCCTCAGGAAAAGAAAAGGTACATCCTTGATAAAGGCTGGATCGTAGATGAAAAGAAGGATGGTGGTATTGTGGCCGAAAGAGAAAGAGCGTCGAACTCCAGAGAATCACAATTACCAGAGGGTTGGGAAAAGAAAGCAGCGTTTATGGAAAAGTTGGCCCTCAAATTCAATTCAATGCCAATCAACAAGATGCATAATATTAGAAAAATTGAAAAGTTGAGGCGCAAGTTAGCATTTTACGATGAGCTGGATAAGCTTGGATTCATTAGCGTTTACGATCCTAAGCGCGGAAGGCCTCAAGCAAAAGCTATACGTGAGTCTGTGGATCTTCCGATTATAGTTAAACGCGATTATGCTGATGAGATGGGTGGGGCGATATCAAGTGGCGGGTCACCAATGTCTACAGGGGAATAATATGAATATTATGGAGCAAATCAAACAGGCTGCTTTTGAAGATGAACTTGAGAAGATGGGTATGCGTTATCCAACAATGCAGCGAGCCGCAACTAAAGCGTGGAACAAAGGGCTTTCTATGAGTGGCCCCAAGGCGCAAAGGAAATTCAAACAGGCTACATCAATAATGCAGGGTATTGAAGCGAGAGCGGGAAGATAAATAATACATTAACATTGGAGGATTACAATGGATTGCAATCAGGTTATTTCACAGATAAGAAAAAATGCTTTTGACGATGAGATGTCAAAAATCGGAGTGAGCAAATACGACAAAGCTTTTGATAGGTTCAGTGACGAAATTGACAAAATTCGCGATGAAGAAAGACTTGCAAGAGAAGGGATTGCAAAAGAACATCCTGGAAAGACTCTTGCTGAAAATATATCTACAGGGGTTGGCGCTGCTGGTGGTGGCGTTGGCGGGTATGTTCTCGGAAAAAAACTATTGCCTTTCATTGAAGATGCTTATGATGCAGACTTGAAGGGTAAGGCTGGACTGGCTGTAAAAATTCCAGCAGCAATCTTGGCGGCTCTTGTTGGCGCCGGTGTTGGAAAAGGAACTTCCCATATGATCAATAGAATGGCAAGCCCACAATACGATGTTGACGTTTCGAAAATGCATCGCGAATATTCTTTTAATCCCAGGGTGTAATAGAGTCAAATGGCTCCTCCAAAACAAGCATGCCTACTTTACGCTGAGGCTGAAGCCCTAAAAGCTTCGGCCTTAAAAGCATATCGTGATGTTCAAAAGCTAATTAATAAAATTATTGAAACAAAAGCTAAAATAAAATTTGGTATTTTGAACTTTGCAGATGTTGCCGGTTCCGAGTTGTTGAGCGCCATAGAATCTGTGGCGGCATCCGTTTCTCAATCTGCCCTCGGGGCACTGTCAAAAGCGTCTGCGGCAATACTCGAGGCAGTATTTTCGTCAATGCTTAAAATTCTTCTTGGAGCGCCGACTGCAATATTTTCTTTGGTTGCAATTCCTCAAAGTCAAGCCAAGGATGCTTGTCAAAAAGAGAGAATATTCCTTACTCGGGCAAAATCAAATTTTGACGCAATACTCGCCATTGTACTTAAATGGACATATGGCGCAGATGGGGCAAAATATTACGATCAGATGAAAAAGGCTATGCCTTATATTGAAAATTCACTAAAATTAATTTCAGATATGATTGTATCCCTTGATGGAACCCCACTATCACCAGGGCAAACTCGCAATTCAGTATTCAATGAATCTAAATATGCCGAGCTGCAGAACAATTTACATAGATCGATTATTGAAACTAAACCGTATTCATTTTTAAATGAAAAATTTAGAATTACATCAGTGATAGAGTCCGAGGCTGCAATAATATATCAGAAAAAGTCTAAAGATATTAATTCTGAATATGCAAAAGAAAAATCAAAAGTCGGAAAAGAATATTTGAATAAAATGGCCTCATTGCAGGCTACTCATAATATTAAAAACGCAGCAGATATTGAAATTGCCAAGAATGTATACGCTACTAAGATTGAAGTTATTACCGCTACAAAAAAATTGAGATTGGCAAAAGCTCAAGCCGATTCAAAGGTCGAGGCTACGATTAATGCCAGTACATATTTAAAAGAGATCGGCGGGATAGAGGCGTCATTCGTTTTCGATATGCAACAGTTATCATCAAATCTTGAATCATTATATCGCAATATCGTTCAGGCTTTTGTTAATTATAAATTGTCTCAGCTCATGTGTAACAGCGCTTACAATATCAAAGATATTATTAAAAATATAATGAACGAGATGATTAAACTCGTTCGTGATAGTACAAATGTTGCAGGAGATGCCGTAATTAAATCGATGGAATCTTCGCAATCTCTTATTCAGATTGTATTTAATAAATTCACATCAGCTATTGATAAAGTTGAACAATCTCAACCAATATCATCAATTCAATTATCACAGACTGTGTTTCTTGGAAATCAATTACTATCTGCAGCAGATGCAAATCTTGATGCAACGATAACGGAAAGTCTGATTAAATTAATAAATAGTGATGACTTTTTAGCCGATCTTACCGGAAGGTTTGACAAATTCATAAAAGACCTTGGTGATATTCCTGATTGGGATGGAAAGAAGGAGGTGTGGGCGGTTGATATTTTAAATTCAACAATATCTCCTTATATTCAATTGATGGCCAACGTAACAGAAATGCTAGTAAGCGCTCCCGCACTCGCGATATCCACAAATGGTAAAAAAACTATAGGGATTTTGCTGACCAAATCCAACAAATCATTTAATACAATTTTGACGCACAATTCTTTTGTAAATAATGTTCTTTATTCATATACGCCATACACAGAATCAGATGTTGGAAATTTAATGAGATTTTTATCCAACGCAGGTCTCCTTCAGTCATTCGCTGTTGGTATGAGCGTTATTCAATTAATCACAAAACTATCCATGGATTTGTCTACAAATTTTGATAAAGACTTCCCTAGTTATGAAAATTGCAAGGCGGCGTATGGGGACGATCCTGCATTTCAAGATCCAGAACTCGCTCTAACCGCAATCAAAAACGAATTGAATATTCAACCGCATCAATATTCAAAGGATGTTCAAAAGTTTGCTGAAGAGGCGTGGAACGATGTTATGAGACTAAAAAAACAGGTAAGTTCATTTAAACTTAATCCAAAGCCAAGTGACCTATTTGGGTATAACGGCAAATAACATAGCACGCGCTGTCAGTAATTACTATTTTTACTTAAAAGGGGGAGTCTTATGGATATAGACTTCATTACAGATCTTAGGAATGGAGATTTTAGAATATCCTTAGGCGATAACCCCTCTGGTATTTCTGGAAACCGAGCACTGCTTAATCGGTTTGAAATTACATTTTTGACTAAAAAAAGACAATTCATTGTTGGCAATCAATATGTAGCCGACCAATTTGGCGGCGATGCGGTTAAATTCATAAGCAGGCCGCAGGTTATAAATGATATCCAGAGTATTGCTGCATCGCTTGCAATTGCCATAGAACAAACTGTAAAATCTATATTGGAAGATCAACAGGTAGATATTCCGGATACGGAAAAATTGATCTCTGCCGAGCTATTAGGTGTTGATGTGATTAACGATATGGTAACAGCATCGATAGAAGTTATACCGGCAGAGGTAGAGTCTTATGATTTGATCAAATTAAATTTGCCAATAACGAGGGTTTAAGTATGGAAAAAGAAGCTTTTCCAAATGTAGCAGCGCTTTCTGATAACGCTAAAAAAATTACCGTTGGCACAGTGAAAGAAACTTTTCCAAATGTATTTGGATTAAAGTCTGTAATGCCATACCATGTTCGTCAATTAAAATTAGCTCTATCGCCTCATGGCGTTGTAAGAAAATCAGGGTATGTTGAGCCAAAGGCGGTAACAATTTCTAAAGCGGTAAAAGGAATCGTAAAGGATCCAACAATACAAGGATCTTTTACCGATATTGGAAAGCAGATGTTAAATTTGATAGCGCAACCAGGGCAACCAGTGTTAATATAAAAGGATTTTACATGTTTCAATTTACAGCGTTTATCCGAAAAAAATGGTCTGAATATTCTCAGTCAAGCGGTCAGCGCGGGACCATTGTCGACGAACTTGCTGTCAAGCCGGCCGGACTTGTCCTTGGCGATTTCTACAACACGCTTGTAAAACAGCGCAAGATCAACGATGTAACTAATTGGAAAGAGATGTCCGAAGACGAGATGGATTTCTTTGGAAACAAATTCTTCCAGCCACGCGTCGTCGGTGATTATTCTTATGGATACGCTCGCATATGGTTTGACCAGAAGAAGGATATACTGCTCACATCGAGCACAGTATTCACATCACTCTCTGGGCTTCAATACGTCCCAATTCAACTTGGCAATATTAACAGCGGATCGTTTGTAAGATCAACCGATAGGTTTGCTCTTTATTATGTAGATGTTCCTATCATAGCTGCAGCTAAAGGGGATGCGTACAACTTAAATCCAGGAGAACTCAATCAACTCTCTGGAATAAATTTCACCTACAAGATGACATCGAATCCCGAGGCAATACGAAACGGTTTGCCATCAGAAACAAATGAGCAATACTACAATCGGTTGCTCTACACAATCAATGATCGTAGCATGATGAATAAGCGCAGCGTGTTTGCTCGGCTGCCAGAGTTCTTCCCAACCATACGATCGATGCACCTGGCGACCCCGGGCGATCGTTATATGCAACGAGACCTTGTCGACGCTATTGATGTTTCAGAACCACGCAGAACTGTCGATTTCCTTGGGAAGACTCATGGTGAGAATATTGTCAAGAATATCGCATTCTATCAGATCTATCCATACGAAGCTGGCAATGTGAACGGTAGCGTATGGAATCCATTATCGGCATATACTGAATTTGATTTTCCAATCACGATAGAGCCGATCAACATACTTGACACCGAGCCGGCTCATCATGGATATGCGCTGAATCAGGAGTGCGAGGACGATAAATATAAAGGTCTGTTCTTTGACGATCTCAAGACGTACATGGAAGTTCGAACCAACGATCTTTTCAATATAGACAGCGAATCGCTGACCTATATTCCCGTCGTCATCCCGTCGTCAGATTGGGTCTACGGCGCCCACGGTCTTTCTAATGGTGACTTCGGTCCACTTGCAGATGGAGTCGGGGCGATCGATGTGCTTCAATTTGTCACGAACAAAGTTTCACTTTCGGGTGGATCGGTTGGTTCTATATCTGCCGGGAAAGATATTAAGAAAAGGGTTGGTATTAAACTTGCCGGATCTTTTATCTGGCCGTCCGACCAGGCCTCAACATCACAGAGCAACCTCCAAATCATGGTTGGTGGAGTCAACAGTAACCAAAACGAAGATAAAGTCGAAGGGTATACAGGTATAGGCTTTGGTGTTCGTGTCAACTCTGAGTACGCGGCTATCGGCGATACTGTGGATGGCGTGGTTGTGACATACGACAATGCCCCGATGAATGCTTCCATATACTTTGCCCACGCTGAGAAGTATGATGCTGCCCAGGTTTATGCCAATGATGCCGATCTTCTTACCCATACAGGGATCTCTGATATGGGGGCTTTGGCGGAAACAGCGTTTCGCATCCAACCGGACCAGGAATATGAATTTGAATTTGTGATCTATGACGATCTTAGGATGACGCTGTATCTCAACAAGGTGGTTAAAACATTCGGATCCGACCCGAGCGAGAAAGAGGATGTGAAGCATTTCCGCTTACCATCAACAGCCCTAAAGGCTTATTCAACAGAGCTTCTGAACAAGTCGACATCCTATTATGGCACGACAATGAAAATGACCCTCGACACGTTGTCACAAGACAAAACCGACACATGGGTTATCAATAACCTGAGAGCCTTCGATGTTGCTGAAAAGCGGGCAACGGCAATGTTTGTTCTCAACGTTGATGACCTTGAGGATCCTATTTCCATTTTTATGCGAGCCAGCGGGTCGAGCTCTGTGAACAATTCTCAATCGGATGGATACCAGGCGTACATATGGGACAGGGAAGCCGCCAACGCCTACTCAGGATCATCTGAACTTACGAATGGTGGATGGACATCCCTCCCGGGAATATCCAATCCTGACGGTTCCAAGGATTCGACGGCTGGACTATTCGTTTCAAACATAGACAACTCTGATCGGTACCGGGTAAAAAATCGTTTTGGAAATAATATATTCATTTTGGTTACGACGACCGGTACCACAAAAATGAAGAGTCGTTTCGCAAATGAAATTGAAGATGATATACATTCAATTCTTGATATCGATTACATCAAGTCTGAAAGTTCAAACGTGACGATGTATCACGCCAACAATAAGGCAGATTACTTTCTTACGACGATCAGTAATCAGGAGTCTCTCGGAATACTCACAACTGTCGTCACGAAGCAGACTAATGAGAGTTATTTCGAGTTGAGCGCCGCCAATGGAGTGTCTATGCCAATTTCGGACATAATATCCATTTCGGTAGGTACCACTGTTTCTGACACTCAGCAGTTATCAAGAAGCGACTACACGGCTGTTAAGGCAAATCCGTTATTAAGCGGATCATCCAAAGAGGTTACTCGAATATATTTGAATGGATACAACCCTGACTCGATCACCGTTCAGTATACTCAATATCCGGACATCAAACAGATTCAGGATTTCTTTGACGGCCCAAGCTTCGGTAAGGTTTTTGGAAACATTCTTGTGCGACACAAAAATCCTATAAGCCTGAGTTTTACACTGTATTACACCGGTGCGACAAATGATAGCCAGCTTACAGATACCATTAAAAAATATTTCGACGATAATATTGATGGCATTTTTATCGTTAAGGATTTCATCAGCTATCTGTACAATACCGGTGTTGTAAACAATGTCAAGGAGCCGATTCAGTTTTCATACACACGATATGACGCGTCGGGCAATTTGATATCAGGGACATTTACCGACAGCATCGAGGCTACGGATATTGAATTCTTCAAGATAGCATCTCTTACCGTAAGCGCATTATAAGGAGATTGTGTGTCAATAAGAACTTATTATGTAGATTGTTCCAGCCATACTCCTGGTGACGGATCATTATCAAATCAATTTACATACGCGCAATTGTCCAATTATTTCAATCCAGATTTAGGCGAGTCGTGCGGAATAACGCCGGAAAGCGGAGATGTTTTTAATATTATCAACGGCATCAGCTTCGTTTCAAGCGATACCCTGTTCAGCATAAAAAGAAACCTTCAGGGGAAGATTACATTAAAATCTCCATCGAGCACAAGTCTGCCATGGACAGTCGATACTGTTGGAAACCCATCAACCTCTTTGAATTTTTTAAAAAGCGTCAACGGGTATTCGATCAGCGATTTGGAAATAAGAGATTTTATTTTTTGTCAAAACAATGAGGGCAATGTGTTTGTAGATATGGTCGATCTCACATCGGAAACTTTAGTAGAAGTTGTTTTTAAGAATGCGGCCATATTCACATTGAAAGATGTTGTCCTATCTACCAATGATAATATCACAGCTAAATACTTCGGCGTAACATTTCAAATAAAGTCATTATATCTATGAAAAATATTACTTTGACCTGCGTTATGGGTGTTGATGAAACTCTATTTGATCTGGAGCTCATTCCTCATTTCATTAACCATTATAAATCGATGGGGATTGAGAATTTTCTCATCACAATAAACGCTATTTCTGAAGATGCAACAAAGCGTGGATTTGAAATACTAAGCGGTCTCGGAATAACCCCGTCGGTATGGGTTGGTGAGTTTTTAATATTTACCAAAATGCAAAAGCTCATTGAATTGCAAAAGACTGTGAAAACAGAGTGGACTATGGCTGTAGACTCTGATGAGTTTGTGGAGATAGACAATCTTTTAGATTTACTAGTAAGATGCGAGCGGGGAAATTATCCAGCAGTTCGCGGGATACTTATTGATCGTGTGGCGCTATCAAAGAATTTAGAAAAAGTTGTCGATAGTATTCCGATCGGACAACAGTTTCCATTAAGGGCAAATGTTTTAAAAAAGTTCGGCGGAATGGGAGAAAAGTCCTTTTTGTTTAAATATGAAAAGTTCTTATCAACCTCCGGGAGCCATAACCTGGTGTCAACAGATGGTAGCGGGATCCTTGAGAACAGATATTATTATCCGGTTCAATTCCCCATATCCCATTACAAATGGACATCGACGTGTCCAAAAAGATTAAAGACGAGAATAGATTTATTTTCGCATTATTCGCAGATTACGTGGCTTAAAGAGATTCAAGGCGTCTACCAATATATTAAAGATGGAAAATTTAATTTAGAGGCTTCATAATATGTCTGGAAGAATTGCTGTTGCGATAAAAATCGGAGACCAGGGAACGGCGTCAACTAAAGACTTTCTTGGTATGCGTGACGGTATGCCTGTTGAAATGTTCTACGAAGACTCTTGGGGAGTATCGCTTGAAGAGATATTCGGAGGCACTTCAAGAATGAATATTGCGTATGCGATTCTTGAAATCACTGCAGATCAAGCTGTACAAATTGCCCCGATGGTAAAGCCGACAGATGAGGACGAGGCTGTTGTTGAGAAAATATTAAAAGGCGAAAAGGATAAAGAAACATATAGAATCCGAACGATGATGTTGGATTTTAAAAAGCTTGGCTCCCTGATAGGTAATAAAGATATCGAATCGCAATTGAGGGCTCAGGGCGCCAACGTTCCGACAATTAATCTTACATCATATAGAACAAATTCCGTAGTTGGGTTATTTCATGATGCGAAGGATCACAAATTAACCGATCCAAAAATACCTGATAAAAATGCAATATCAAGTGGAAACTATACAATTGGT
>Ga0315287_10000545_pt1 | contig 33347 bp, 18 predicted proteins | sample YL17G11_0_MG_FD_205037 | JGI IMG/M metagenome (GOLD analysis project Ga0315287, IMG submission 205037) | Sediment microbial communities from Yellowstone Lake, YNP, Wyoming, USA - YL17G11_0 | ecosystem: Environmental > Aquatic > Freshwater > Lake > Sediment | place: USA: Wyoming | collected...
CGTCTCAGTGACAGCAGAGGGCTTCATCTACGCCTCGCAGCCTGTGAAGCTCTCCCCGAGGACGCCGGACACCACCGTTGATTTCGCACTCGAGAAAGGCCTGTCCGTCAGCGGCCGCGTGATGCAGGACGGGCTTCCACTCGCGGGATGCATGGTGGTTCTCACTCCCTCGTCCGGAGCCAACTGGAGCGAATCCGTCACCGCAACCGCCGATGGTGCGGGGTGTTTTGATCTCGGTGGACTCAAGAAGGCCCAGTACGACGTTCGCGTGCAACTCTCCCGGCAAGACCCGTGGCCTGAGGCGAGCGCGACTGTCACACCGCCGGCATCGGACATCACGGTCGATGTCCAGAAGCAGCCCGAGTACACAGTGAGCGGCACGGTGACCGATGATCGCGGTCGTCCGCTCAATGCGTTCCAAGCCAGCGTGGCAGTCACCGATCGAAAGCAGTTCTACGAGGGAATGGTCACCAAGGATTTCTTTGACGGCAGCTACTCGCTGCGACTGCCCGGCACCGGGCTCTTCATGGTATATGCGCGCGCACCCGGCTATCCGGGAAGGATCACCGAGACCTTCGAGGTAGTCCAGGGTCGAGGCGCCTACCAGGTCGATCTTCGTCTGGCGCGCGGAAAGACCATTGAGGGCGATGTGGTTGACGAGTCGGGAAATGCGATTGGTGGTGCATCGGTGACAGCGCGCACGGCAGTGGCGGGGATGCTGTTCTCCGACGATGCCGAACACGTGTTGACCGACAATCGTGGGAGGTTCCGGTTCACCGATATCGACCCGAAGACCGTGGAATTGAGCGTAGACAAGAGTTCGTACATAACCAGGACCTTGACACTGGAGAACTCCGGGTCCGCGCTGAACGCATTGCGCATCGTACTCGTCATGGGCGGCACGGTTGAGGGGCACGTGTACGACGAGAAAGGCACACCGCAGCCTGCTGTCGACGTTTTTGTGGCAACCAGCGATGCGGGTGTCTACCAACTGTCGAAGCTGCAGACGCGAACCAACGAAACCGGCTTCTTCCGGATCCCCGCGATCCCCGCAGGCGCGCAGGTGGTCATTGCCGATGCCATTGGTGTGCGGACATCGGTGACGGTCGTGGGTGGCAAGACCATCACACTGGAACTGCGAAAGCCCTCGCACACCGGGGCAATCGAGGGCATGTTGACCCTGGGCGGGGTGCCCTTCAGCGGTGCGTCAATAGAGCTGGACGATCCGTTTCAGTCGAGAGCTAGCTTCAACAAGCTGGAGGCAACTCTCACCGACGGTCGTTTCGTGTTCGAAGGCATCGGACCCGGTGTGTACGCGCTCAAGTGCATGTTTCAGAACCCCTCTGGCATGATGAGGCTCCCCGACAATGTCACCGTACGGCAGGACGAGCGGGTCAAGGTCAACATCGATCTGCCGGGCACGCAGGTTCGCGGACGCATTATGGACGGCGATGCGAATCGTCCCCTGGCCAACTTCTCTATCTCACTCAACGACCGCGATGAGCTCTTCTGGTACGGCTTCAGCCAATCGGGCGCCGATGGCACATTCGGCTTCTCGGGAGTGCAGCCGGGCAACTACGTGATGCATTTCAACCGGGAAGCCACGGTCAAGAAGATCGTACCGATCACCATCGCCGAAGGACAGAAGCTTGACGTGGGAGATGTGGTGATACGCAAGGGCCGCCAGTTCATCTGCAAAGTGAACACCCGCGATGGACAGTCGGCGGGCGGCAACTACTTCGTCTACAGCAAGCCCGATGGCCGGTTTGTTGACAGATTCGGTACCGGCGGTCGCGAGTTCACCTCGTTTCTACCGCTGGACGACGGCGAGTACCTGGTGGTTCTCGGCTTCGAGGGGTATCTGCTGGGCAATGGTTCGCAGGGGTCAACGGTGACGGTGGTGCTGAAGGATTGAGAAGCGGGATATCGCACTCCGCATGAGAAAGGGTGCTGCGCGCTCCGAATCCAGGACCGCGCAACACCCCTCTGTTTCTCACACAAACGCCTGACCAAGCACGCTACTTCTTCGTCTTCGCTTTCTCCGCGGGGGCAACCTTCTTCGGCGCCATCATGGCCAACCGCGCCTTTGCCTCACGCGCGCCGATGTCACGGACGGAGAGCAGCGCGGATGCGGTCTGGGACCGCAGCTTGAGTGGACCTTCCTTGTGTTCCCACAGGAAGACTGCCTGAGGCGAAGCGCCGATGAGCAGCGCAAAGTCGTCGCGTGTCAGGCTGAGCTTTCTGCGCAGGCTGCGAACGCCCTTGGCAGTGATGCGGGCCTTTTCGGCAACTTCGGGAGCAACAGCAGGCTGCTGCTTCTGAAGCGTCTTGACAACGGCGAGCAACCGGGCGTTCTCTATCTCCAGCTTTGCCAGGCGCTTGTTGATGTCGGCCACCGCGTTTTTGAGGCGGAGGGTTGACTTGCGAACCGGCGCAAGAGACACGCGTGCTTCCTTGCGACCGATGCGTGAGATTTCCCCCTTGAGGACCTTGACCAAATCTGACATGGGCGACCATCCCTTCTATGTGGTTTGAGACGTGTTGCTCGTGACTCCCTGCTCAGGACAGGCTCGAACTCATCCGCAGATTTGCACAGATTGGCACAGATTCGGAATCCGCCGAAGGACATCCATGCACAGAACACCACTGGTCACGAATCGGGCTCGTGGAGAAATTTGCGATAATCTGCGCACATCTGTGGACGTTCCCCTCTTCGCCATGATGCCCTCGAAACAGCACTACACTCACTAAATCCAAGCCGTCAGTAGTCAAAGTGCAGTCCCGCCTCAGGGCCAGCGCATGGATATTGCGCCATTTCATCTGAAGGGTCGAGGCACCCGGTTGCGGCGTCCACCTATATAAAATACGGTTTTCGCCCTGCTCAAGGGAAATATCACTTACAATTGCCTCGCCATTGGTCAGCGAAACAGGGTCGTATATGAAGCCGTTCACTGTCAATTCCACGGTTCCCCGGCCGGCCACGTCCATGAACGTGAGCAGCTCCGGGTTAGGAAGGCCGAGGTTGGTTTGCACATTCTTCCGCACTGTCGGCGAGTCGATGCGATGAAAGAAGTAGATGTCCTTTGACAAGTCGCATCCCGATGCCTTCCAGGCGCCGTTGTTGCTGGTCATGAAGGAACAATCCACGACTTTCCGGATCGGGCGCTTCTCGCCGAGCCCGCCGCTTCCGGAGAGTCCAAGAAAATACGGCGCGCCGCTCTCCGGGAGGGCCGTGGGAGCCCGGGTGATTGTATTTTGGCTCAAAGTCGGAGGCGCATCGCACTCGCCGGTTGCGCCTTTCCCCGCTCAAGGAGATCCCGTGCCCCTGTCTGCCGGACTGCGCAGGTACCTCGCCTTCTTCACCGTGCTGAGCGGGTTCTTCATGGCCCTGCTCGACTCCACAATCGTCAACATCACGCTGCCGAAGATGACCGAGTTCTTCCGCACCGATATGAACACGATTTCGTGGGTTGTCAATGGATACAACATTGCCTTTGCCGTGCTGCTCATCACCGCGTCGCGGCTTGCCGACCAGTTTGGGCGCAAACGTGTCTTCATGCTCGGTGTGGCGCTCTTCACGCTGACGTCATACCTCTCGGGGATCGCTGCTACTGAGCAGCTCCTGGTTTTCTTCCGGGTGCTGCAGGGACTTTCCGGGGCACTGATTGTGCCGGTGTCGCTGCCTCTGGTGCTGGAGCTGTTTCCGGCCAACCGAAGCGGCACCATCATCGGCGCCTGGGGCGCTGTGGGCGGCGTCTCCGCTGCAAGTGGTCCAGCGCTGGGTGGCATCATCTGCGAGTACTTCCATTGGCAGTGGATCTTCTTCATCAACATACCGATCGGGATTGTGGCTCTGGCGCTGACGGCCCTTCTGGTGCGGGAATCCAACGACCCCACCGCGTCAAAGAGAATCGACTGGCTTGGGGTCCTGTCACTCACCGTCGGGTCATTTGCGCTGACACTCGCCCTTGTGCAGGCCAATGACAAGGGGTGGTCATCCGCCTATATCCTCGGGCTCTTTGTCACTGCCGCAGCCTCGATTGCCGCGTTCATCTTCATCGAGCGCACGGTCAAGGAGCCCATGCTCCCGCTCAAGCTCCTGCGCATCCCCGAGTTTGCCGCAGCCAATGCAACGCTGTTCATGCTGGGCGTTGGCCTGATGTGCGGGGTCTTCTTCCTGGCATTCTTCCTCACGCGCGTCATGGATATGAGTCAGCTTGAGGCAGGGCTCACCATCACCGCACTGCCGATCGCCACTATTGTGACCTCGGGGATCTCCGGTCCGCTCTCCGATCGGGTGGGCAGCAGGTGGTTCGGCATGTTGGGGTTTGCGGTCCTGATTGTCGGCGTGTACATGTGCAGCAAGCTGACCCCCGACTCCACACGCAATGAGGTCATCCAGCATCTCATTATCATGGGCGCGGGTCTCGGCTTTGCGTTGCCACCGGTTGTGGGCGCGTCGGTCCGATCCGTGCCGGCTGACAAGATCGGAGTGAGCTCGGGCGTGGGCAACATGTCCCGCACGCTGGGCGCAGTGCTCGGAGTTGCACTGCTGGTCACCATTGTCACGCACTATGCTGAGAAGAACATTGCCGAGGCAAAGGTGCGGGCCGAGGCCATGGTTGCCGCAGACACCGTGTTGCGGTCGGAGTTCAAGGAGGCCATTGTCGACCGTCTCCACCAGATCCGCTTCAGTCAAGACAGCCAGATCCCCACGCAGGATCAGGTGGTAGCTATCTTCCAACAGCGTGAGGATGCCATGATCGACACGCTGCCGCCCATGAAGAAGGCGATCGTGAAGGCCGTGTTGGCAAAGCAGAATGATCGCGTGCGGGAGCTGTATCCCCAACTCAAGACCGTGTTCAAGCAGAGCGTGAGTGTCTCATTCAGCAAGACGTTCCGGCTCTCGGCGTGGGTGCTGATTCTGGGCATCGTGGTATCGTTCTTCTGCGACCCGGTAGGAAAGCGCCGCAAACGTGCGCAATCGGGCGCGAAGGCGTCGAAGGCGGTGATGCATTGAGAAGTGAGATGGGGCCGGGGAGATCTCACTGCGGTTCGTCACTCGTAACTCGCTTGCTCGTAACTCGTCACTTCCTGCCCCACTGAAGAGCATGTCCACCACCACCGCATTTCTCCTCACCGCAACCGGCGGCGACTACAATGGTCGCTTCGAGATCACGCTGCACGCGCGCGCCACTACCGGGCAGGCTGTGCGCATCCGCGTCACTGACTTCCGCCCGCCATTCTTCGTACCTCGCAGCGCGCCCGAAGAATTGACAAGCGGAGCAGCCGAACGTCGCCCGTTGCCTCTGCGAACACTGGTTGGCGAGGAGGTTGACTGCCTCTACTTCACCACGTTCAAGGCGCTGCAGGACACGGCGCAGCGTATCCGGGGCGGGGGCGGTCGCGTGCTGGAGTCGGATGTGTACCCCGCAGAGCGATTTCTCATGGAGCGGCAGGTCAAGGGCGGCATGGAGATCGAGGGCACGGGCGTCCAGCACGGCAAGCTGCTTGACTTTGTCAACCCGCGGATTCGTGGCGTCGACGTCTCGGTGTCGCTGTCGGTTCTGTCACTGGACATCGAGACACACGCCGCAACCAGCCACATCTACAGCATTGGCTGCTCAGGCCGCACTGACCGCGTCTTCATGGTAGGCGAGGGCGTGAGTGTGCCTGGTGTGGGGTTCTGTGCCGACGAGGCCACCATGCTGCGCGCGTTTCTCGCACATGTTGCCGACGAAGACCCGGATGTCATCATCGGCTGGCACGTGGTTGAGTTCGATCTCACGGTGATCCGGAACCGTTGCACCGAGCTGGGCGTGCCCTTTGCCCTGGGACGCGATGGTCGCGCGCGCATTCTGCCGCACGACCCTGTGCGCAAACGCCCGGCTGCCGCCCGCGTGCCGGGTCGGGTGGTGCTTGACGGACCGGTGATGCTCCGCGCGGGGTTCCACTCGTTCGAGGAGTACTCGCTGGACTTTGTGGCCGCCGAGCTACTGGGCAAGCACAAACTCATCACCAGGAGCGGACCGGAGAAGATTGCCGAAATCGACCGGCTCTTTGCGCACGACAAGCCTGCACTGGCGCGCTACAATCTCGAAGACACGCACCTCACGCGTCAGGTCTTTGACGCGACGTCCATTCTGCCCGACGCCATCGAGAGGTCAAAGCTGTCGGGACATCTTCTCGACCGGGTGGGCGGCAGCGTTGCGGCGTTCGACTACCTGTACCTGCCTCTGCTGCATCGAGCCGGACGCGTCGCGGGCGATGTGGCCGACGTTCCCCCGCCCATGCAGCCGCTGCCCGGCGGATACGTCATGGACAGCCGGCCGGGTATCCACGAGAATGTGCTGCTCTTCGACTTCCGAAGCCTCTATCCGTCAATCATCATGACATTCATGGTCGATCCGCTGGGCATGGCCTCGCGATCGGAGAACCGGGTGAAGGGGCCCGTGGGGCCCGGCTTTGCTCGTGACGAGAGCATTCTGCCGTCGATCATCTCCGGGTTACTTGACGCACGGCAGCGCGCCAAGTCGGCGAAGAACGCCCCGCTGTCGCAGGCAATCAAGATTATCATGAACAGCTTCTACGGTGTGCTGGGCACGCCCGGGTGCCGCTTCTTCTCGTACGACTTGTCAACAGCCATCACCGGCACCGGGCAGTACCTGCTGCGTCAGACCACCGAGCATATCCAGTCGGTTGCCGGCTGCCCGGTCATCTATGGCGACACCGACTCGCTCTTCGTGCTGCTGGGGCCCGGGGCTGAGGCCCGCGCGCAGCAGCGGGGACGCGAGATCGTCGCCGAGGTCAACACCTGGTTGACGCAGGAGATGAAATCCCGCTTCGACGCCGCCTCGGCGCTGCTGCTGCAGTTTGAGAGTCACTTCCGCTACTTCTTCATGCCTGCCATCCGCGGCACCACCATGGGCAGCAAGAAACGGTACTGCGGTGCGTTGGAGAAGCCCGACGGGTCTCTGGACCTCATCTTCAAAGGTCTGGAGTCGGCGAGGACTGACTGGACCGAACTGGCGCGCAACCTGCAGCAGGAGCTGTGCATGCGCGCCTTCACCCGGCAGCCGGTGGAGAGCTACGTTGCCGACATAGTCGCGCGCGTCAAGAGCGGACAGCTCGACGACAAACTCGTGTACAAGAAGCGCATCAACAAGCCGCTGTCCGAGTACATCACGAGCATTCCCCCGCATGTGCAGGCGGCAAAGATGCTCGACTCGCCGCGGCATCACATTGCCTACGTGATCACCAAACGCGGGCCGCAGCCGATCGAGAAGCGCAACGCGCCGCTTGACTACGACCACTACATCGAGGCGCAGATCCGACCCATTGCCGACTCCATTCTGGAGTGGGTGGGGACGTCGCTGGACCGGATTGTGTCGGGGCAGCAGGAGTTGTTCGGGTAGTGGACCCCATGCCGTCCGTGGAGGGCGACGCGGATTCCCGGCGGTTCCTGGTCCGGGACGCGGGGATCTGTGCAGGCTCGCTGGAGCCCTCCGTCATGGGTTGTGGGATCAGGGCTCCCGTGTGCCACGGTCGCCCTCGACCGTGCTCATCTCGCCAGGGCAATGACGTGGCCCCGAGGTCTCCCACCAGGCTGCGAGGAGCACGGTCCGGGGGACCGTGCCACACGCGGGACCGGTGCAGGCTCGCTGGAGCCCTCCGTCATGGGTTGTGGGATCAGGGCTCCCGTGTGCCACGGTCGCCCTCGACCGTGCTCATCTCACCAGGGCAACCAGGTGTCCTCGGTGTCTCGGATCCTGACGAAGCAATGGTTCCTGCGGGCCGGGTCGATGCTCGTGGGGGTGGTTGAGGCTTGGCACCGCTCCTTGACGCGCCACACATTCGGCTGGGCTCAGTGCGGCGCCCGGCTTTGCCACCCAAACCCTCCCCTCCTCCATGAACTCTATTGCACCGGTGCACGGCATCGTCCGGACAGACCTCAATGATCTATTTTCGGTCACTGCCCCGGACGCATCACCCATGCCTCAACTTGCCTGGAAACACCTGATCGGCCAGCAGCGCGCAAGAGACGTGCTGGGCAGCGCATTTGCCGCAGGCTCACTCGGCCATGCGTATCTGCTGTGCGGTGAGCGCGGCGCCGGCACCTTTCAGGCGGCTCTCGAACTTGCCACTGCGCTGCTATGCACCAACGCCGAGGCTGCGCCTTGCTACCAGTGCGAAGGGTGCCGCAAGGTGCTGGCTCAGTCGCATCCCGATCTGCACGTGATATTCCCGGTGGCACTCTCCGCCGAACACAAGGGCTCCGACGGCAAGATCGACGACGAGGGCTGGGATCACCTGACTTCTCTGGTGCGCGCGCGACTGGCCGGCCCCTACGCACTCGACGCGTACGAGACCGTGCCGCAGATCCCGGTTGACTGGGTGCGAGAGGTCATGCACTCCATCGTGCGTGGCGCCACCGCCGGCACGCATCTGGTGGCCATCATCGATGGCGTTGACATGATGAGCAAAGACTCGGCAAACGCCATGCTCAAGACTCTCGAAGAACCTCCCGCCGGTACCATCATGCTGCTGCTGTCCGAGCGACCGCACGCGGTACTGCCGACCATCGTGTCGCGGTGTCAGGTTCTTCGCATGGGGAGTCTGTCGCCCGAGAACATCCGCGATGGGTTGCGCACCCTGCGGCCCGATGCGCCGGCAGATGCCCGCGAGCATGCGGTGCATTATGCCATGGGGTCTCTGGGACAGGCGATCTCGCTTGTGGACGAGCCCGATACCGCAGCAGCCGAGGCCGGAGGCCGATTTCTTCGCCTGTGCGTGGCTGGCGACTGGCTGCAACTGGCCCCTTTTGTCGACGAGCTTGCTGCACGGCAGAACTTCGACCTGTGTGTGCACATGCTGGTGCACATGGCATTCTGCATCCGCAACGGGCTTCTCACCGAGGTATCGGCGTCCCGGAAGTATATTTTCGGAGACGCCCTGGTACTTCCCGCTACGGGCGGCGTCGACACCGCACGGGCCGAGCGGATGCTGGCTTCGTGTCAATCATCGGTGTTCGCCGTTCGGTCGTACGGCAGCGTTCCCCTGATCTTGGTCAACCTCGCACTCGAGCTTACGGAGATCCTGCATGAGCAATAGCGCCAAGGTCGTTGAGGTTGTGTTCAAGGGTGAACGCCGCGCCATATACCGCAACCGCCAGGAGTTCGCCGTCAACGAAGGCGAACTTGTCGTGGTGGAAGCCGAACGCGGCAAAGAGCTGGGCCGTGTGTCGTTGGTCGGCAGTCTTGTCAAGCTCAAGCGCGGCAAGGGCGAGGCCCGCGGCATCATCCGCAAAGCCAACGAAGAGGACATGAAAACCCTCGAACAGAACAAGAAGAAGGAAGACGAGTCCTTCCAAACCTGCAAAAAGAAAATCAAAGATCACAATCTCGACATGAAGCTGGTCGACGTCGAGGCGCAGTTCGACGGCAGCAAGATCACCTTCTACTTCACCGCATCGCAGCGCATCGACTTTCGCGATCTTGTCAAGGATCTGGCCGCTGTCTACCGCACCCGCATCGAGCTGCGGCAAATCGGCGTGCGCGACGAGGCCAAGCGCCTCAGCGGCTACGGCGTGTGCGGCCGCAAACAGTGCTGCAGCGCGTTTCTGGAGGAGTTCGAGCAGATCAGCACGCAGATGGCAAAAGACCAGCAGTTGTCGCTCAACCCCACCAAAATATCGGGCAATTGCGGGCGGCTCCTCTGCTGTCTGCGCTACGAAGAAGAAGTGTACCAGAACGTGTTCAAGCACTTTCCGCCCGCAGGCTCCAAGGTCAAGATCGGAAGCAAAGAGGGAACCATATACCAGATCAGTGTCTTCAAGAACGCTGCGCTGGTGCACTATCCCGACAAGACCGAGGAGTGGCTCGATGCCGACTCGATCAAGAAGGGCGTGAGTAACGCTCCGGTTGTGGCGCCTGCACCGGCCGGCGGACTCCCGTACGGTGAAGTGGCCCGCAAACCGACCGAATCACTCCCGACATCTGCTTGACGCGAGGGCACATGCGCGTCAAGATGGCGGCGATCGGCTCTGAGGAGTGAGCACAGACTGCCTGAGGGGGAGGGCGGCGTTGGGTGGCAAAGCCGGGTGGTTCCTGAGCGGCGCCGAAGGATGGCGCGTCATGTGGCTGTGAAGGTCCGGTGCACCCGGTGCGCGACACCCTCGAGCATCGTGCCCGGCCGGCAGGACCCATTGCTTCGTCAGGATCGGCGCCCGACCTGGCTGGACGCGCGTGCGCCGGTGGCGGGGTGGCCCCCGGGCAGCAGCGCAGCAGTGCGAGAGTTCGTCAGGGGGCGCCCGCAGGGCTTTCGGCACTTCCCTGCAGTATTGTCAACAGTGACAGCGTCGTCCCGGCGAAGACACCCTTGATGAAGAGACCGACTGCCACCGCCCCGCTACCTCCGAGAACCCGCCGGGCATGATGCCGAACCTGCACACAACGGAGATCACATGAAACGCTACCTCGTCACACAAGCACTGCCCTATGCAAACGGCGACATTCACCTGGGCCACATGGTCGAGGCTGTGCAGACCGATGTCTTCGTTCGCTACCACCGATTGGTTGGTGACGAAGTGCGCTACGTGTGCGCCGACGATACTCACGGCACGCCCATCGAGCTCTCCGCGCTCAAGCGCAAGCAGACACCTGAGAGTCTGATCGCGGCAGTGTGGGAGGCGCACGTGAGGGACTACGCGGCCTTCTCCATCGACTTCGACATCTTCTACACCACCAACTCCGACGAGAATCGGCGCTATGCCGAATACATCTACACAAAGCTGCGCGAAAAGGGCCTGATCGTCGAACGCGAAGTCACCCAGTACTTCTGCGAGCACGACAAGCGCTTCCTGCCCGATCGCTTCGTGGTGGGCACCTGCCCCAAGTGTAAAGCGGCTGAGCAGTACGGCGACGTATGCGAAGTGTGCGGAACAACCTACGATCCAACCGACATTGTGGAGCCGCGCTGCATCATCTGCCGCAACGCGCCCGTGCTCAAGAAGTCAAAGCACCTCTTCGTGCAACTGGCCAAGCGCGCCGACTTTCTGCGGCAGTTCCTCAACACCGGCGGCGTGCTTGCCGACGACATGCGCAACTTCGTGACCCACTGGATCGACGAGGGCCTCAAAGAGTGGTGCATCTCGCGCGACGGACCGTACTTCGGGTTCCGCATCCCCGACGCACCCGACAAGTTCTTCTACGTGTGGCTCGATGCGCCCATCGGCTACATCTCGTCAACTGCGAAGTGGTGCGCCGACCACGGCGAGAAGGTTGACACGTACTGGCACAAAGACAGCGACACGCAGGTTGTGCACTTCATCGGCAAAGACATTGTGTACTTCCACGCGCTCTTCTGGCCCGTCATGCTTGAGTCTGCGGAGATTGCGCTGCCGAAGAAGATCTTCGTGCACGGATTCCTCACCGTGGCAGGGGAGAAGATGAGCAAGACGCGCGGTACCTTTGTGCTGGCGCGCGAGTACATGGAGCGGCTCAAGCACCCGCAGGCTGCGGAGTACCTGCGGTTCTTCTTTGCGTCGAAACTCTCCACCGGCGCCGGGGATCTCGACCTGAGTGCCGATGAGTTTGTCAACCGCATCAACACCACGCTTGCCAACAATATCGGCAATCTCCATCACCGGACATTTGTCTTCTGCGACAAGTACTTCGGCGGCCAGATTCCCGATGCGCCGTGGGACGCGACAATCGCGGCAGAGGTAGAGAAAGTCGCGGAGCAGATCCGTGCAGCCTACGAGGCCACCGACTACCGTCTGGTGGTGGAGCGCATCCATGCGCTGGGCAACGTGGGCAATAAGTTCTACCAGGACAGCAAGCCGTGGGAGACCATCAAGCAGAATCCGGATGCAGCCGCTGCCACCATGGTGACCTGCGCCAATCTGGTGCGGGCGCTGGCCGTGTTTCTCAAGCCGATTGTCCCGGCCATTGTCGCGGCCGTGGAGAAGCAGCTCGGCGTTCCCCTGAGCTGGGATGACCACCGATTCTCCATGCGCAATCGGCCTGCGGGAAAGACCGAGAAACTGGTCATTCCGCTGGAGCTGGAGGCCGTATCGGCGCTCTTCACGCCGACGGAGGTGGCGGCACCGGCTTCGGCTGCGCCGCTCGACCTCAAGCCGCAAATCGACATTGCGGCATTCCAGCCGGTTGACTTGCGCGTGGCCACCGTCATCTCTGCTGAGCGCGTGCCCAAGTCAAGCAAGTTGCTCAAACTCCAGGTGGCATTGGGTGGAGAGAAACGGCAGGTGATTGCGGGCATTGGCCGGCACTACACCCCCGAGCAGCTTCCCGGAACGCAAGTCATTCTGGTTGCCAACCTGAAGCCGGCAAAGCTCATGGGCGAGACATCGGAGGGCATGATCCTGGCCGCGTCTGACGGCGGGAAGCTCGTGCTCCTGGGTCCGCAATCGGAAGCCGCAACCGGGAGCAGGGTATCATGACAACACCCACCCAGCCGGTCGCCCGGGTCTCCGAGCGCATTGTGGTACGATCCGTCGACGCCGCTCTTGTCGCGCAGATCGGCAGGGAGCTGACGGTTCCCGCGCCCGTTGCGACCGTGCTTGTGGCGCGGGGTCTCACCTCGTTTGACGCGTGCAAGAAGTTCTTCAATCCCGACATCGCCGACCTGCACGACCCGTTCCTCTTTCGCGATATGGACAAGGCTGTCACGCGCATCATGGCAGCCATGAGCGCCGGCGAGCAGATTGCCGTGTATGGCGACTACGACGTTGACGGGGTGACCGCCACGGCAATGCTCGTGCGCGTGCTGCGCACGCTGGGGGCGCAGTGCCGGTACTACCTGCCCAACCGGCTCACCGAGGGCTACGGACTCTCCGACAAGGGCATCCGGGAGCTCGCGGAGGGGGGCGTGCGCCTGGTCATCACCGTCGACTGTGGCATCACCGCGCACGAAGAGGCTGCGCTGGCGCGCGAGCTTGGCCTCGACCTCATAGTCACCGATCATCACGAGCCCAAGGACACGCTGCCCACGGCGCTGGCAGTGATCGACCCGAAGGTGCACGGGTGTGGATACCCCGACGCTGACCTCGCAGGCGTGGGCGTGGCGCTCAAGCTTGCACAGGCCCTGGCCATTCGTGCAGGACGCGGCCCCGAGCTCTGGTCGGAGTATCTCGACCTGGTGGCGTTGGGAACTGCGGCCGACATTGTGCCTTTGACAGGGGAGAACCGGATCCTTGCCTCCGCGGGTTTTGCGCGCATGTCCACCACGACAAACATCGGGCTTCGTCGTCTCATCGAGGTGCGCGGGCTTGCGGGCAAGAAGCTCTCCACGTCGCCTGTGGTGTTCCAGCTTGCGCCGTGCATCAACGCAGCCGGTCGGTTGGGAGATCCGCGTCGGGGCGTGGAGCTGCTCCTCACGCAGGACCCTGCGCAGGCAGATGCGTACGCACGGGAGCTGGTGTCGGCCAACGAAGAGCGCCGCGTCATTGACGCGCGCGTCCAGGAAGAGGCTGTTGCCTGGGTGGGCCGGAACTGCGACATGGAGCGAGACTGGAGCATTGTTGCGGGCGACGCTGCGTGGCACTGCGGCGTGATCGGCATCGTAGCGTCAAAGGTCATCGAGCGGTTCCACCGTCCCACCATTCTCTTCTCGTTTGGTGAAGACGGTCTGGCCAAGGGCTCCGGCCGCAGCATCCCCGGCTTCCACCTGCTCGACGCCATCACCGAGTGCTCGTCGTGTCTGGAGAGCTTCGGCGGACATGCGGCGGCTGCCGGCATGGTGGTTCGTCAAGACCGGCTGGCAGAGTTCCGCGAGCGGTTCAACGCAGCGGTTCGCTCGCGCATCACTGTCGACGACCTCGTGCCCACTGTCACCGCCGATGCCGAAGTGCGTATGGCAGATCTGACGCCGCGACTCCACGCCATCCTTGCGCGCATGGAACCCTTTGGCCCTGGGAACATGCGACCCGTGTTCCTCTGCCGCGACCTGAAGCACCGGTTCGACCCGCGGGTGGTGGGCGCCAAGCACCTCAAGATGAGCTTGACCGATGGCAGCACCACCATGGATGCGATTGCGTTCGGCTTTGGCGACCGCATCGGACAGGTGCGGTCATCCCCACGGGTGTCGGTTGCCTTCTCAGTCGACGAGAACGAGTACAACGGACGCGTCTCTTTGCAGATGAAAGTGAAAGGAGTTGCTTCATGAAGATGTGGGACGGACGATTCACGCAGGGCACCGACCATCTCATGGAAGTACTCAACAACTCGCTGCCGGTTGACAAAGCCCTCATCGAGGAGGACGTTGCCGGGAACGTTGCGTGGGCCGGCGCGCTTGCGCGTGCGGGCATTCTCTCGCAGAAGGAACTCCGCGCCATCCAGAAGGGATTGCGCGCGATTCTCGCGGACAGTCGCGCGGGCAAACTCCGCTTCGCGGAGTCCGACGAAGACATCCACATGGCAGTGGAGCGGCTCCTCACCGAGCGCGTGGGTGAGGCGGGCGCGCGCATCCACACCGGCCGTTCGCGTAACGATCAGGTGGTCACCGATTTCCGGCTCTATGCGAAGAAGGCATTGGCGCGCGTCACCGATCGCGTGACAGCCTTGCAGACTGCGCTGGTGACGCGCGCTGAGCGTGATGCCTCCGTGATCGTGCCCGGCTACACCCACATGCAGCAAGCCCAGCCCGTGCTCCTGGCGCACTACTGGTTGTCGCTGTTCTGGGCGCTTGAGCGGGAGAAGTCACGTCTTGCCCACGCGATTGAGACTGCCGATGTCATGCCCCTGGGCAGCGGTGCGCTGGCAGGCGCGGGCTTTGCCGTGGATCGCGAGTTCCTCGCTCGCGAGCTGGGTTTCTCCCGCATCAGCGAGAACAGCATGGACGCGGTTGCGTCGCGCGACTTCGTGCTCGAGGCGCTGTCGGCGATTTCCTCGCTGGGCATCCTGCTTTCGCGCTATGCCGAGGACCTCATCCTGTGGTCAACGCGCGAATTCGGCTTTGTCGAGTTGTCGGATGCATGGTCAACCGGTTCGAGCATGATGCCGCAGAAGAAGAATCCCGACTCGCTGGAGTTGGTGCGCGGCATCAGCGCTCGCTTCATCGGTAACTACACGCGCATGGCAACCACGCTCAAAGGCGTGGGTCTCACCTACTATAAAGATCTGCAGGGCGACAAAGAGGTGTTCTTCGATAGCGAGGGCCAGATCCTGCTGGTGCTGCAGGTCCTGACCGGCGTAGTGGGTTCGCTCACTGTCAAGACCGCGCGCATCACTGGCGCACTCGATCCGTTCCTGCTGGCAACCGATGTGGCCGACTACCTCGTGAGCAAGGGCATGCCCTTCCGCCAGGCGCACAAGGTGGTTGGCAAGATGGTGGCGCACTGCATCGAGAAGGACGTGGCGCTCACCTCATTGAAGCTCTCGGAGCTCAAGGCATTCGCCCCCGAGTTCGGCAAGGACGCACTCCGCATCTTCGACTGGAGCGCTGCCATCGCCCATCGCGATCTTCCCGGCGGCACAGGGCGCAAAAGCGTTGCACGGCAGTTGACGCGGGCCCGCGCCATCGTGCGCGGTAGCTGAGCAGCGTCCCACACCGGACCTTTGCTGCGGTTGTGCCCGCATGGCCGATGACGTGCCTGATCGTGGCCCGGGCCCCTCGCACCGCGTGTGCCACGGTCGCCCTCGACCGCGCATGTCTCAGCTACATGGGACTCCGGTGTCTCGTCGTCCCTCTGTGCAGGCAGGACCACGGTCCGGGGGACCGTGGCACACGGAATTCACCCCTGGTCTTGCCTCCGCGATCTGGGCGCCCGCGCGAGAAACGGCGACGGGTCGGCCCATTGTCGAGCCATTCCGGGAACCCCCACACATGTATTTTCCAGCTCTGCGCCTCGAACACTGGAGGGCGCCGGCTTTCACACCCGGAGAGAGTCGGAACCGATCTTCTACCGCATCAACAAAAGTAGAAACACGAGAGCGTGGCCAACAACCCCGCAAATCCGCTTATCGTCCAGAGCGACTACGTCGTCCTGGTTGAGGTTGACAGTCCCCGGTATCTTGACGTACGCGATCGACTGATACGATTTGCGGAACTCGTCAAGTCGCCCGAACACATCCACACCTATCGTATCACCCCGCTGTCGATCTGGAACGCGTGTGCCGCCGGAGTCGGCACGGCGGAGATCGTAGAGACGCTCCACGAGTACTCCAAGTACCCGGTTCCCGACCATATCGCCGTGGAGATTCGCGATCAGGCCTCACGCTACGGCCGCATCAAGATCATCCGTGACAATCGCGGACTGGTGTTGACAACCGACGATCCGACGCTGGCCGAGGAGATCTCGCGGAAGAAAGAAGTCGCCGCGTATCTGCACACCCGGTTGTCGCCTGTAGACTTTCTCATCGACACGGCGTCGCGTGGCATTGTCAAGCAAGGGCTTGTCAAGGCGGGATTTCCGGCCGAAGATATCGCAGGCTATGTCGCGGGAGATGCGCTGGCCGTAGAGCTTCGACCGCGCCTGCGATCGGGCGCGGAGTTCACGGTACGTCAATACCAGCGCGAGGCAGCTTCGGTGTTTCACTCCGGCGGGTCCAACCGTGGCGGATCGGGCGTCATTGTTCTGCCCTGCGGCGCCGGGAAGACCGTCGTCGGAATCACGTGCATGGCGCTGGTCAGGGCCACAACCCTGATACTCACCACAAGCGTGACTGCGGTTCGGCAATGGATCGCCGAACTGCTGGATAAGACCAATCTCCCCGAGAGTCAGGTCGGCGAATACAGCGGCGTCTCCAAGGTGGTTCGGCCGGTCACGGTCTCCACCTATCAGATCATGACCTATTCCAAAGACGGCCGGTTTCCCCACCTGTCGCTCTTCGATGCGCACAACTGGGGGTTGATCGTGTACGACGAGGTTCACCTTCTCCCTGCGCCGGTCTTCCAGATCACCGCAAGTTTGCAGGCACGAAGACGCCTGGGGCTCACGGCAACGCTTGTTCGCGAGGACGGCCGCGAAAGCGATGTGTTCGCACTTATCGGCCCCAAGCGCGTCGATGTGCCGTGGAAGGAAATGGAGTCGCAAGGGTGGATCGCAACCGCGCTGTGCACGGAAATACGATTGCCACTTCCCGAAAAGTTGCGCATGCCCTACGCCATAGCCGACAAACGCGACAAGTTCCGCATCGCCTCGGAAAATCCCGCCAAGCTTGATACTGTCGAGAAGTTGATTGCGCGGCATGTGGGCGAACAGATCGTCATCATCGGCATGTACATCCAGCAGCTCAAGAAGATCGCCGCGTTGCTTGACGCGCCCATACTCACGGGTAGCACCTCACAGGTGAAACGTGACGCGGTCTTTGCCGATTTCAGGGGCGGAAGAATCCGCGCGCTGGTCGTGTCGAAAATCGCCAACTTCGCGGTTGATCTACCCGATGCGTCGGTGGCCATACAAATTTCGGGAAATTTCGGATCGAGGCAGGAGGAGGCGCAGCGTCTCGGACGCATTCTCCGCCCCAAGGCGGATGGGAGGCAGGCTCATTTCTACACCGTGGTGTCGCGCGATACCTGCGAGCAGGAGTTCGCGCTCAAACGTCAACTATTTCTCTGCGAGCAGGGATACCAGTACGCCATTGTTGACGCAGAGGAGGTGGGGTGATGTTTCGATACGGTGCGCCGCAGGTGAATGTACGGGGCGTCGATTGGGCGTCGCTCCTCGAAGAACTTGACTGGTGGAAACGAGTACAATTGGCTGACCGTACGATTCTCCTGAGAAACGCCGGCCGGCGGTTCTTCGGGGGCAGCACCGCACAGCCACGCGACACGCATGAAACATTCTTGCAGGTCCTGTTGAGCATTGAGACCCATGGGCTTAACGGGCAGGACCCCGATCAAACCACGCGTCTGTGTGAATACCTGAGCGATACCATGTCCTACGAAGAGAAGATGCGTTTCTTCAAAGGCGCCAAACCGAGTTCGTGGCGAAAGGAGCTCCTCCCGCGACATTTCTCTTCTAAAGTCTGGCATGACGCATTCTTCGCGATCGAGGATCTTGCGGCATGGGAAGCCGGGGTTTCGGGGCCACCCGGCGACCGCAGTGTTCCTCACAAGGCAGTGACGAAAACGGCGAGAAGTCTCTTGCTGTTTCTCCGCGAATCGGGCCAACCCGTGCCGTTGACCGACGCGTTCGCGGCCATGGACGGGAGTGCGTTGCCTGTAACCGCCCTGGCCGCCAGCGTTCTAGTCCGACACTTCTGGTGCTTCCTATCCTTGCGCGCGCCCGATATCGAACCCTGCGTCGGCCTTTGGCAACCCTTTGTCGAGCGGCTGCGGCGCGCGGCGCCCAGCAAGCCCAGGGCGCTTGAACCTGAGGGCAGATACCGGCAGGCGTTCCTCATCGACGACATGACCGCCATTGTCGGCGCCGCTCTGACCGAACCGCTTCGGATGAAGAGCGATGGCCACTCGTTGTACAGCGCCCCGACCAAAGAGGTCGAATGCCGCATGAAGCCACACCCGGCGTGGACCAATGAGATACTCTCGTCGGGAGATGATCGCCTGTACCGTGCGCTCAGCGTGGCGCGGAAAAATGGTCTTGTAGAAGAAGTGAAATCGAACAAGGGGTGCAGCGCGTTGGGGCTTACCCCACGAGGCCGCGAATGGATCGCACGGCCGTTGTCGCACCGGCTGCGAGACGTTGTGGATTCGTTTCGTCAATTGTGGAGCACCGGGATGCCAGGCGATGGCTCATCGGTCGACTGCTGCATCGGCGTTCGTCGAGATGCCGATCTTGCTGCACTGCTCATGCCGGAAGATTACTTCTCGTGGCTGGGCGGAATTTACGGGTCCCAGGATGCGGCTGAATTTGTTCATCTGAACGAGTTTCTTGACTACTACTCCCGCACCAACAATCTCCTCATGGATCGGTGCGCCGCGCGCGCCGCGAAACTGCCTCCCGACCAGGCCCTTTACGAAGAGGAGGTAGAGCGGGAGTCACGCGACCTGCTCCGGGGATTTCTCGTGAACCGTCTTCTTGCGCTGGACGGCGCGGTGCTCGGACTGACCCGAGACGGTGCCCTGTGCTTCTGTGTCACTGATGTCGGTCGCTATCTGCTCGGCGTAGCGGCATCCCTCTCCGAATCCTCCCCCGATGCACGAGGCATTATTGTCAACCCCGATTTCGAAATCGTCTTTCCAGCCCCGAACCCAGTCGCCGAAGCGGAAATCAGCCGCCTCGCCGATCGAGTCGCCGGCGGTCGTGACGTCGGCTCTCTTTTCCGCATTACGCGGACTTCGGTGATGAAATTCGCCTCCGCAGGCGGGACCGCCGAAGCGGCGCTTGCCTCATTGTCCCGATGTGCGGAGCAACGGATTCCCGCCAATGTTGAGCATGAGATTCGAGGGTGGATCGCGCAATGCCGTCATGTCGGCTTTCGCACGGCATCGCTGGTCGAATGTCCCGACGCTGAAACGGCGATGCGTGTCAGGGCCATCGACCCGGCCAACATCCGGCCATTAACCGATACGGTTCTGGAGCTTCCAGGGTTGAGGTATCGCGCCGATCTGGTTGGAAAACTGCGAAAGGTCGGCATTTTTGAAAAGCCGCAGAACCCCCAACCTGCCGGACTGAGGAGGCAAAGTTGACAGATAAAGAATCGATTCTCGCGATGCACGCGGCTCTGACCGTCGGCGATCTCAAAGCCGTCTGTTCTGCGCGGGGGTTTGCGCCCGAGGCGGTCGGTTCTTCGGCCCTCTTTGCGCGCGATTTCCTCAGCGACCTCGGTTTGGAACGGGTCATGAAGGCGCTCACGCTCTCCGAACGGTGCGCGCTGAACCTTCTCTACCTTGCCGGCAAGCCCTCGAACGTTGCTGTCTTCGCGCCCGCATACAGCGATCGATCGGCAGCGCGGCTCTGGGGGACGTTCAACCAGGTATATCGTCCGGTCTTCGCAAAGGTTAAGCAATCCCTCGTCCGCACGGGCGTTGTGGCCATGACCCTGACAAGCGATGTACTCTCGGGCAAGTCGGTACTCGAGCGCTACGAATTCTGCGTTCCTGCGGCATTCGCGCCGTTTCTCCCATTGCCCTTTGAGTCCGTCGAGGAACACCCCGGTCCGGGCGAGTTCAATGTCAAGGCACTCCGCGGTCCGCTCACTCGCCTTCTCGACGGACCCGACGACTCCGGGTCCATCGGGATCATCGACGGCGTACTTACCATCGACGGCAAACCCTTCGGCCTGGGGGAGCTGCGGAGGTCCCGCGTGAAGTCCTGGCGCAAGGCGCTGGGCAAGGCGGCCAACCACGACGATGCCCTATCCGTTGCCGAATGCGTCGGCCTGGCCGTCGGCCGTCTCGCGCCATGTCAATGGGTTGCACACGAACAATTGGACGAGATCCTTCGATTCCTCGACCCCAAGCATTCACCCGCAGAAACGCGAACGATGTGCGAGAACGGATGGGAGTGCGGTTGCCTTTCGCGTATGAGGGTCGGGGATTCGATCCTCTACGGACCGCCGCCCGCGCTCACCGCGACCGGTGCAGATCCGGCTTCCTATCTGTCCACCAGCCCACAGGGCGGCTGTACAGTCGACGTTGAGAAGATACCCATCGATGATCTTGAGACCGTCGCGAAGATCTCACGCGCCTCGATCGACGGGGGCCGCCTGGTACTGTCGCCCGACACTCCTCGAATCGGGCGGCACTCGTGCGATGTCGAGAAGACCGCAGTTGGCGCCTGGCTGCGGGATCGCGCGCCCGCGTATGCCGATGCGTTTGATCTTGTCAAGCGGCGCGCGGGTCGCACCATTCTGCATTCGAATCTGCTCATTGCCAGGGTGGGGGACTTGAGCCTTCGAGTGAAGCTGAAACAATCGCTCGGAAACGACCCCGCCAACTTTGTAGAACTTCACGGCGACTATGTGGCCTTCCCCCGCGACTCATTCGAAGGCGTGCGGAGAATCGTGACAAAGGCCGGATTTGCCGTCAAGCTCATTTCCGGGAGCGCCCGATGATCGACCTGAAGCCGCTCGACGTTTCGAAGTCGACCCTCTATGTCAACAGCAACGACCTTCGACGCGACCTGCACGCGTACATGATGTACGTAGATTCTCACGAGGTAAAGAGGCACTTCCGTTCGAACGACATTCCCAAGAGCGACGCGAAGAGAATCGCTGCCTCCATGACCGATTCCTCGGGATACGCCGAATTCGCCGAAGGGGACAAAACCTGGCCGTGGCTCGACTACGTCGATCGACTGGCGCTTGCATTGGGGTTCGTATCGTACGACATCAAAGGAGTGTACCGGGGATATTCGAGCTCTGAACCTTCGTTCATCGATAATTATATCGAGGTGAAGCAAGACGCATGGAGGAAGTTTCTCGACACGTCACTCCAGGAGCAGGAAGATCTGCTGCTCAAACGTCAGGTAGAGCGCTCCTCATACAACCACAATGAGTTCATAGAGAGGTCACCGCTCGGGTCTCTGGATACCTTTCAGAGCTACGGTTGTGCGTGTGGGGTACTGCCCACTATCACCTTTGGTTCGAGCAGACAATTTCTTCTCGGCATCCTCAAGGACATTCAACCGGGTCAATGGTGGAGCGTTGCCTCCGTAGTTGCGTTGGTCAAAGAGAAAGATCCGTACTTTCTCATTCCACGAGACTTTCGAACGAAGAACTCTTCCGGGGAAGACGGCCGGTATCAGAACTTCGGCGAAGCCACGAAGGAATGGGACCGGGGCTCTCCCGTTCCGGCAACGGCGAGCAACGGGTTCGAGCGCGTTGAGGGCCGCTACATAGAACGGTTCCTGGAGAACATCCCGTTGACAATGGGGTACGTCGAGCTTGCTTACGATCCGGCAATGCATCAGACGGTATACCCGTCGATCGGGCTCCTCAAGGGATTCCGAACCACCACGCGGTATCATCGATTCGCTCACGAGGGGTATTCCAATCCCAAGGTTACGGTCCTTCCCAATTTCGAGGCACACGTTCAGTCCGACGCATATCCTGCCTCGCTCATCGAACGCCTCTTGCCGATTGCCGTGTTGGAACGCAGCGACGCATCGCTGCTCTTTCGTCTCGATCGAACCCGGATTGTCAACGCAGTGGCCGCAATCGACACGCTCGACGTACTGGGTGCGCTGCGATCCATGACCGGCGGTAACCTTCCGGCCAACGTGGAACGTGAAATCGAAGGATGGTGCGGCAAGGGGGAGGTGTTCGTGCTCTACGACGGATGTTCGCTACTGGAGGCGGAGGAGAGCTGTCCCGACGCCCAAACCCATATCCTGGAACGGATTTCACCCCGCTTGAGCATCGTCGGGTCGAGCGCGGGCCTTGACAAGAAACTTGACCAGGCGGGATTCGCGCCCCTTGTTGTCTCCCACGACGGCAATCGGCTCAAGCGCCTTCCCGAGCATGCGAAGACCGTCTTCGGAAAAGCAGTGGGCAAGGCGTCACGCCCGGAGAAGCGTACCATTACTCTCTTCCGCTCGGCGCACATCCGCATAAGCGTCCCTGACGCTGATGTCCTGGAGGACTTCGCGCTGGAACTGGCCACCGCAGGGTGCCCGGCATACGTTGATAGAAAGAGAAGAGAGATCGCCTACGATGAGACATTTCAGCGTGCCGTCGATGCCGCGCTCTTGTCGTTGCGCAAACGATTCGAGATCCGGGTTGCAGGTGTTGAAGGCGTTAATCAAGCACATTCTCTGTAAAAGAAACCGTAATCAAGTGCAGGTTCCTCCGGTTGCGGCAGGGGCTCAACGGCTGGAGGGCCGCGCGAGTGGCGCTCGCATCGGCCCAGCGAGGCGCGAGAATGCGGGAAAGGGGAATTCCAAACGAACATTGACAGGCTCTATGCAGCATAGTATCATCTGCAAGCTTCCTCAAGCTGTACCTGGATGCTGATACAACGTCGTTGTGCAATCCGGCGGAAAACAGATGAGCAGAATCAATACATGTCCAACGACAAGCTCCGGTTGCGGCCGGCTTCTCCAAAACCCGGATTCAGTCCGACTAAATGCACCGATACGTTCGGGGTTGGCACTGCTTATAGTGCTGGTCGTTGCCGCCGTTGTTTACTATCCGGCCCTGTACTGCAATGCACTTTCTTTTGACGACTCGCAATATTTGCTGACCAATGCGTTGGTGAAAAATCCCGGCTGGAATTCAGCCGCCCGCTTTCTCACCGAGGTTTTCAAGCCCTCCACCGTTGAAGGCTACTATCAGCCGCTGACCATGATATCGCTGATGCTCGACTATGCCGCAGGGGGGCGTCCCGGCAATCTGTTTCTATTTCATCTGACAAGTCTTGTGCTTCACCTGGCCAATGCGGCACTGGTCTTCTGTATCGTTCGGGCGCTGTTCAAGAACATTCTCTGCGCCGGGGTATTAAGCCTCGCATTTGCAATCCACCCCATGACGGTTGAAACAATTACCTGGGTTGGCGAACGAAAAACCGTACTGGCCTCAGTTTTCGGCTTTGCATCGGTCTGGCTCTACATTCGCGGCGCCCGGTCTTCACGCGGCATGCTGTGGCGACGGCTCTCGGTGGTCTCCTATTTTCTTGCGCTGCTGGCGAAACCAACCATGCTGCTGCTGCCGGTTATCCTTCTGTTTCTCGATTTCCGAGAGTCCGGAATATTGACAAAAAAGAATATAGCCGGAATGATTCCTTATTGTATCATCATGCTGCTGTTTTCGGTAATTACGGTAATCTCGCAGGCCGCCGATGCCTCGGTTATTGTTCCGGGCTCCGATGCCCCTTCCCGCGTAATCCTTACCGTCTGCCACAACACGACCTTCTACTTGCGCAAAATATTCTGGCCGGTACATCTTTCGTCCCACTACCCGTTTCCCCGACCGTTCGATTTTTCAAATCCACTGGCTGCCTATTGGATCGGGGGAACGGTTGTATGCATTGCGGCGGTTGCCGTTTCCCTGCGCTATACCCGGGCTCTTCTCGACGGCGCCGCCATGTTCTTTATTACCCTGTTGCCCGCGCTGGGCATTATCGGTTTTTCGACGGCGATCGCTTCCAATAAATACGTTTATTTTCCGGCAATCGGCCTGATAATCGCGGCGGCGCATCTCGGGACGATTGACATGAAGAGAATCGCCCGGCGCACCGGAACAAGAATTCCGCTTGTCGTCGCAACGGCGATTTTCCTCCCCGTTTTTGTTTGCGAAGCATTATTGACACGAAAGAATATTTCTCTGTGGCGCGATTCCGCAACCCTGACTCGCTATATGGCGCAGTACAGTCCTCAATCGGCCATAATGCAGCACTCCTATGGTGTGCTTTTGCGTCTGGAAGGCAAAACAGGCGAGGCCATCGAGCGCCTTCGCGCGGCAATAGCGCTGGATCCTCTATTTCCTTATCCGTACAATGATCTGGGGTTGATTTCTCTTGCGCAGAACCGGATGTCCGAAGCAGAGTCGCTCTTTACGCAGGGAATCAGCGCCTATTCCGAATACGCCGAAGGGTACAATAGTCGGGGAATAGCCCGCAGACGCCAGGGGAAGCTCGATGCGGCGGTAGCTGATTATCGCAAAGCCCTGGAGCTTAAGCCGCGGTTCTTGGATGCCCGCTATAACCTCGCTCTGGCGTTGCAGGAGAAAGGCGATACGAGTGGGGCGCTCGACTCCTATCTTCGCATAGTAAATGAAGCTCCGTGGGAAGTCGATGCATTCAACAACGCAGGCGTTTTGTTCTTCAGCAGGAAAGATTACCCGATGGCCAGTCGATGTTTTCGCCGCATTCTCCGGTCACGTCCGTACGACGCAGGTATACTCAGTAATATGGGAATGGTCTGCAGCCGAACCGGGAAGAGTTCGCAGGCGATTGACTATTTCAAGCGCGCGCTGTCGGTGGATTCCTCTTTTTGGGGAGCGCGAGTGAATTTGGCCCGGGAGCTGGTGGCTGCAAAAGAGTTCGATGAGGCGTGCGCCGTGCTGCAGAGGATACCGGAAGACGATTCGCTGCATGGAGACGCGCAAATTCTTCTAAGTGAAGCAGGATGCCTGCCCCGCAATGGCCAATCCGGCCCGGGAAACGGAACCGACGACACAAACTAAAGACACGTACATACCCAGATCCGCCTCCGTCTTCAGAAGCTTCCTGCCGATATGCCCCGAGGATCGATTGGCGCATCACCCGACAACTGCAAGAATTGTCGCATTCTCCAAAGACATCCCGGCCTATACAGTATCACGCAAAAGTCAATCTAACGATGCGTATCGCGACGACATTACCCCGCTGCATGGACGAGTGCTCGCACTGCTGGGAATCAAGGAAAAGGACTACTGGGGAACTGTCAATTGACATTAGCCTATATTAGACAAATGGCATTTCTGGGATGTGCGGAAAGTGGGATACATCATGGAAGAAAATGACAATAGGCCCTCAATGGGAAAATTGATGGACGTTACCATGATGCTGTGTACCGACGGAGGAAGGGAGAGAACGAGAGGAGAATTTGAGGCTATACTTGACGCCGCAGGACTTACTATCCGGAAGGTGACTCCGACATTTGCCCCGTTTTCTGTTGTTGAAGCGGTGAAGAAACTGTAGAACTGGTGTCGCTTCCGAACCGACGGTGGCCCCGCGACGGTAGGCCCGCAATCTGCGGTTTGTCGTAACTGATTGTCCTACAACAAAATACACCACCCGTTGACGATGAAACCGACGTCCTTTGATGGACTCACGCCGTGTGCCCAACGCTTTCGGACGGGGTTAAATCCACAGTTTGTACCCGAGATGTACCGAACAAACTTATTGACAAGAACGGTGATCAGGTTGGCGGCGCCATACCAGCGATTCAGGCCGCGCGAACAAGTGCAGGTGAGTGCCTCGATCGATAGACACGGAGCGCTCAAAGCGCGCGTGGTCCTCGTGTTGGATCGCGTCTCCAGGAAGCGGGGCGAGTCTTCTCTGCTCCTCAGCGAACCTGCCCTGAGTGGCGTCGAAGGGTCTGCGCGAGAATTCCCATCCTCGCTTGAGTTCCGGTTGGTACCGAATTAATTTATTCGGAACTATCCGGAACTCGAACAAGGAAACACCCCATGAACATCGCCGATCTTCTGTCCGAACATGAATCGCCTCGACTGGAATTCAAGGAGCGGTTTCCGTCCAATGAGAAGCTTGCGGCGCTGTTCTGTGCGTTCGCCAACACTGCGGGCGGAGACCTGGTGATTGGTGTGGAAGATGGAACTCGACGCGTGCTGGGCGTTGCAGAGACGGACATTCTTGACATGGAAGAGAAGATCGCCGCCATTTCATCAACGAGCGTTTCCCCCATGGTGTTCCCTCTGGTGAGAGTACACCGCTGTGGAGATGTCCCGCTCATGCACGTGCGTATCGACGCAGGATTCCAGAAACCATACCGGGTCAGCGCAGGTGCACAAGCGGGCAAGGCGTATGTTCGCATCGGCAGCACCACTCGTCAGGCAGACAGAGCCACGGAACAAGCCATGAGCCTGCGGAGCCACGGGCTGTCATGGGATAGCCTCCCGTGCATCGATGGAACGCTTGCGGATCTCGATCGATCACTCCTTGAGGAATTCGTTGACCTGCGCCACAAACGTCGAGGCATCCCCATCCCCGCCAAGCTCGATACTGCGTGGATGGAAAAGGTGCGCCTGGCTTCAGCGCACAACGGCGTGGTGAAGCCCACCAACGGTGCAATACTTCTCTTCGCTCAGAGCCCGCAGGAGTACTTCCCATCGACAGCGCTCGAAATGGCTCGCTTCCAGGGGACCACCGGCCGCGACTTCATTGACAAGCAGAGCATTTCGGGTCCACTTTGGAAGCAGTACGACAAGGCTCTCATGTTCCTTCAGCGTCACGTCAGCAGCGCTGCTGCCCGGTCAGATTCAGCACGCGTTGAGACGAGTTCCTACCCGAGTATCGCTTTCAGGGAGTTTGCGGTCAACGCGCTCTGCCATCGATCGTACGAACACCAGACGGGCTCGATTCGATGCGCGATCTTCGATGATGCAATCCAGATTACCAATCCGGGAACCCTCCCCGATGGCCTCAATCTTGACGATGTGGGCTGCGGAGTATCAGTCATCCGCAACCCCATCATCGCCCGCGTGTTCAATGAAATCGGTCTGATCGAGGCGTGGGGAACTGGAATCCAGGTGGCTCAGCAGGAGCTGGCAAAGCACAATCTCCCTCCTGCCAGAATCGAACTCAAGGGATTCTTTCTGCAGGTGACATCACCGTGGAGATGGCCGAACACCCTCGCGAAGAATGAAGTTGCCATCGTGCGCACAGCGGCATCCCATGGTGACATCACTTCCGAAGAAGTCGCAGCATCGCTGAAAGTTACCGACAGAGCCGCGAGAAAGATTCTGTCGGCCCTGGTGAGCAGAGAGGTCCTGGTCAAAGTCGGGAGCACCAAGGGTACGGTGTATCGGTTGAGATGATCGCGGCTTCGCCACCCGCCGTTGTCACCCAACACATCCCTCCCCTTCGTTGAGTCCATCTCTGAGTAGCGTTCACCACCAGAACACGGAATCCGCACAATTCCAGTGGCGGCGCGCGCATTTCTGCGGCTATATTGGCTGATGGATGTTCCGGAGCCCCGAATCTCGGGAACTCCTGCACGAGAAGCAGCAACTAACAGGATACGAGTGAGGACATGGAACCCTCCCGCGCCTTATACATAATAGAGCGATGCACCCAGGGCGACAGAATGGCGCAGCAGGAGCTATTCAATTCCTATCGGGCTGTTGTTGTCCGCATCGTGTGTCGCATGCTGGGCTCTCCCAACAAGCTGGAGGTCGAGGACGTGATCGGGCGGGCGTATGTGGAGCTCTTTCGGAGCTTGCCCAAGTTCAAGGGTCTCTCCTCCTTCGATACGTGGGTCTACCGCATCTGCACCACCGTGTGTCTCATGCACATTCGCTCCAAGTACCGCAGCCGCAAGCTCGACATGGTTGACATTGGGAGCGATGGCGTCGAGGACGCGGGAAGCAGCGATCCGCAGCCTGACGGGGTGATGGAGAAGAAACAGTGGTACGCAGAGGTGCACCGGGCACTCGACGGGCTTCGGGTCGAGAGGCGCGCGGTGTTCGTGCTCTGTGACGTCGAAGGCCACTCGCTTGATGAGGCCGCCGAGATCATCGACTGCCCGGTAGGTACGGTCAAGTCGCGTCTCTCCCGCGCACGTGACGATATGCGCAAGGCATTGGAGCACTCCCCGCTCTTCGCCCGCGCAGACATGGCAGCCGGCAGCGCGGCAACCGCCTGTGCCATCGGACTGTGCATTGCGATCAGCGCCGGATGGTTTGAGGCAACGGTCACCCAGCCGGTGATGGAGGCGCCCTCCAGTGGGGTTGGCCAGAGCATGGAGTTCCCCGCGAGATGAGAACCTGGTTCCACAAGCGACTTGCCGACGATCCGCTGTGCGATGCCCGCGTGCAGGAGGCACTGCGTCGCGCCCCCACCCTTGGCGAGAATGACGTTGACTGGAGCGCAATCCAGCATCGGGTCTTTGCCGAACTCGACGCTCCGCCCCGCCGCTCGCTGCTGGAGTCGGCCTCGCGCACGCTGGACCGACTGCTCGACGCAACCCGGACACCCTCCTTTGCGTGGGGAGCGGCCACCTGCTGCATCGTGGCGGTGGCAGCGGGGGTCTGGTGGTATGAGGCGACCCGGTTTGTGCCTCGAATCACGTTCAGTGCCGCAGTGCAGTACCAGGCGGCCGACGGCACCTGGCGACCGGCTGCCTCCAATCAGCCGTTGCGGTCCGGCGTCACCTACCAAGTGCCCGACCGCGGACTCCTCAGTGTCAAGATGCAGGAAGACGTCGACGTGGTGCTGTGGGAGCGAACCGGCGCGCGTGCCTCCGACCCCGGCTCGCACCACGCAGTTCTGTCGCTTGACAGCGGGCGCGTGGCCATGCACGTGGCCAGGCACGTCGAGGGGCGTCATCTGCAGGTGTTGACACCGAATGCCGCGTGCGAAGTCGTGGGTACCATCTTCCAGGTCGACTCCCGTTCGCCCGACGGCGTTCCCACCACGGTGCTCACCGTGGAGAAGGGTACAGTCAGGTTCTCTCCGCGAGGCAGACCAGAGTCCTTCGTCATGGTGAGTGGGCCTGCTTCTGTGGCGCTCACCGGCGACAGCATGGGTGTTGTTGCGCCGGTGCCGGCCCCGGACATTCTGCAGCGCATCCAGGATTGGTCGGACGCGCCGGCGGCCGACTCGGCAGCGTCCGTCACGGGTCCTTCGTCGGCAGGCCCGCAGTCCGTTGACGTCGCCTCCCCGGTGCAGCCTCCTCCAGTGGCAATGCCGGAGATGAGGCAGCCGTCCTCTCCGACCGCGCATGCCGGAGACAGCGCGGAAACCGGTGCGCAGGTGTCCTCGCGCGAGCCGCCTCCGTCGCCCGACACGGTGCCTGCCGGTCCTCCCCGGGTCTGCGTTCCGGTCGCGCTCCCGCCCGCACCTGTCAAGAGGCACTTTGCGCCTGCAGGCGTACCGTGGCGCGTCAGCGGCCGTGGGCGCGCGCTCCAGGGCAGCGTGGTGCCGGCGATTCTGCGCTTATCCTGCGACCCCGACGCGCATCCCTGGGCCGGCTCCGACATGACCGAGATCGCCGAGTTCGTAGCGCAGAACACCGAGCTGGAGGTGAACCGCAACTGGCCGGTTGTCTCCTTCGATGGCGCCCATAGCAGCTTCGGTCACTGGCTCAGCATCACGCGTCGCCTCGGGACCCGTACCACCTCGTGGCAAGTGTCGGGTCACTACATCGAGCAGGCGGCCATGGACGCTCTGGGAACAGTGGTAGTTCTGGCTGCCGACAGAGACTTCCTTGCGGCCGGCGCCCGACTGACTGCTTTGGTGGGCGACTTCGCGCGGTCGCGGTTCGGCGTTCGCATCGATCCGGAGGCGTCGGGATGGGTCCGCACAGTATCGCAGCAGTACGAACTTGCCAAATGGGAGGAGCAGTACCTGCGCGACGCGGAGCTCTCCGTGCATGCATTCCTGGCGACAAAGAGACCGTCGGGGCGTGAGCTTGCGGGCCTCTACACGCTGCTGCAGGCCTGCAATATCATGCGCTATCCACTTCTCTTCTGCCACATAACAGGGCTGCAGGACATGCCCAACGCCGAGGTGCTGCAGCTTCTTCGCACATACGTTGACAATGGCGGAGGCCTGTACATCTCGACGTCAACGTCCGGCGGAGGGATAAGCACCCGCGGGTTCATCCTCGACCTGATCCAGGAGCACTGCTCCGACTCGCTCGGCAGTCGCGTCCTGGCAGAGATGCAGAGAACCGACCGGTATGTCACCGGATACACTCTGGGGCCGGCACGCCCCTGTGTGTTCCATCCGTGGACGAGCATTCCCATGTCGCTGCTTCAGAAGACCGACGTGGAAATCCGCATCCTCAATGTGTCGGGTCAACAGGTATTCGGCGACACGCTCAGAGGCGTCGGCGCAGGGGCTTTCGACGATGTCAACAACTGCTACCGCTGGGACAGTCGCGACAGTCGAGGCATCGAGGCGCCCAGCGGGTACTACCTCCTGCAGATCGAGGCAGGTCTGTGCAGGCAGACCCACGGCATGCGAGTGAGCCGGCTGCGCAAACTCAGCGTGGGCAACCATCCGGTGTACAACTCGGTGTTCAGCATCGACGATCTGCCCCGCTTTCAGCTATGATGCCAAAGATCGGTTGGAATTCGATTTTCATATCGAGTGTAAAGTATGCTCATAGAGGGGTAAGTAGTGCGGCATAGTATACGGGCTTTGGATTGCTGAACAATTGAGCTGCTTTTCTGCTGTCGCCGCTTCCCCGCACGGGGAAGACGGCCTTTTTTGTTGCGAAGAATGGCGTTGTATACTATATTATAGGTATGTGATAAGTATACCATGCCAATGGAGGATGTATGTCTGTAGATGTCCAGCAACTGCTTCGCAAAAAGAAAGTCTTTACTATTGATGCGTTGGCTGAGCTTCTGAAATGCTCGATGCGAACCGCCTGGCGACGACTGCATGAGTGGGGCGCCTGCGCCAGCTACAACCATAACGCCAAGTACCATGCGTTGTCTACTATCCCCCAGTTTGACGAGTATGGCATATGGCGATACAATGACATTTACTTTTCACGATATGGAAACCTTACGCGGACAATAGCCCACCTGGTTGGCGATTCGCACGAGGGCATTGACATGCAAAGACTGTGCGCGATTCTTGGCGTTTCGGCCAAGTCCCTCTACACGCACTTCCGGGGTATCGAAGAAATAGTTCCGCAACGCATCGGTCGCACGTTGGTTTTTTTCTCATCACAAGACAATATTCGATCTGCTCAGATGGCACGGCGCACCAGTCATGGTCATGCTGACCAATCTCCTCTGCCCCGCAGCACCGATGCCGTGCTTATCCTTGTCGACAAAATCAAGCACCCCGACGATTCCGCGGAGCAATCCGCTCGCAGACTACTGGTGCAATCGCCGACAATTACGCCGGCAGCAATTCATGCACTCCTTGCGCAATATGGCATTGTAAAAAAAACAGCGGACGTGCTCTGATTCAAGCGCTCCGCGCATGTCTTGACAATGCACGATCAGACCTCGCAATATCCGCTCTATTCAAGAGCCCGCCAACAATCTTCTTCGATTCCGACGTGACGACATGCCCGCATTGCGGGTATACACTCTCGGTTGCCAGAACCAAGAAGCGAACGGTGGCCACCCTTGCCATAGGTCTTTTTACCGCGCATGAAACGGTGCGAGCCTGCACCAACACTCTATGCACCTGTTCATTTACAGTCCGAGGGCTTTCTGCGCTGATACCTCTGAACGGCACCTACGGCTATGATGTGATTGTGTTCGTCGGCACTCAGCTCTTCGTAGCCTGTCGCAGCGAAAAGGAGGTCATGGCTAGTCTGCGGGAAAAGGCTATTCCGATATCTCGCAGTGAGATCGGCGTGCTTGCCAAGAAGTTTATTGTCTATCTGTCAATAGCTCATCAAGAATGCAGAAAGCAGTTGCGGGCGCATATGCGCCAAAGCGGAGGATATATCCTTCACCTGGACAGCACCTGTGATGCTGATAGTCCTCATCTGATGAGCGTTCTGGACGGCATCAGCGAGCTGGTGTTGGACAACATTAAGATTCCCTCTGAAAACGCCGAGCAGATCATTCCCTTTCTTCAACAAGTAAAGCGAGGCTATGGGATACCACTGGCCGTTGTCAGCGATATGGCAAAGGGCATTCTGAATGCGGCCGCCGCAGTCTTCCCTTCTATCCCTCACCACATTTGTCATTTTCACTTTCTCCGCGATATAGGAAAAGACCTATTGTCAGAAGAAAATGATGTGCTGCGAAAACGATTGCGCAATCACGGCATTCAGTCATTGCTGCGCAGACACGCTCTCAGCCTCAAACCCCTGGTGGAGAATGATCCTGGCTGCGTCGATGCCCTTCGTGCCCGACTCATCGGCAACTCGTCCAATGCCTTGTGCATGGAGGCCACACCCGCTCTTATCGTTTACGTGTTGATACATTGGGCTCTGGAGGGGAAGAACGAGGGGGATGGATATGGCTTTCCATTTGATCGCCCCTACCTGTCGTTTTACCAGCGACTCTGCTCTATCCATGCCGCTCTCGACGGATTAAGATACAAATGCGAAGATGCGCCGAAACCTCACAAACGACTGATTGGTATCCTGTGGAAACACATCGGCGAGGCTATCAACGACCCACTGCTGAAAAGGGCCGCTCATCGCATGCAGGAAAAGTCCGTTGTCTTTGATCGATTACGAAAGGCAATGCGCATCGCGTTACCCGACGAGAATCATGGACTCAACGACGAGGGCGAGAAGGAAATGAACACTATTCGTCACCGTGTCTCCCGTTTCCAGCAAACCTTGGCGGATACGCTGCGGAGCAAGCCTGATCCGGACTATCTCGCAATGCATCAACAGATCCAAGTCTACTGGGAAATGCTCTTCGCCGATCCTATTGTCAAAAAAACTCCCAGCGGCACCGTCACCATCTATCCTCAGCGAACCAACAATCTGCTTGAACGGTTCTTCAGATCTCTCCGCAGAAGCCATCGTAAACGCAATGGCACCACTACTATGACCAAGGCCCTCAAGGCCATTCTGACGGATACTCCGCTGATCTCAAATCTTTCCGACGAAACATACCGCAAGATTCTGCTCAACGGCGCCCCGTCGCTGGAAGTTCGCTTCGCGCAAATCGACGTACAACTGGTTCGCGAAAAGTTGCGGAAGGAAGAGGAGGAGAGAAGGATGCTATCGCCAAAAGTGAAGCAGTTCATCCAAACTCCAGAGCTGATGCGCAAAATTCTCGACAATACCTGCAATCGTCAATAATCTAGCCGATCTTTGGCGCCATAGG
>Ga0315287_10000548_pt1 | contig 33202 bp, 31 predicted proteins | sample YL17G11_0_MG_FD_205037 | JGI IMG/M metagenome (GOLD analysis project Ga0315287, IMG submission 205037) | Sediment microbial communities from Yellowstone Lake, YNP, Wyoming, USA - YL17G11_0 | ecosystem: Environmental > Aquatic > Freshwater > Lake > Sediment | place: USA: Wyoming | collected...
GGACGCGGAGTGGATGCGCGTGCTGACGGTGAACCTGAGCAGCGCCTTCTTCGCCTGTCGAGCCGCCGGCCCGCCGATGGCGAGGCAGGGCTTCGGGCGGATCATAAACGTCGCTTCCGGCCTCGGCGAAAGAGGCCTGCCCAACTGCTCCGCCTACTGCGCGGCGAAGGGCGGCGTGCTCAACATGACGCGGGCCCTGGCGCAGGAGTGGGCGGCGAACGGCGTCACCGTGAACGTCATCGCGCCCGCCTGGATGGAGGACACGCCGGGTCTGGGAGAAATCGACTCCGAATCGAATCGCCTGCTCCGCTTCATTCCCATGCGACGCCCCGGCCGTCCCGACGAAATAGGGCCGCTGACCGTCTACATGGCGTCGGACTCGGCCGGCTATCTGACCGGTCGCGCCGTCTTCGTCGACGGCGGTCTGCTGGCGCACCTGTGAAGGACAGCGGATGCCTTTCGCGGACATAAACGGCTTCAAGATGCACTACGAGGTGCGCGGTAAAGGGCCGCCCCTGGTCATAGCGCACGGCATGCTCAGCAGCATGGCGATGGCCGACCTCCTGGGCGAAGTGCCCGCGGCCCTCTTCCGGGACTTCAGCGTCGTGACATTCGACATACGGGGCCACGGGGACTCCGGTTTCACCACCAACGTTGTCGACTACGAATGGGAGTCGCTGGTGGCGGACATGCTGGGGCTGTTACGGCATCTGGGCATCGAGAAAGCGCACGTCGGCGGCAGCTCCATGGGCGGCGGCACGGCCCTCGTCTTCGCCCTGCGGCATCCGGAGATGGTGCAGAAGATCGTCCTCCAGTCGCCGCCGCCGGTCGGCCAACAGCAGTCGGCGCCGGGCGCGGCGTTGTTTGGCGGCCTGGCGAAGCTCGTCGAAGGGCTGGGGTTGAAGAAGGCGGTGGAAATCGCTCTTCAGCTCGAACCGTGGACGGACATGAAGAAGACGGCCCCGATGATCTTCCAGTGGATGCGCACGTGGCTGCTTTCACTCAACGAAAAGGCGGTCGTGCCGGCCATTCGCGGCATCGTCTACGGGCCGGCCCTCTGCGATGAGGACTTCACCCGAATCGCCGCGCCGGCTCTCCTGATCGCCCATCCCGACGACGAGCTGCACCCTGTCGCCTCGGCGGAGTTGCTGCGCGACCGGATCCCGAACTCGCGGCTTGTCGTCGCGCCTGATCCCTGGTACTACAGCGTCCACCGCGACGAGCTTGTCGAGACCATCAGGGCCTTCCTCAACGCCGAGTGACCCATGCGCGAACCGCGAGAGACACAGCGCTCCGGCGACAGCATCTCCCCCGATATCTATGACAGCCGCTATTTCCGCACCTCCTGTGAAGGCTTCGAGGAGTTCCGCAAATCGGGCGGCAGGAAGCTGGGCGCCCGATTTCGGAAGGCGCTATCGATGGCGCGGATACGGCCTGGTGAACGCGTCCTCGACATAGGCTGTGGCCGCGGCGAGCTGGTCCTGCACGCGGCACTGCTGGGCGCACACGCCACGGGCGTCGACTACTCCGAAGAGGCGGTCAGCATCGCGAACGAGACGCTTGCGGGCTGGCCGGCTGAGGTGCGGGAGCTATCGCAGGTGCGACAGATGAACGCGCGGTCGCTGGACTTCGACGACGAATCGTTCGACGTGGCGTTCATGAGCGACATCGTCGAGCATCTTTTTGCACGTGAGCTGGCCGAAGCGCTGCGCGAGACGCGACGCGTCCTGCGACCCGGCGGACGGCTCATCGTCCACACCTGCCCGAATCGCCTCGTCTACGAGATCGCCCATCCGCTCTACATCCGACACGTGAATCGCGCAATCCAGCGGCTGGCGGAGATTCTGCAGTATCAGAGTGACGTCATCGGCCCGAACCTGGCCGTCGGAAGGGAGTACCCGCGAAGCGAAGACGAACGCCGCCTCCACATCAACGAGCAAACGGCGTCAGGGCTGGCGCGATTGCTGAAGGCATGCGGCTTCGTAATGCGGAAAACGGACCATTGGGAGCCGCGCCCCTCGGGACGGCCGAACGTCGAGCTAATGCTGCTCGACAGCGTCCGCTACCTGCGGCCGGCGAGCTACTTTTGGCCGCTGAACCGGCTCTTCACCAACCACATCTGGATCGTCGCCGAGAGATGAGGGCCGGTCGGGCACAGAACCCCGACCCTACTTCGGCGCGGGCCCGATGACTGCTTCGCGTTCCAGCCTCATCATCTGCTCCTCCGACAACCCAAGCAGGTCGCCGAACACGTAGCGATTGTGCCGGCCCGGCTCCGGCGCCGGCAGGCGGACGTGGCAGGGCGTGAGACTGAATCGCCAGGGCAAAGCCGGCATTTCAACGACGCCGCTCGCAGCCGAGACCGGTTCGACTCTAGCCCGAGGCGAGCCGGACACTATCGCGTCGCCGAAGCTCTGCCTGCCTGCCGGTAGGCACGGCCGGCAGTCCCGCGCGTCGTCCTCGACATGCTGCCCTTCGCCGCTATCACGGTGGTGCAGCAGCGCGGCGCAAATCGCTCCGGCCGCCGCCGTGCCCGCGAATGCGTCGCTCAAGGTTACCGCCGCCCCGTCGATACCCTTCACGGACGCGACGATGACGTCACGGCGTGCGTCGCGAAGACTCTCGTACGCGAGCCCCAACTGCTCCCGCTCCGGCGCGTCGAACCCCTCGACGACGACGTCACACCGTCCGACCAGTCGTCGCAGCAGTTCGATGCCCTGCGGCGTCGCGAAGTCGAGTGTGCAGCCCAGCTTATCGCGGTTGAGTTGCCCGAAGCCGGATGAGCGCGTCATCGGATGCGTTGTGTCACGCTCCACGATGATCACCTCCGCGCCGGCGTCGCCCAGGAGGCGGGCGGCGTAGGCGACGGCAGCGGTCGGGCCGAGGTCGAGGACGCGGTAGTTGGCAAGCGGCAGGCGGTACATGATTCGGCCTCAGATGATTGATGCTTCCCTCAGGCGGCCAAGCTCCTCGTCGCTCAGACCGAGCAGCCCGCAATAGACCTCGTCGTTGTGCTCGCCGGGCGACGCAGCAGGCGCGAGAGGCGCCAGGCCCAGCATGCTAAAGGGCGGGGGCCGAAGAGAGCCGCTCCCTTCGCCTGCCGGCGGTCGGCCTTCCGCTTCCATGCCGTCGACAACGAACGCGGCCGCGGCCAGGCACTCCCCGCCGTCGACCTCGACTTCCTGGCCGCGCCCAAGAATAGCCATGTTCACCAACGGCAGCATCGTTGCGGCGAAGGCGTTCAGGCCCGCGAAGCAGGCCGCGAATTCGCCACTCGACGAGTTCGCGATGCGTGTCAGTATCAGGCGCGGGTTCTGACGGCTGAGCGCCGCATAGTCGAGGCCAGCCGGGAGCGCTTCGTCGACGACCAGGACGTCCGCGTGTTCGGCGAGGCGGCGCAGCAACGTGGCACCCCCGGGCGTCGACGGATCGAGCGTTATCGATTTCTTGCCGGCGTCCAGCCCTGCCTTTTCGGGCTGCGGCGAATTCGGCGCATCGACCCGCACAACCTCCGCGCCGAGATGGCCGAACAGCAGGCAGCAGTACGCGCCGGCGATCCCGTTGGACAGGTCGACGATCAGGAGCTCGCTGAGCAGGGCGTCGGTCATCGCTGCGGCCTTCCTGTCCTCCTCGCACAAATATAGCACAGCTTCGACGGCGGTCGCTGTTGACACCATGTAGGATGCCTGCTACGATTCGCGACGCTTCGGACAGCAGGCTCCCGCATCCCTCTCAAGGCGCGCAAATGACTTGCCGCAATCTGCTCATCGAGAAGAGCGGCCCTGAGTGGAAGTGGATAACGCGAATCGGATGGGCGTTGCTTGCATTTTACGGGTAGGACTGTGAAGATCAGTACGCGCTGCTGCTCAGCAGTGACAGCCGTCTATGGTGCTACGGCTTAGAGGAGGCGTATAGTGGCACCTTCGAATGAGTTGCCAGGCAACATCTTCTTCTATCTGATAATCGTTGGGTTTTCAGCATTCTTCCTGCTGACGATCGCGGCGCGGCTGATCCCCTTCCTCAAGGCGAAAGGGGCGCCCTGCTTCGATCACCTGCCGGCGCGCATCGGCGACTTCCTGCTGATAATGGTCGGGCAGTCGAAGTTCTTCCGGCGCAAGTACTGGTATTCGGGCATCCTGCACCCCCTCATCTTCTGGGGATTCCTTGTCTTGCTCATCCGTAGCATGAACATGCTGCTGGGCGGTGTCGCCGACCCGCTTAGCCTGGAGCATCTGCCGGGCGGCATATTCAACGCTTTCAAGCCCGTGATGGACCTGTTCAACGTGCTAGTCATGGTGGGCCTGGCCATGGGCGCCTACGAGCGCTTCTTCGTCAAGCCGCAGCGATTGACGCTGAACCTGGACGCTTGGCGGATCATTGGACTGATCTTCTTCTTGATGGTCACCGACATTCTCGCCAACAGCTTCGAACTCAACCTGGAAGGGGAAGGCAAAGAAGCGTACTCCTTCGTCGCCTACGGAGTGTCGAACATCTGGGAGAGCATGGGCGTCTCCCACGATGCGACGGGCATGCTCCACGCCACGTTCTGGTATGCCCACCTGACGATCCTGTTCGGCTTCCTCTGCGTCCTGCCCTACTCCAAGCACTCCCACGTGATCACCGTCGCCTTCAATGTCTTCTTCCGCAGCCGTGAGCGCTCCGGCGTCCTTCGCCCCATCAACATCGAGGCGATGATGGAGAACGCGGAGGAGGGCGCGACCTTCGGCGTCGGCAAGGTCACCGATTTCAACTGGAAGTCGCTCCTCGACTTCATGACGTGCACCGAATGCGGGCGCTGCCAGTCGAACTGCCCGGCCTATCTCACGGATAAAGAGCTATCGCCGAAAGATATCGAGCACCACGGCCGCATGACGCTGCTGTCCACCACGCCGACGATCACCTCCCTGCTGAAGGGGAAGCCATCGCCGGGCCAGGAGCCGCTAAACCTCGTCGACACCATGGGGTTCGAATCGATCTGGGACTGCGTAACCTGTGGCTCCTGCATGTACTGGTGCCCGGTTTGCATCGAGCACGTGCCGGAGATCATCGACGTGCGCCGCTACCTGGTCATGGACGAGGCGCGCATGCCCGAGACGGCTCAGGCGACGCTGATGCAGATCGAGCAGCGCGGCCACCCCTGGCGCGGCACGCAGTTCTCCCGCTCCGACTGGATGCAGGGCCTCGACGTGCCCCTCTTCGACGGCTCGCAGGAGTACCTGCTATGGGTGGGCTGCTCAGGTTCGCTCTCGGAGAGGAACGTGCCCATCACGCAATCGCTGGCTCGACTCCTCTTGCAGGCCGGCGTCAGCTTCGGTGTCCTCGGTGAGGAGGAGCCTTGCTGCGGCGATCCGGCGCGACGCTTGGGCAACGAGTACTTGTTCCAGATGCAGGCGCAGCAGGCAATCGAAATCATGAAGTCGAAGGACGTGAAGAAGATCGTCACCGCCTGCCCGCACGGCTACAACACAATGCGCAACGAGTACCCGCAGTTCGAAGGCAACTTCGAGGTGGTCCATCACACCGAGCTGCTCAGCCGGCTCATCAAGGAGGGCAAGCTCCAGCCGAAGCAGGGCGTGCCGGAGACAATCGTCTACCACGACTCCTGCTACCTGGCGCGTCACAACGAGATCGAAGCATCACCGCGGCAGATACTCGAGAGTCTGCCGGGGGCGCGCGTCGTCGAGATGGAGCGGTCACGCAAGACGACCTTCTGTTGCGGCGCCGGCGGTGGTCACATGTGGGTCGAGGAGAGCAAAGGACAGCACATCAACCACGCCCGCACCGAAGAGGCGATGGCCACCGGCGCGAAGGTCGTCGCCACGGCTTGCCCGTTCTGCATCCAGATGTTCGAGGACGGCATACCGGCGCTGGAACCGGACGAAGAGAAGCGGATGCGAGCCCAGGACATAGCCGAGCTGCTCGAAGCGTCGGTCGGAGAAGCGCTGCTGCCGAAGCCGGAAGCGACCGGCGAGGAGGTGCCGGCCAGCCTTTGACGCCGCGTCGGGGAGGCCCGTCTGCCGCCGACGCGCCGATGGAGTATCCGTCCACGGTACAGCCGGGACTAGAGTTCAGGCAACACAGAAATTGCGGAGCAAGGAGGAAGCAGACAGATGCCTTTGCACATCATAGCTTGCGTCAAACAAGTGCCGGACCCGGAAGCCCCCGCGTCCTCATTCAGGGTCGACGAGGCGGCGAAGAAGGTCGTTGCGGCGGCCGGAGTTGCGCCGGTGATCAGCCAGTTCGACGCGCTGGCAGTCGAGGCGGCCCTGCGCATCAAAGACGCCGCCGCCGACACGAAGATCACGGTCATAAGCCTGGGCCCCGAAGGCGCCCGCGACGTCATCAAGCACAGCCTGGCCATGGGGGCCGATGAAGGCGTCCTCCTCACGGACAGCGCTTTCGTCGGCGACAGCTACACGACGGCGCTCGCCATATCGAAGGCCATCGAAAAGATCGCCGACTACAACCTCGTCCTCTGCGGCCGTCAGGCGACGGACTGGGACGCGGGCGTCGTCGGTTACGGCATCGCTGAGATGCTCGGCCTGCCGAGCGTAAGCCTCGCCAAGTCGGTCGTGGTCCAGGACGGCAAAGTCGTCGTGGAGCGCGTGCTGATGGAGGGCTATGACACCATCGAGGCACCGCTGCCCGCGCTCGTAACCGTCAGCAACGAGCTGGGCGAGCCCCGATACCCGAAGCTGCAACAGATCATGTTGGCCGCGCGCAAGCAGGTCACTGTCTGGGGAGCAGGCGACCTCGGTCTCGACGCATCGAGCGTTGGCGCGGGCGCTGTGCGCCTGAACGTGGAGCGCCTCTTCCAGCCGGTGAGCGAAATCGAGTGCGAGATCATGGAAGGCGAAACGCCCGAAGAGACCGCATCGAAGCTGGCACAGCGGCTGCGTGAGCAGAAAATAGTCTAGCCTTTGTCTATCAATGGATAAGGAGCGATGAAATGGCGAATGGAATAATGGTGGCAGCCGAGGTTAGCGGCGGCGCCGTGGCGTCGATCACCCTGGAGGTCTTGGGAGCGGCCCGCCGTCTCGCCGACCAGACGGGACAGCCGGTACAGGCGGCCCTCATCGGCTCCGGCGTCGAAGGGTTGGCGAAAGGCCTGATCGCTCAGGGCGCTGACCAGGTATTCGTGGTCGATGAGCCGGCACTGGCGAAATACAGTTGCGACGGCTTCGTGGCGGCGATGGAAAAGGTGAACGCGGCCGCGAGCCCGAGCGCAATCCTCATGGGCCAGAGCGACATGGGCCGAGACCTGGGCCCCAGGCTCGCCTTCCGGCTGGGCAGCGTCTCGGCGATGGACTGCCTGAGCGTCACGGCGCAGGACGGCAAGCTGATCGCGGAGCGGCCCTGCTACGGCGGCAATGCCCGGGTGACCCACTCCTTCAACACGTCTCCTGCCGTCGTCTCGATCCGGTCGAAGGCGCAGGAGCCCATCAACCGCGATGACTCGCGACAGGGCCAGGTGACGAAGGTTGCCGCCGGCATCGACGCCGCGGCGATTCGCGACAAGATCGTCGGTCACCAGGAGGTCGCCGAAGAGGGCATGCGCCTGGAGGATGCCGACGTTGTCGTCGCCGGCGGACGCGGAATCGGCAGCGCTGAGGGCTTCTCCATGCTCGAGGACCTGGCCAAGGCGCTGGGCGGCGCTGTCGGTGCGACGCGCGCGGCCTGCGACAACGGCTGGCGACCGGTATCGGAGCAGATCGGGCTCACGGGCAAGATCGTCGGCCCGACGCTCTACTTCGCGGTCGGCATCTCCGGGGCCAGCCAGCACATGGCGGGCTGCTCCGGGGCGAAGAACATCGTCGCCATCAACAAGGACCCGGAGGCGATCGTGTTCAAGTCGTCGCGATTCGGCATCGTTGACGACTACAAGAAGGTGCTGCCGGCGCTGGTGGAGGCCTGCCGGAAACTGAAGGCATAGCAGACAGCGTTATCCGCAAAGCGGCCGCCCCTCGTTTCAACACGGGCGGCCGTTTGCTATAGTTGAATTGACAGACGTTCGACTTCACAGATATCATCCCGTTTAGCATCTCAGCCGGAAGGGACCACTATGAGCAAGCTCGGCGATAGGATACGCAAGACAACGCGCGTGGAGCCGGCGCCGATCGGCTTCAGGGCCGTGAGGCCGGAGAAGAACCCGGCGCTGCTCGTGACGGCGCTGCTCGACGACAAGGCGAAGGTTGCGGAGGCCATCGAAAAAGGCGCCGGCGCCATCGTGCTCAAGGACGCGAAGGCTGGCGACCTCAAGGCGGCGTTGGAAGCTTCGGGCGAAGTCCCCTGCGGCGTCTGGCCGAAGGAGATCGACGCCAAAGCCGTCGCTGATTTCGTCGAAGAGCACGCCGACTTCCTCGTCTTCGACGCCGAATCGACGCCCGCGAACGCCCTTCTGGAAGAGAAGCCGGGCTACGTGCTCGTGCTCAAGGAGGGGCAAGACGACACTTACCTGCGCGTCCTCGAATCTGTCGCGCTCGACGCCATTCTGCCCGAAGGCTGGAGCGGCCCGCTAACGCTGCGAAGACAGGTCGAGCTTCGACGCATCGCCGGACTGACGCGCAAGCCGCTGATGCTGCCCATCGATCTGCCCGTCGAGAGCGGCGACCTGGAGTGCCTGCGCGATGCCGGCATATCCGTGCTCCTCGTCGACGGGAGGGCCCTCGCCGAGATGCCGTCGCTGGTGCAGGCCATCCAGGCGCTGCCGGGGCCGCGACGCCGTCGCGAGACGACGCTGGAGGTGCTGCTGCCGCGGGCGGCGGAGATGGCGGACGAAGACGAAGAAGAGGACGACGAGGACGACGGCTAGGAGGCCGCGCCTCTCAACGCGCCGGTCGCGCGTTAGTGCGGCGTCTCTTCTTGGGACGGGGGCGGCTCCACGAGGCCGAGGGCGCGCCTGACCATGTAGGCGACTAAGCCCAGCGCCGCCGCTCCGAGCGCGGCGCCCAGCGCCCACAACTGCACCGCTACGACGCTCATCACGATCAGCATCTGGTCTCCAATGCCTGCCTGCCGGTAGGCAGGTCAGCCTGCAATGTAGGGGAGGACTTCGCCCCTCCCACCCGTTCGTCTTCTCGCGGTTATGTCAACCGGCATCCACGCTCGTGACCGGCGATTCCGCTGCCGGCGACTCGACGAGCGTTTGGACGGCCACGATCCGCCCGCCCCGACGGTACACGCGCGGCACGCGGGCGCTGATACCGGTCAGCGTCTCATAGCTAATCGTATCCGTAAGGGCCGCGACCTCCTCGGCCGCTATCTCGTCATCACGTTGCCGGCCGATGATGACGACCTCGTCGTCAAGGGCGACAAAGGGGATGTCCGTAATATCGGCCACGCACATGTCCATAGCGATACGGCCCACAATCGGCGCCCGGCAGCCGCGAATGAGGACGCTGCCTCTACTAGAGAGCGTCCGTCGCAGTCCGTCGGCGTAACCGCACATCACCAGGGCGACGACGCTCGGCCTCTTCGCTGTCCAGGTGCGGCCGTAGCTCACGCTCTCTCCGGCTTCGAGCCGTCGAATGCGGGCAACGCGGCTCTTTAGCGAGAGCACCGGCCGCAGCGAGACGCCGCGGTCCACCGCCGGCGATGGATAGCAGCCGTAGATGCCGATGCCCACTCGCACCATGTCCAGCGAAAGCTCCGGCATGTCCAGCACCGTCCCCGTATTGGCCACGTGGCGCAGGCGAATCCGGGGCAACAGATCGGCGACTTCGCGGAAGGCGCGGAACTGCTGGTGAACGTAGCTCTTATCAGCTTCGTCGCCGGTTGCGAAGTGCGTCCACAGGCCTTCTACGTCGATTCCGGAGATGTAGCGCATCGATTCCGCGAGCGGCAGAAGCTGCTCCGGCGGCAGGCCGTATCGGTTGAGCCCCGTTTCGACTTTCAGATGCACGGGAAGCGTGACGCCGCGAGCGACGGCATGACGCGAAATCGCTTCGGCGAGCTCCTGCGAGCTGACGGTCGTAGTGAGGTCGAGAGCTACGGCGCGTTCAGCCTGTGATACGGGCGTGTGCCCCATAACAAGGATGGGCGCCGTGATTCCCGCCCTTCGCAGCTCTTCGCCTTCGTCGACGCAGACCACGCCCAGCCGGTCGGCGCCGGCGGCAAGAGCAGCCCGTGCGACGGCGGCCGCACCGTGCCCGTAGGCGTTCGCCTTGACGACCGCCATCAGCAGAGCGCCGCGGGCCTGTCGCTTTAGCTCGCGGACGTTGTGCTCAAGCGCGTCGAGATCGATGTCAGCCCAAACGGGACGTCCTGACCAGGCTGGTTCCTCTTCGATCTGTCGGTCTCCCAACGTCGCGCTTTCCGGCTCAGGGCACGAGTCGCCATTCCTTGAGTTCATGGGATTTCAGCTTTGACGCTGCTGTCGGCGAATAGTAACATTGGCGATAACCGCCGTCAAACGAACGTGTCCCCAGCGGCGTCACTTGAAGGCCGCGCTCGATGACCACACTCATCATACCAGAGAAAAGGCCCGCTGTTCACCGCCTCTGCCTGTCCGCGCTAACGCTCGCTCTCGCGCTGGTCGCTTTCGCCGGGTGCGACGGCTCATCGAAGCAGCCCGCGACGACGCCGGCGACCACCGACAACGCGACCCCACAGCCTACTTCCGTTCCCGCCGATCTCACGCTGGCGATGAGCCTGGAGCGCAACGGCCGGTACGACGAAGCGTTCTCCGCCTACCAGGCGGTCGTGGCCGAAGGCGGCGACGCTGACAGGCGACAGGCGCGACTGGCGCTGGCCCGCCTCAATCTCAAGGCAAACGACTACCAGGCCGCCTACGACGAGGTCGTCGCTCTCCAGAACGAGGGCGACGGCGGCCCGGAAGCCGAGTTTCTGCTGGCGGAATCGCTGGCGGGACTGGGCCGGAGTGAAGAGGCTCTCGATGCCTATCATCGCTACGTCGACGGTGGCGGGGCCGCTGCCGCAAACGCCCATGCCGAGATCGCGTACCTGCTCCTGCCGCTCGGCCGTCTCGACGAAGCGCAGCAGGAGGCCGAAGCGGCGCTCGACGGATTGCCGGAGAGTCTGCGGCCCGGGGTCATCCTCTCGACGGCGCAGGGCCTGGAGGCGGCCGATGCCACCAGCGTCGCTATCGCCTGGTATCAACGCTTGTTCGACGAGAGCGACTCCGATTCGGATAAGGCCCTTGCCCTGGAAAGGATGGGCGCTTTGAAACGGGCGAGCGGCCTCGCCGGCTGGCAAGCGGACCTGCAGGAGGTCATCGCCGTTTATCCCATAGCAGCCGCCTCCTCCGCCGCCCTCGACGCGCTCTTAGAGGCGGGCGAACCCGTCGACGCCTACGTCGAAGCCCTCGTCTACTATCGCCACTTCCAGAACGACGAAGCCATGACTGCCTTCCAGCGCTATCTGGAGGCTGAGCCCTCCGGTACGCGGGCCGCCGCCGCCCACTACTACATCGCCGCCTTGGACGAACGCCTCGGAGACGACGACGCGGCGCTCGAAGAATACGCCAGGTCGTTGGAAATCGACGCCACAGGCGACCTGGCGGACGACGCCCTCTGGTGGCGAGGCCTCATCCTGGAGAAGCAGTCGCGCTGGGACGAGGCCTCGGATGCGTTTGGACTCATCCTGCTGTTCAGCCGCGTGTCGCCCTGGGCGGAAGACGCCGGCTTCCGGGAAGGGCTTCTCCTCTACAAGCAGGAGCGCTACCAGGAGGCGGCGAACGCCTGGCGCAGCTTCGGCTCCGACGCCGCCGACGACGAAGTGATCGCGCATGCCTTCTTCTGGTCGGCCAAGGCGGAGCTTGCGGCCGGCGACAAGAGCCTTGCGGCGACGCACCTGCGGGAGTTGGCCCAGGGCTGGCCGCTCGACTACTTCGGGCTCAGAGCCGCTGCCCTGCTGCCGGAGATCGACAAGAAGGCAACGCCGCTGCCGGCTGTCGCGGGCGGTCCTGCGGATGTGGAATCGTGGCTGGCGGCGGCTACGGGAGGAACGCCGGTACCGGTGTGGAGCGTCTGGCTCGACCCTCGCTGGACGAAGGCGCGGGAGCTGCTGGACGTCGGATTCCCGCGTTCGGCGGCGACGGAGCTCCGCGACCTCATGTGGTCGCACGCCCGCGACCCAATGGCGCTCTGGGCGCTGGCGCAATCGTATCGATGGCTGGGGCAGACGGAGATGTCGTCGCGAAGCGCGGAGCTTATTCTGGACAAGCTGTCGTCGGAGGACCGGGCGAAGGCGCCGAAGGCCTTGCTACGACTGGCCTACCCGCAGGATTACGTCGGGTTGCTGGATGCGGCGGAATCGGAAGCGGTATCGCCGGAGATGATGCTTGCGCTGATGCGCCAGGAGAGCTTCTTTGACCCGCTGGCCGGCTCCGGCGCGGGGGCCAGCGGCCTGACGCAGGTCATCCCATCGACCGCGCAGGAGATAGCGACGGACCTGGGCGTGAGCGACTTCGTCAACGACGACCTCCTGCGGCCGGTCGTGAGCGTTCGATTCGGCGCCCACTACCTGGAGAAGCAGCTAGCCGCCTTCGACGGCAACCTGTACTACGCCCTCGCCGCCTACAACGCCGGCCCCGGCGCCGTCGAAAAGTGGCGCGAGGCGTCCGGCGACGACGTAGACATGTTCCTTGAGCAGGTCGATATAGGCGAAGCGAACCTCTACGTGCGACTGGTCATGGAGAACCTGGCGGTCTACCGCTATTTGTACGACGACGCCCCTCGGCCGTCGCTGCCGCGGTAGCCGTCGCCATCGGCGATTGACACCCTCAAGCCGCTCCTCTATCATTGTGTTCGGATGCACAACTGAAGGAAGGTGAAGTGCCGAAACGCACATACCAGCCGAAACGTATTCCGCGGAAACGAGTCCACGGATTTCTTGCCCGCATGAGCACCCGCGGCGGGCGCCTCGTGTTGCGAGCGCGCCGTGCAAAGGGCCGCCACCGGCTGACGGTCTAGAGGCCCAGGCCCTGGGCCGGGCCAGATGCGAAGGGAACAGCGTCTCAGGAAGAGCAGCGATTTCGCCACCGCCTATCGGGAAGGGCGTTCCTTTTCCAGCAGGCTCTTGGTGATACGGCCGCGGGCCAACGGTCTGCCTCAGAATCGCTACGGCTTCGTCACTTCGCGCGCCGTCGGCAACGCGGTGGTTCGGAACAGGCTGCGACGGCGTCTTCGCGAGGCGACGCGATCGCTTCCTCTGGAGAACGGCTGGGACGTCGTCGTGATATGCCGGAACAGCGCGGCGGAAGCAACTTACCAGCAGCTTCGCGAGTCGCTGGCGTCGCTGGTGGAACGGGCGGGTGTGCTGTCCAAGTCGGCGGCGGATGAGGCGCCGGGGAAAGGTCCAGGAACGTGAAGAAGATAGCGCTGGGCGCGATTCGGCTCTACCAGCGATGGCTGTCGCCGCACCGGTCGCCGGCCTGTCGCTTCGAGCCGACGTGCTCAGAATACGGCCACGAAGCCATCGAACGATACGGGCTGGTCAGAGGCGGCTGGCTGACGGCTCGTCGATTGGGCCGCTGCCACCCCTTCCATAAGGGTGGCTACGACCCGGTTCCTGAATAGCGGGGCCGCCGGCCCTGTTTCACGTGAAACACCGTCCTTCCGCGGAAGGACTGCCGGAGGAGTAAGATTCGAACAGCGCATGCGGCGAAGGCCCTGGGCTTGGGCCTCCTCTCCCTGTTCATTGTCATTCTGCTGGCTGCCTGCGGCGGCGTCGCTTCCCCTCAAGGCTGGGCGGGTCCGCAATTCGCCGACGGTACGCTACTGGCATCGCTAGGCCACAATACGCTCGTGGCCGCGGACCTCCAGACGAACTCGCGCGATTGGACGTTCCCACCCTCCAAATCCAGAATCTCGCTCACGGCGCTCTACGGCACGCCGGCGGTCGCGCAGCAGACCGTGCTCGTCGGCGGCTACGACGGCACGCTGTACGCTCTGAACCTGTCCGACGGCGCCGAGAAGTGGTCGCAGGAGACGCAGGGCCGTATCATCGGCGGGCCGGTGGTCGGCGTCGACACGGTATATGTCGGCTCGGCCGACGGGTGCCTCTACGCCTTCGCCCTCGACGACGGCAGCCGGCGCTTCGATAGCTTCTGCACCGGCGCGAAGATATGGTCGACGCCCGCCGTAGCGAATGACATCGTCTATTTCACGTCGATGGACAAGAAGGTGTACGCCATCGACGCCGCGACCGGGGAACCTAAGTGGACGCAGCCCTTCAAGACCGACGGCGCTATCGCTTCGTCGCCCGTGGTCGATGGCACCACCGTCTACGTCGGCAGCTTCGACAACTGGATGTACGCGCTCGACGCCTCCAACGGCGAGCTTCGCTGGCGCTTCAAGGCGGACGACTGGATCTGGGACCGGGCGCTGGTCGACAGCGGCTCGGTCTACTTCGGGTCGTTGGGCGGCAGAGTGTACGGCCTGAACGCTTCGGACGGGAAGCTTCGTTGGGAGAAGGCGTTCCAGGGAGAGGGCGTCGTGCGGGGTGCGCCGGCAATCGTCGGCTCGACGCTCGTGGTCGGGACGGACCAGGGGAACGTGTACGGACTGGAAGCTGCGACGGGCAAGCAGGTGTGGGCGAGCAAGGCGGCTTCCGGCGTGCTGTCGGACCTCGTCGTCAACAGCGGCGCAGTCTATTTCACTTCGAAGGGCGGCGTGGTGCAGAAGGTTGACCCGACAAGAGGCACGATCACTGACGTGCAGGTGCCGGAATAGCATGGGACTTTGGGTCGGTAACACTTGGCCATAATCACTCTCCTCTGGAACTGGATACTCATCAACCCGATGGCGAACGCCCTCGTGCTGCTGAACAACGCGTTCTTTGGCAGCTTTGGGCTGGCCATCATCATCTTCACGGTCGCCATGCGCGGGGTCACCTTCCCGCTAACGCTGCGACAACTCCGCTCCTCGCGGGCGATGTCGGCGGTGTCGGGTCGGCTGCAGGAGATACAGAAGAAGCACAAGGACCCGAAGCGGCGGCAGGAAGAGACGATGAAGGTCTACCGCGAAGCGGGAATAAACCCGCTCGGCTGCCTGCTGCCGATGATCGTGCAGTTACCGATATGGTTCGCGCTCTACAGAGTCCTTCGCATGACCGTCGGCGACGTGCCTGAGAGCACGATAAGCCTCTCGCAGCATCTCTATCCGTGGTCGTTCATCCAGCAGGCGGTGCCGCTGAGCAATAAGTTCGTCGGGCTGAACTTGGGACAACCGAACTTCCTCCTGGCCCTCCTGACCGGCGCGACGATGTACGTCCAGCAGAAGATGACAACGCCGCCGCCCACGGACGAGCGTCAGGCGTCGATGAACAGCACGATGCTGTGGATGATGCCCTTGATGTTCACCTACTTCGCCATTTCCTTCCCCAGCGGCCTGGCACTATACTGGGTCGTATCGAGCGTGGTGAGCATTGTCCTGCAATACGTGTACGTGGGCTCAGGCGGGCTCACCTGGCGCAACCTGTTCACGCTTCAGCCCTCGCCAGCAGCGAAGCCGGCGGTCTCGAAGCCGGCGTCCCAGACGCAGAAGGACGAGTCGGAAGAGGGCGAGGAGGACGAGGACGCCACGGAAGCCGTAGCTGATGAGCATCGCTACAGGAAGAGGTCCCGTCGTGGAAAGCGTAGACGCAAGCGGTAAAACGGTCGAGGAAGCGATAGAGAAGGCACTGGCTGAGCTGGGCCTCGAGCGGACTCAAGTGGAGGTGGAGGTTGTCAGGGAAGGCCGCTCCGGCATACTGGGCATCGGCGGCGAAGAGGCGCGGGTCACTGTGCGGCCGAAGGGCGAGACGGCGGCGGGAGCGGATGGCGTCGCGAGCGTCGAAGCCGTTTACCGGGACGAGCGCCGTGAACCCGAAGAAGGCGACGTCGATCTGGCCGTCGAAGTCCTGGAAAAGCTGCTATCGCTCATGAAGGTCGACGCCAGCGTGCGGGTGCGCGAGCCGGAAACCCCCGGCGACGGCGGTTCTATCGTCAAGGTGGTTCTTGACATCAGCGGCGACGAACTGGGCATCCTCATCGGCCGTCGCGGCGATACACTGGCTTCGCTTCAATACCTGGTGAACCTGATCGTCGGTCGAAAGCTGAAGGCGAAGTCGTCTTTCGGCGTCGACGTGGCCGGCTACCGGCGCAGGCGCGAGGAGTTGCTGAAGAGCCTTGCGCTGCACATGGCGGAACGAGTCCGCACGACGAAGCAGTTGATGACGCTGGAGCCGATGCCGCCAAATGAGCGCCGGATCGTCCATCTGGCGCTGGCGCAGGATGCGACGGTCATAACGGAAAGCATCGGCGAGGGCGAGAACCGGAAGGTGGTCATCCGGCCCGCCCGCTAGCCACGATTTGCGCATCTGGTTGGACAGGGTTCCCCGCGACTAACCGGCCTCGGTAATATGACGGCCCCTGACTTTCTCGTCATCGGTCACGTGGTGAAGGACGTCGGCGACGGCGGCTGGCGCTTCGGCGGCGCCGTGACATATGGGGCGACGCAGGCATCGCGGCTGGGCCTCAGGACGGCCGTCATTACTCGCGCATCCGCCGACGTCGATCTACAAGCGTTCCTCCCCGATGTCGGCGTTCATTGCATCCCATCGGTAGCGACAACTACTTTCGAGAACCATTACATCGAGGGCCGGCGTGTGCAGCGCGTCTGGGCGCGAGCGTCGTCGATAGGACCGGAGGACGTGCCGGAAGATTGGCGAAGCGCCGGCATCGTGCTGCTGGGGCCGGTGCTGGACGAGGTGTCGGTCGACATGGCGCCCATCTTCAGCGATGCTCTTATCTGCTTTTGCGCGCAGGGCCGGCTGCGGGAAGTACGACGCGACGGGCTGGTCGCACGGCGTCGCTGGACAGGGGCGGAGTCGGTGCGCGGCGCGGAGGTGATCGTTGTGTCGGACGAAGACATCGGAGATGATGAGGGCGCGCTGGAGCAATTGCAGGGGGAGGCGCGTATTGTCATCGTGACCGAGGGCAGGGGTGGAGCGCGTGTGTTCGACGGCGGGCGGTGGCGGAGGATTGCCGCCTTCCCGCACAACGAGATCGATCCGACGGGCGCCGGCGACGTCTTCGCGACGGCGTTCGTAGTCGCGCTCGATGAGACGCGCTCGATCGAAGCTGCGGCGAGGTTCGCGGTCGCGGCGGCCGGGCTGAGCGTCGAAGCGGCGGGCACGGGTAGCGTGGCGACGCGGCAGGAAATCGAACGTGTGCTGGCGGAGCATCCGGAGGTGGTGCTGACGTGATCATCGCCGTGGCGAATCAGAAGGGCGGAGTCGGCAAGACGACGACGGCGATAAACTTGGGCGCCTGCCTGGCGAATCGGGGAATGAGGGTGCTGCTCGTCGACGCCGACCCGCAGGGAAACGCGACCGCCGGCTTGGGACTCGATGAGCGCGTTGGGGTTAGCATGTACGACGTGCTCGTAGACGGAGTAGCGGCGTCATCGGCGACGGTCGAGACGTGCCAGGATGGGCTGTGGCTGTTGCCATCGGCGCCGGACCTGGCGGGAGCGGAGGTCGAGCTGGTGCCGGTGTCGAAACGGGAGTACCGGCTTCAGGAGGCGCTGGAAGGAGTGGCGGTGTCGTATGGACTGGTGATAATAGATTGCCCGCCTTCCCTGGGGCTAATCACGGTCAACGCGCTGACGGCCGCGGACGCGGTGATCGTGCCGGTGCAGTGCGAGTACCTTGCGCTTCAGGGGCTGGGCCGGCTGGTCGAGACGCTTGAGCTGGTGCGACGGAATTTGAACCGTCGGCTGCGATTGCAGGGCCTGCTGCTGACGATGTACGATGGCCGGACGAACCTGTCGCGGCAGGTTGCGGAAGAGGTGCGAAGGCACTTCCCGAATACGTTTCGCGCGGTCATCCCCCGCAGCGTGCGCGTGAGCGAGGCGCCGAGCCACGGCCTGCCGATGATCGCGTACGATCGGTCGTCGCGGGCGGGCAAGGCGTATGAGGCGCTCGCGGACGAGGTCATGGCGGCGCTGGGCAAGGCCTCAGCCTAAGGAGAGACGGATGGCAAAAGGAAAGACAGGACTGGGGAGAGGGCTCGGCGCGCTTATCCCGGGACCGGCGCCGTCGCGGGAAGCGGTCGATATCGATCTTATCGTGTCGAACCCGTATCAGCCCCGGTTCGGCATAGAGGCCGCTGCGCTGGAAGAGCTTGCCGAGAGCATTCGTCAGCACGGCGTCATTCAGCCGCTCCTCGTTAGTCGAATGGACGACGCGGGCGGTGCCCCGACATATCAGGTCATAGCCGGGGAGCGCCGGTTGGAGGCAGCGAAGCTGGCCGGCCTGACGCAGGTGCCGGTGGTGATCAAGGAGACAACGCAGCGAGAGCATCTCGAGCTGGCGTTGGTCGAGAACCTGATGCGCCAGGACCTGAACGCGCTGGAGGAGGCGCAGGCCTATCGACGGCTGGTCGACGAGTTTGGGCTCAGCCAGTCGGAGTTGTCGACGCGGGTGGGACGGAGCCGTTCCGCCGTCGCCAACTCGCTGCGGCTGCTGAACCTGAGCGACGAGCTTCGCGCAAGCCTGGCCCGCAACGAGCTAAGCGAGGGGCACGCTCGGGCCATCTTGAGTCTGCCGGAGGAGAAGCGTCGACCGGCGTGGGAGCGGGTCGTGCAAAAGGGACTATCGGTGCGCCAGACAGAGGAGTTGGCGCGCGACTGGCCGTCGGAGGGGACGAAGAGTCGCGGCCGCAGGCGGACGGCGCGGAACGTGGAGATTGAGGCGCTGGAAGAGCGGCTTCGGGCGTCGCTGGGGACGCGGGTGAGCGTGGTGAAGGGGCGTCGCGGCGGCCGGATCACGATCCACTTCTACAGCGATGAAGAGCTGGACGGCTTCCTGGAGCGCCTGGGCGTCACGGAGCGATGACGACGGGCGAGCACGAAGGCCTCGTCGAGAAGCTGGCGATGATGCCGGACAGGGTCGCTGAGCTAGTCGCCGGGCTGGACCAAGAAGCGCTTCGCCGGCGGCCGGCCGAGGGCGACTGGTCGATCAAGGAGGTCTGTGGCCATCTAGTCGAGGACGCACGCACCTGGCAAGAGCGCATCATGCTGGTAACGACGCAGACCGGCCCCTATCTGAAGCGTTACGATCCAGAGGCTGGCGTGCGCGAAGGCGGCTACCAGGAAGCTCCAATCGAAAAGACGATGGACGAGTTCCGGCGCGTCCGGGGCCAGACCATCGAACTGCTGTCGGGTTTATCGCCGGAGGGCTGGGAGCGCGCTGGACGCCACTGGTCGGAGGGGCGCGTCACGGTTGCGAAGGCCTGCGAGATTGCGCTGGATCACGCGGAGTCGCACCTGGAGCAGTTGCGGGAGCTGGGGAAGAAGGCGGTCCGTTAAAGGCCGGGCGCAAGTTGCGAAGTTCGCGTAGGTCGGGCGTCCCGGCCGACCAGGGTCGGCGGGCAAGATGCCCGCCCTACTTCCTGTAGGGTTCCGGCGGGCCGAGCGCCAGGCCGATGAGCCGCTGAGCCAGCCTCGCGGCAAGAGTCGCGCAGGCCCGTGGGCCGAGGTCAGGCGCCAGCTCCACCAGGTCGAACCCCACGATCGTATTCCCCTGCGCGACCGCCGTCAGAAGCTCGATCACCTCATTCCAGAACAGGCCGCCCGGCTCCGGCGTGCCCACGGCCGCCATCTGCGAAGGGTCGATTCCGTCGAGATCGATGTCGACGTACACGTGCGGCGACAGCTTCGACACGACGTCGTCGGGGCCGCCGGCAAGGGCGCGATAGGCTGTCGGCGTGAGAAACGTGAGCCCTTGCTCGCGAATGAAATCGAGCTGGTCGGGGCTGGCGCTGCGCATTCCCACCTGCACTACAGGGCACGATTCGACGATGCGCCGCAACGGGCAGGCGTGGTTGTAGCGGGAGTCGAGATATTCGTCGCGCAGGTCAGCGTGGGCGTCGATGGCGAGCACCGTCAGGTCAGTATAGCGGCGGAAGTGGGCGCGAACGGCGCCGACCGACACCGTGTGCTCGCCGCCGAGCGTGACGACGAACTTGCCGTCGTCGAGGAGGGCGCCGACGGCGTCTTCGATCCTGTCGACCATGGCCGCCGGGCTATCGCTTTGCGGCGCCAGGTCGGGAAGGGTGTGGATGCCGTGCTGCGTGGTATCGAAGCCGAGCGTGAGATCGAACGTCTCGAGATCCTGCGATGCATGGATGATTGCGCTGGGGCCGTTGCGGGTGCCGGCGTAGGCTGTCGTCGTCGCGTCGTAAGGCACGGGAAGTATGACGACGCGCGCCGAGTCATAGGCGGTGAGGCCTGGATCGGGGGCAAGGAAACTGAACGGCGGGTAAAAGTAGTCCTTCCTCATGGCGCTCCCTTGGCGTCTCGCCAGGCGCCGGGCATGCCGTCGAAGCTGATGACGGGCGGCCGGCGCTTGTTGATGACATCGGCGCTCCCTTCGGCCAGGGCGCTGACGATGAGCGGCAGCGCGACGGTGGCTTCGACGTTCACCGTCACCGTCGTCGCGTCCTGCGCGATCTTCCGCCACGACTGCGCCTCCTCGAAGGTGCAGCCGGAGAGTCCGCCCCACTGCGGCTGGTCCATCGTTATCTGGACGGCGTACTTGTGGCCGGAGAGCTCGCGCTGGAATATGTAGCCGCCGACCTCCGCCTGCTGGATGAAGTTCTTCGGCGTGCCGCCGCCGACGTAGATGACGCCCGTCGCCGGCGCTGTCGCGGCGATGTGCGCGGTCTCCAGTACGTCGCCGATGATGTCGAAGAGGACGGGCGGCTGCTTCGCGCCTGAGCCGTGGCTGCGGGCGCGACCGAAGGCGATGGCGAGGCCGTGAACGCTGTCGCCGAGCGCCGGCGAGTAGACGGGCACGTTGTGTCGAGCCGCCGCCGTCAGTATTCCTTCCTCCTCCGCCACCGGCATGAGCGCTTCGCCGACGGTGCGAAAGTACTCGCGGGTCGTGTAGGGATGAGTGCGGTCCAGGGTGTAGGAGAGCTGGGTTATGAACTCCTCGGCGGCCGAGAAATCGCTCTCCGGCGCCAGGACGTCGTAGAAGCGGTTAATGCGGCGACGGCCAAGCTCGTGGTCGTCGGAATCGGGGCTGCCCTGGAAGTGCGGCTTGCCGAGCGTCTCGTAGACGTCGTGAAACAGGTTCGCGCCGGTGCTGACGAGGACGTCGATCAGGCGATTCTCGATGAGATAGACGATGACGCGTCGCATCCCTCCGGGCACAAGGGCGCCGGCGAGGCCGAACATGATGACGGCGTCGTCTTCGAGCATGCGCGACCATATGCGCGCCGCCTGGGCGACGTTACGGGCCTGGAACGCCGTGCCGCCCATCGCGTCGAGCAACTGCGCGGCGGTCATGGGGGAGCCGACAGTGAACGGGCGGACGCGGGAATGAAAAAGGTCGTCCACGAGCAGGTCTCCGAAAGGACGCTGGTGTGTCAGGAGGGTAACAAGGGGTGGGTCGCACTCGTCCCGGCGGCTTGCAGGGAGTCGGCGACCCGATGTCGTTCGGAGGTGGCGAGCGGCGCGGCCGCCGTCACGCTGTGCGGGAACTCCAAGCCTCGCGGGAGGGTGTGGACCCGCCACTCGCGGAGCCCGAAGCGCTCGCGGATGTCTTCGATGGCGGCGTCTGCGTCGAAGGTCTTGCAGGAGAAGACGTCGACCCAGAGGTAGCCGTGCTCGGGGAAGGTGTGGGCTGAGATATGGCTTTCGGCGATGAGGACGAAGCCTGAGATGCCCCAGTCTTCCGGCTTCGCGCCCGTATAGCGGCAAACGTAAGGAGGCGCGATCTTGGTCATCCCAATAGCCGAGGGGCAGAGGTCCAAGAACGCGCGCACCAGATTCTCGTCGGCCAGCTTCTGGGGGTCGCCGCCGTATCCGTCGATAGTAACGTGCATCAATCCCCCCTTTCCTTCTCGCCCCGCCCAGGCGGCAGGGCACTGGATTACCGCGAAAAAGGCCTGAACGACAACAGGCCACCCTGGGCGTCGATCGGATGGAAGAGCGTCGAAGGTGCCCGAAAGCCTGCCCGCCGGCAGGCAGGTCAGTCCTGGCCGAAAGACACAGCAACGGGCATCATAGCATAGCGGTTAGCGGCACGCAATGAGCCTGCCTGACGGTAGGCAGGTTCGGCAGAAGGCGACTGGCCGCTAGGAGAGCAACGACGTTTTCGACGCAGGCGGCTTGTCGAGCGGCAGCGTCACGATGAACTCCGTGCCTTCGCGCTGCGAGCTCTGCGCCGATATCGTGCCGCTGTGCGCGTGGACAACCTCGGAGGCGATGGCCAGGCCCAGGCCGCTGTGCCCTTCGTCGTCTGGCGACTTGTCGACCTGGTAAAAGCGTTCGCAGACATGCGGCAGGTGCTCCGGCGGTATCCAGGAGCCCGTGTTGTGCACGCCGACCCGCACGTTGCCGTTGACGGCCTGCGCGTCGACGGTGATCGTCCCTTCCTTCGGCGTGTGACGGATGGCGTTATCGAGCAGGTTGGAGAAGACGCGCTCCAGTCGACGGCCGTCGCCCTGTACCTGCGGCAACCCGGGCACGTTGGATTCGATCCGCAGGTCCTTCTCCTGGGCCCGTCGCTGAAAACGTTCGACGCAATCCCGCAGCAGGTTGTCCAGCCTCAGCGGCTCCGGGTGCAAGGTGACCTGCCCTGCCTCGATCTGCGACAAATAGAGCAGGTCGTCGACGAGCGCGCGCATGCGCTGGGCCTCTTCGTTGATGATGCGCGCCGAATCCGCCGTCTCTTCCGGGCTGTCGATGGCGCCCTCAGCGATGGCCTGACTGAAGCCCTGGATCGACGTGAGCGGCGTCCGTAGCTCATGCGATGCATCGGCCAGGAACTGCCGTAAGGTGGCCTGCGAGCGGTTGACTTCAAGGGCCATGGCGTTGAAAGCCGTAGCCAAACGGGCGACCTCGTCGCGGCCGCGCACCTCGATTCGCTGGTCATAGTGGCCGCGGGCCATCTCTTCGGACGCGCGCGTGATCTGGCCGAGAGGGCCCGAAATGGAGCGCGAGAACACATAGGCGATGGCTACCGATATCACAAGGGCGATTCCGCCGGCGATGCCAACGCGCGGAAAGACGTCGTGCCAAGCGGACGTGATGTCGGCTTCCGGCACGGCCACAACGGCGCGGTAGCGGCTGAACATCTCCGGGCTTGTCCCCTCATCGGAGACGGTGTCCAGCGGCGTGTAGAGAAGATAGTCCTGTCCGTTATCACTGAAGTCGACCTGCCGCACCCAGATGGAGCCCACCCGTTGCGTGCCGCCGGAAGAGTTCAGGTCATCGAGGATCTGGCCTTGCAGGCGGCGGTCGGTGTCGACGAGGACGGTGGACGTGACTTTGTCGACGAGAAGAATGCGGACATCCGAATTCGTCGCGAAGTCCTCAAGCGACGACCTCATCTGTTCAGGCAGGAGGCCGAGCCATTCGAGGTAAGTCACGCGCACGGCAAGTGGCTGCGCCAGTCGACCGACCTTTTCTCGCGCCTGCTCAGTCTCATGATCGCGCAGGAAGAAAACGAAGCCCGCGCCGGCGGAAAAGAGGCAGATGAAGATGACGGCCGCGAAGGCCAGGATTAGCTTACTTCGCAGGCTTGTCAGCATCGCTGTTCACCACAAGCTTGTAGCCGATTCCCCAAACGGTCTGGATCTGCACGCTGGAACCGGCCAGCTTCTCCCTGAGCCAGGCGACGTGAACGTCGATAGTGCGGCTGTCGCCGTAGAAGTCGTGGCCCCACACGCGCTGAATGAGCCTTTCGCGGTCCATCACCAGGCCCTCGTTTTGGAGGAAGGCGGCCAGAAGGTCGAACTCCTTGGCGCGCAGAGTGAGGGCCTCGCCCTTGAGCGAGGCTTCGCGGCGCGGAACGTCGAGTCGTACGTCGCCGGCCTCCAGGACAGAGGCGGGTTCGTCCATGCCCTGGCTGCGGCGGAGCACCGCCTTGACGCGCGCGACAAGCTCGCGGGGGTTGAACGGCTTCGTTACGTAGTCGTCGGCGCCGAGCTCCAGGCCCACCACCTTGTCCACGTCGTCGTCGCGGGCGGTGAGAATGATGATCGGCACGTTGCTGGTCTTGCGCAGTTCCCGGCAGACGCTGAGACCGTCCATCTCCGGCATCATGACGTCCAGGATGATGATGTCGGGGCGATGGCTGTGTACCTTCTCAAGAGCCTGCTTGCCGTCGAAGGCGCTGTCGACGTCGAACCCCTCTTTGCCGAGGTAGAGGCGCACGAGCTGGACGATGTTGCGTTCGTCGTCGACGACCAGGACGCGTGATGGCATGCGTGTCACCTACGTCTACGATTGTACACTATTGACAGCGCCAAATAGAGAGCACAAAGCGTCGGCAGCCGGAAGTGCCGCTGTCATGGTGAGATTATCGGGTCGAAGCGAATAAACCGGCAATAATGAGTTGTTAAGAGAGTGCTAAAGCCTTCGTGCCATCGCTGAAGAACTCTGGCCTATTGTTCCTGATGATCAGCAAGCTGGGCGCAGAGCGGTCAGTCGTCAGAACAAATGGGAGAGTGCAGGCCTGTCGGCCTTGCCAACCTTGCCCTCGACTGAGTCGGGGGAGTTCAGAGGGGGTTGCCCCCTCTGAAGGGGTCTCAATTGATACCCAACAAAGCATCGTGGGCGGGCGGGTGGGAAAGAACTGCGTCCGATGGGCGATCGAGTGGGTCGAAACGAATAGACCACCGGCGACGCTGGAGAGCCACGAGAATGTTGCGAATTGGTGATCCTCTTTGCTATACTCCGGCCACGTGAAACCTGCCGCGGGGCGAGGAACGCGAAGGCCCGCCTATCGCTCTGACCGGTGGATATGTGGTGGGACGGAGCGAAGATGGCTGGGGAGGTGGTTAGTGGAAATCCCGATTCTACCCAAGTGTCAGAAGTGCAAGGCAGGAGACCTGGTGCCACTTTCTGACTTCGGCAGTCAGGGCGCACCTATTCACTACAAGGCCTGGGCCTGCACCAACCCCGATTGCGGCTTCAACATCAAGATCCGCAATGGGGACCTGTATGTGGACGAACCCATCACGAGCGGCGCGCTACACACCCCCCGCTACCGGTAGTCTCTCCAGGGCCGCTTAGTCACGGGTACAGAGCAATCGCTTCGGTGAAGTATGCTGTGTTATGCGCGATATTGGCGCAATAAGGGGCAAAATTGGGCCAAAAGAGCAAGCATCGACAGATTCGAAAGACCAACGGGCGAATCTGAGCAAGCACCGAAAAAACAGTTGAAATCAAACGGTCAATCAACCACAGGGACGCCCATTCCGCCCCGCTAGCGGCCGATCCCCAGATAACGCATCCCCAGCGCTTCGATCTTCTCCCGCGATAGGGCGTTTCGCCCATCGAGAACGGCCTTGCAGCCGCGAAAGGCGGCGAAGTCGAGGTCGCGGTACGCCTCGTGCCAGGCCTGGACGATGAGGGCGTCGGCGTCGATCGGGAGGTCGGCGGCGGGCTCAAGGCCGAGGTCGCGTATCTCCTCGGCGGTGAAGTGCGGGTCATGGACGAGGGCGCGTGCGCCGCGGGCCGCCAGCTCCTTCGACAGCGGGAAGGCGCTGGAGAAGGCCGCCTCCTTGACGTCGGGCCGATAGGACAACCCCAGGATGACTACCGTCTTCCCCGCAAGCCCGTTGATGGCCTGCGCCAGCTTCTCGACGGCGTAGGCGGCCATGCCGTCGTTGAGGTCGCGGGCGGCTTGCGGCAAGCGGGCGGCGTCGCTTTCCAGCAGAAAGCGCGGATAGACGGGGATGCAGTGCCCGCCGACGCCGACTCCCGGCTGATGGATGTGCGAGAAGGGCTGCGTGTTGGCGGCGGCTACGGCCTGGGTGACGTCGACGCCGTGCTTGTCGGCGATGCGGGCGAATTCGTTGGCAAGGGCGATGTTGACGTCGCGGTAGGTGGTCTCGGCGAGCTTGACGAGCTCGGCGGTCTCGCAGTTGGCGACGGTGAGGACCGGCGCATCGAGCGCGGCGGCGTAGAAGGCGGCGGCGCGTCGCGTACTCTCGCCGTCGATGCCCCCGACGACCTTGGGGTAGCGTTGGAGATCGATGAGGACGCGTCCGACAAAAACGCGTTCCGGGCTGTAGGCAAGGAAGAGGTCGCTGCCGAGTCGTAGGCCGGAGGTTTGCAGGGCAACGCCCAAACGACTGCGCGTGGTGCCGAGAGGGACGGTGGTTTCCAGGATGACGAGCGTCTGCGGCTGAAGCGCGGTGGCGACGGAACGGGCGGCGTCGGCAAGGGCGGTGAAGTCGGCGCGATTGTCGGTCGTGAGGCCGACGGGCACGACGATGACGACGACGTTGCTTCGTCGAACGGCGTCAGCGGTGTCGGTCGTGGCGCTGAGGAGGCCTGCCGCATGGGCATCTTGCAGCTTGTCCGGCAGGCCGTCCTCGTCGGGATAGGGGCAGTCGCCGGCGTTGATCGCGTCGACGAGGCCGCTCGCGATGTCGCAGCCGGTGACGCGCATTCCCTTCGAGGCGCACTGGACGGCCAGCGGTAGGCCGATTCTGCCCAGCCCGATGACACAGACCGAGAGATCGTCACTCAACAGCGCTCTCCTGCGGGACAGCTATGGCGTGACCCCTCAGCGCCGATTCGACGAGGAGCGAGGCGGTCGCCAGCGCGGCGAGGCCGTCTTCGGCGGAGACCGGCGCAGCGACGTCGCGCCGGACGGCATCGACGAAGGCTTCGAGCTCAAGGCGGAGCGGCTCGGCCTTTTCGACGTTGATGGGCTGTGGTGCGGCTTCGAGGGAGTGGGCGCCCGAGTCCTTCGGGTAGAAGCGGACCTGCTGGGAGAGGTAGTCGGCTTGGAGCAAACCCTTCTCGCCGAGAACCGATAGCTGGCGCACCTTGAGCGGCGTCAGCCAGTTCGCGTCCAGGACGCCGACGGCGCCGTTCCGAAAGCGAAGGACGCCCCAGAGCATGTCTTCGTGCTCGGTAGCGATGCCGCGGAGCGTCTCGGCGTAGACTCGTTCGACCGCCGATTCGAGCAGGAAGAACATGACGTCGATATCGTGCGGCGCCAGGTCGTGGACAACGCCGACGTCGCGCACCCGCTGCGGGAAGGGGCCGGTGCGGCGGGCGTAGACTTGGTAGACGCGGCCCAACTCGCCGGCGACGAGACGCCGCTTGAGTTCCTGGACGGCGGGGTTGAAGCGCTCGACGTGGCCGACCATGAGAGGCACGCCCGCCCGCCGTGCGGCCTCGTCTATCGCGCGACCTTCATCGAGCGTGGCCGCGATGGGCTTTTCGACGAGGAGGGGGACGCCGCGGGCGATGGCGGCGAGTGCGACTTCGCGATGGAGGAGCGTCGGCACGCAGACGGAGACGGCGTCGAGGCGCTCCTCCGCGAGCATCCGGTGGTAGTCGTCGTAGGTGCGGCAGGTGGCGGCCCTCAAGCGTTCCGGTGACAAATCGGCGACAGCGACGAGGTCGACGCCTTCGATCTCGCCGTAGACACGGGCGTGATTCAGCCCCATCGAGCCGAGGCCGATGACGCCTGTCCTGAGCGCTGGCTTGTCGGCTTTCGCCACTATGCGTCTCCCTGCGACGTCGCGCCGTTGACGGCGTCGACGATCGTCTTCAGGTTGTCGGGCGTGAGCGCCGGATGCACCGGGAGCGAGAGGACTTCGCGGCTGAGCTTTTCGGCGACGGAAAGCTGGTCACGATAGCCGAGGTTCGCGTAGAGCGGCTGTCGGTAGACGGGCAGCGGGTAGTAGATGTTGCTCTGGACGCCGGCCTCCGCCAGCTTCGCCTTCAAGTCGTCTCGGGCGGTTGAAGTGTCGTCGGGCGAGGGAACGCGAACGGTGTACTGGTGATAGACGTGGTGACGGCCGGGCATCTCTTGCGGCGGGATGACGCCGCCAAGATGCTCGGTCAGGTAGGCGGCGTTGGCACGACGCCGCTCGTTGCGCTCCGGCAGTCTGCTTAGCTGAGCCAGGCCGATGGCGGCCAGGACATCGGTCATGCGGAAGTTGTAGCCGAGGCTCTCGGAGACGTAGCGCGACGACTCGCCGTGGCTGCGGTAGCGGCGGGCCTTTTCGGCGATGGCGGGGTCGTTGGTTGTGATCATGCCGCCTTCGCCGGTGGTCATGTTTTTCGTCGCGTAGAAGGAGAAGCAGCCGGTACCGAAGCCTCCCACTTTCTTGCCGTCTACGGTCGCGCCGTGGGCCTGCGCCGCGTCCTCGATGACCAGCAGGCCGTGCTTGCGGGCGATGGATTTTATGGCCGTCATGTCGCAGGGCTGGCCGTAGAGGTGCACGGGCAGGATGGCGCGCGTCTGCGGCGTTATCCTCGCTTCGATGAGCGATGGGTCGATGTTGAAGTCGTCGTCGCGCACGTCGACGAAGACGGGCCGGGTGCCGGTGAAGAGGACGGCGTTGGCGGTGGCGGCGAAGGTGAAGGGCGTGGTTATCACTTCGTCGCCGGGGCCGAGGCCGTGCACTGTAAGGGCTATCATGAGCGCGGCGGTGCCCGATGAGACGGCGACCGCCTCGGCTGTGCCGCAGAGGGCGGCGAAGCGCTCCTCGAATTCGCGGACGCGTTGTCCCTGGGCCAGACGTCCGGATCGGAGGGCGGCAAGGACGGCGGCTTCTTCCTCGTCGCCGATGAGCGGTTTGGCGATGGGGATCATGTTCGCTCGATCCTGGCGGACGGCAGGTCGTAGACGGCGCCGCAGGCCGGGCAATGCCATTTGTCCGCCGCTCCCGATTCGTCGGCGTCGAGGCGCGTGCCGCACTCGCAGACGTAGCCGGTGACGCGCGCTGGGTTTCCTATCACGAGGGCCTGGTCGGGGACGTCGCGGGTCACGACGGAACCGGCGCCGACCATCGCCCAGCGGCCGATGGTTATGCCGGAAATGATGATGGAGCCCGCGCCTATCGAGGCGCCGTGTCGCACGAGGATCGGCTCAGCCTGCCAGTCGTTGTCGGTCTGGAGGCGGCCGTCGGGTGTGATGGCGCGCGGGTAGCGATCGTTGGTGAAGGCGACGTGGGGGCCGATGAAGACGCCGCCCTCGACGGTCAAGCCGCGATAGAGAGAGGCGTGGTTCTGGATCTTGACCCCGTCGCCGACGATGACGCCTTTGTCGATGTAGACGTCCTTGCCGATGTTGCAGTCGCTGCCGACGACGGCGCCTTCGCGGACCTGGACGCCGCTCCATATTCGCGTCCCGTCGCCTATCGTGGCTTCGGGCGAGATGTCAGCCGAGGGATGGATCATCGCTCCTCGAGGGCCTCTACGATCTTCTCCGCCGCGTGACCGTCGCCGAAGAGCGCTGGTCGCTGTCCTTCCGGCGGCGGCGGACGCTTCGCGGCGGCGATGATGCGGTCGACGTCGCAGCCGGCGAGGACGTTCCAGCCGCAGTCGACCGTCTCCGGCCACTCCGTTTCGTCCCTCAGAGTAACGCAGAGAACGCCGAAGAAAAAGGCCTCTTTCTGAACGCCGCCCGAATCCGTGAGCACGCAGCGGGCATTGCTTTCGAGCAGGAGCATGTCGTGATAGCCCAGGGGGTCGATGAGGCGGACGTTGGCGGAGGGCGCGAGTCGGGAGTCGAGGATGGCTTTGCGCGTTCGTGGGTGCACGGGGAAGACAACCGTCTCCGCCAGCATGCCCAGAGCTTGCAGGATCGACGAGAGGCGAGCGGCGTCGTCGGTGTTGGCGGCGCGATGGACGGTGGCGAGGGCATAGTTGCGGGGCGAAAGGTCCCAGGAAGCGAGGCGCGAAGCGTCGAGTCGACCTGCCTCCGAGTGCCGCAGCAGCGAGTCGTACATGACATCGCCGACGAGATGGACGCCGTTTGTGATTCTTTCGCGGGCCAGGTTGTCGACGGCAAGGGCGCTGGGGCAGAGGAGAATGTCAGCGCAGTGGTCGGTCAGGACACGGTTCAGCTCTTCGGGCATCGTGCGGTCGAAGCTGCGAAGGCCGGCTTCGACGTGCGCTAGCGGCAGTCCGAGTTGGGCCGCGGCGAGGGCGCCGGCAAGGGTTGAATTGGTGTCGCCGTAGACCAGGACGCGGTCGGGGAGCTCGTCGAGAAGAACGCTCTCGACGCCCTCCAGCATTCGCGCCGTCTGCCGGGCGTGGCTGTCGGAGCCGACGCCGAGGTGGTAGTCAGGCGGTGGCAGGTCGAGCTCAGCGAAGAAGACGTCGGAGAGCTGCGGATCGTAGTGCTGGCCGGTGTGGACGAGGATTTCGTCGTGGCGGTCGCGGAGAACGCGTGAGAGGGCGGCGGCCTTGATGAACTGGGGTCGCGCGCCCACGACGGATACGATCTTCACGGCGGGATCCTAGTTGGGACTGCCGGGCGACGTCTGGGGCGTGGGTTGGCGTTTTCCTTCGGCGAGATCGAGTCGCGCCAGCTCGTGGAGGCGGGCGACGACGGCTTCCGGCGTGCGATGAAGGCTTATCTCCAGCTCAGCGATGCGTCGCAGGAGTTCGTCTTCCGGGCAGGGAGAAGGCCCGCGGGCGCTGAATACCTTCGGGTGCGCGGTCGGGGACAGCTCTTCGCCTTCGCCGACGAGGTCGTCTCGGAGCTTTTCGCCGGGGCGCAGGCCGGTGAAGACGATTTCGACTTCGCGGCCGGGTTCCATTCCCTTGGCTCGGATCATCCGCTCGGCCAGGTCGGCGATCTTTATCTCGTCGCCGACGTCGAGAACGTAGATGCCGCCGGGCTCGGCAACGAGGGCGACCTGGATTATGAGGCTGGCTACTTCATGGACGGTGAGGAAGTAGCGGGCGACTTCCGGATGGGTGACGGAGATGGGACCGCCTTTCTGGATCTGTCGCCAGAAGGTGCTGACGACGCCGCCCCGGCTATCGATGACGTTGGCCAAGCGGACGGCGGCGAAGGTTGTGCCGGGCCTGCCGAGCGAACGCACGAGCAGCTCGCCGATGCGCTTCGTCGCGCCCATGACGCTGGATGGGTTCATGGCGGCGTGGCTGGAAAGGTAGATGACTTTCTGCGTGCCGACCTGGTTCGCAGCCTGCAGGATGTTCAGGGTGCCGATGACGTTGACGAGGAAGCCCTGGTCGGGGTTCTCCTCTAGTAGCGGCACGTGCTTGTAGGCGGCGGAATGGAAGACGACGTGGGGTCGCGCGCCTTCGAAGGCTTGGAAGACCTTGTTCCTATCGGCGATGCTGCCCATCCAGGGCTTGATCTGGCAGTCCTCGGAGCGCTGGCTCAACTCGACGCGCAACTCGTGCAGGCCGCCTTCATTGGCGTCGAAGAGGTGAAGGCTGGCGGGCCCAAAGGTGAGGATGTGTCGGGCGAGCTCCGAGCCGATGGAGCCGGCGGCGCCCGTGATGAGGACCGAACGGCCGGCGATGAGTTTGCTGCAACCCTGCTTGTCGATGTCGACGGGGTCGCGCTCGATGAGGTCTTCGATGGTGATCTCCCGCATCTCACCGGGCTTCGCCTTGCCACTGACGATGGCATCGAGGCCGGGGACGATGCGCACGGTCACGTGGATGGACTCGCAGATGGCCAGCAGCTCGTGGATGCTGGCGCCGCTGGCGGAAGGGATGGCGAGGGCGACGACGTCGACGCTGTGCTTCTCGACAAGCGACGGGATGTCGTAGCGATTGCCGAGGACGGGCACGCCGTGGATTCGGGTGTGAAGCTTGCGGGCGTCATCGTCGACAAAGCCGAGCGGACGGTACTGCCATTGGCGGTTGAGCAGGAGCTCATTGGCCAGAAGCTGGCCGGTGCTGCCGGCGCCGACGATGAGGACATGCTGCGAGCGCCTGCCTCCCCAGCCGCGCAAGGGCGCGGCCGTGCCGGAGACGAGCCGGGGGGCAAGCTTCATGAGACCCATGCCGAGCAGGATGACGGCGCCGCTGATCAGGTTAACACTCAGCGGCAGCGGTCGGTGTCGAAGCATGGCGTTGACGCCGAAGACGGCGAGTGTGACCAGGGTGACGGAAAGGCCGAGGTAGAAGGCATCCATGATGCTGCCATACTGCCAGGCTGTCCGATAGACGCCGAATACGAGATTCGAGAGGAGATACGCTACGGCGATGACGGGAACGGCCCAGAAGAACCAGTTCCAGGACTCACGGGGGACGTGGGCGTCGAAGCGCAGAAGGAGGCCGGCGGCGTAACCGGCCATGACGATGGCGAAATCGATGCCAAGGGCCGGGAGGGCGCGCACGGCTAGCCTGAACTGGGCTGAAGGAAGCATTCTCATTGCCGCCACCTCTCAGGGCTAAGGTTCCGCCTGACGGCGGGCAGGCCCTCCCCTACATTCTCTGAGCCCGTCTCGCAAGGAGGCTGGGATGGCCCAGGCGTCAACGGGCTCCTTCTTTGCGCATGACTACCGCCAGGGTCCGGGCGAGAATCGACAGGTCCCGACGGAAGGGATGATGGTCCACGTAGTTCAAATCGTACGCCATCATCTGAGAGTAGGTCAAATCTGAGCGACCGTTCACCTGGGCCAGGCCGGTGATGCCGGGCTTAACGTTGTGGCGGCGATGGAACTCCGGGCGGTACTGCTCGACGAGGTAGGGCTCATCCGGGCGCGGCCCGACGAGTCGCATGTCGCCGCGGGCAACGTTAAGGAGCTGCGGCAATTCGTCGAGGCTGCTGTTGCGCAGAATGCGGCCCAGGCGGGTGATTCGCTTGTCGGGCCAGATGGAGTGGAAGACGAAGGTCGAGAAGTCATTGACGCGCTGCGGCGGCGCCTGTATCTGGTTCGCGTTGGCGGTCATGGTGCGGAACTTGTACATCTTGAACGGCTTGCCTTTGAGGCCGATTCGCTCTTGGGTGAAGAGAACGGGGCCAGCGGAGTCGAGCTTGACGAGGGCGGCGATGAGCGCCATGACCGGGCTCAGGGCGGCGACGCCGAGCGTAGCGGCTATGCGGTCGAAGAGCTCGCCATTTGTGAGGCGGCCGTCAGCGTCTGTGGTTGACAATGATCTCCTCCACTGCGTCGCTTACGCGGGCGACGTCATCGTCGGTCATGCGGGGGAAGAGGGGCAGCGAGAGCAGCCCGGCGAACAGACGATCGGTGTTGGGGAAGTCGCCCGGCTTCACGTCAAGAGTCTGCCGGTAGTAGGGGTGGTAATGAATCGGGATGAAGTGCACAGACGTGCCGATGCCCCGCGCCTTTAGCTCTTCGATGAGGTCGTCGCGGCCGATGCTGAGACCTTCGCTCTGGAGACAGATGGGATAGAGGTGCCAGGCGTGATGGATTTCGTCGCGGGCCTTCGGCAGGATGAGCTCCGGCAGGCCGCTCAGCCGGCGGTTGTACTCGTCGACG
>Ga0315287_10000549_pt1 | contig 33179 bp, 38 predicted proteins | sample YL17G11_0_MG_FD_205037 | JGI IMG/M metagenome (GOLD analysis project Ga0315287, IMG submission 205037) | Sediment microbial communities from Yellowstone Lake, YNP, Wyoming, USA - YL17G11_0 | ecosystem: Environmental > Aquatic > Freshwater > Lake > Sediment | place: USA: Wyoming | collected...
CAGGACCTTGTTCAGTTCTATAGCCTGATTCGACGTCCTGGGGAAACCATCTAGCACATACCCGGCTTTGGGCGCCTGGTCGATCGCCTTCTTCATCATGGCGATAATCAAGTCGTCCGAAACCAAGGCGCCGCTGTCCATGAACTTCTGGGCCTTGCGCCCCAATTCCGTGCCTTGGGCCCGTTCTTGGCGCAGAATATCACCGCTGGACAGATGTGCCAGACCATACTGCCTGGCCAGTCGCTTGCACTGCGTTCCCTTGCCCGCGCCGGGCGATCCGAGCAGCACGATCCTCATGTGTAGGCCCCTTTAATGCGACCGGTCTCGCTAAATCCTTCATAACTGTGCATCAGCAGGCCCGCCTCGATCTTCTGCACCAAATCCAGCGATACACTGACCACGATCAGCAGCCCAGTGCCTCCCAGGAACGTGGCCACCCGCCAGTCAATGCCCAACCATCCGGACACCACCGTAGGCACCACTGCAATAATGGCCAAGAAGGCCGCGCCATAGTAGGTGATCCGCATCATGACCGTCTCCAGATAGTCGGCCGTACGCTTGCCCGGCCGAAGCCCCGGAACAAAGCTCCCCGAATCGCGGAGGTTCTTGGCCCATTCGCGGGGCTGGAACTGCACCGTGATCCAGAAGTAAGAGAACACGAAGATGAACAGCATATAGAGCACATTATACGTGTATGCCCCATGATTCAGGGCCGCAGCAATCGACAACAAGATCACAGGTGGATTCTGGAAGGCCTTGACCAACTGATCGAGCACGATCGGCGGGAACATCATGAGGCTGGAGGCAAACACGATCGGCATCACGCCTCCGCCGTTGACCCGCAAGGGGATATAGCTCCGCTGGCCGCCGTACATACGATGGCCCTTCATCATCTTGGCCTGTTGGATTGGGATACGCCGTTGGGCCTGGGTGATCAGGATGGTCCCGGCCACCACGCCCACAAATGCCACCGCCAGGAAGATCAATTTGGCCGGACCAATGCCCTGGCCTCCGACTGTGAAGTCTACTTCCTTAATCAGCATCCCTATAGCCCAGGGCATCCGGTCTACGATGCCGGCCATGATGATCAGACTGATGCCGTTGCCCACGCCGTACTCATCAATCTGCTCGCCAAGCCACATCATAAACATGCTGCCAGCGGTCATGGCAATCACGCTCATGATCTTGGCCTCAAACTCCATCCCCGGATAGATGAAGCCGCCCAGCATCTTATTGTACATCAGGGCCTGAAGCACACAGACCGGAACGCTCAGATAACGGGTGTATTCCTGGATCTTGCGATGCCCGACCTGCCCTTCTTGTCGGAGCTTGCGCACGGAGGGGACCACCTCGCCCAGCAGCATCAGGATGATCGAGGCCGTGATGTAAGGCATCACGCCAAGACCAAACAGCGTGCTATTGTCCAGGGTGCCTCCGGTGAAGATCTGCATGTACTGCGCAGCCCGTCCCAGGGGGCTATCCGTGTCGCGGGTGCCTGCCGCCGCCTCGATCGCCTTGAAATCAAACCCGGGGCACGTGATGTGGAAACCGATCCGGTAGATGATCAGCAGCGCCACCGTGAATAGGATCTTATTCCGAAGATCCCTGATCTTGAAGACATTGGCTATTGCACTAATCATAGTCCCTGACTTTCAGCACGGGCCGTCGACACCTGCACCATAACCGGCTATCCGACGTCTGTCACTTTTCGTCCACCACCTTTGCCGTGCCTCCACAACCGCCGATCTTCTCTTGGGCGGACTTACTGAACCGGTGAGCCTGGACCTGCAACTTCTTGGTCAACTTGCCGTCGCCCAGGATCTTTACCATACGACCGGCGCCACGAATCAATCGAGCACCCAGTAGGTGCTCGATTGTCACCTCGCTGCCGTCCTCGAACGCCTCTAGCTGTCCGACGTTGACAATCTCAAAGTCCTCGGAAAACTCGTAGTTGTTGAAGCCTCGCTTTGGGATCCGCCTAAACAGAGGCATCTGGCCGCCTTCCTTCAGCGAGAACTTTACTGCGCCGCTGCGGCTGCCGTCCCCCTTCTGTCCCCTGCCGCAGGTCTTGCCATGGCCGGATCCGCGGCCGCGACCGACCGGCTTGCGCCTCTTGTGTGCCCCTGCCTTCGCTGTTATTTCGTGACTCTGCATGAAAAATCCCCTATCACCCGGCACCCCATCAGGAGCCCAAGACCACACCCCGCATCTGCTCCACCGTCTCTCTGGTCCGCAGCTCCTTGAGGGCACGCAAGGTAGCCTGCACCACGTTCTTGGCCGAAGTGCTGCCGTAGGTCTTGGTCAGCACATCCTTGACGCCCGCATACTCCAGGACGGCCCGAGCGCTGGGACCGGCGATCACGCCGGTTCCGGGGCTGGCCGGAACCAAGACAATCTTGGTCGCCCCGAAATGTCCCACCACTTGATGTGGGATAGTCGTGCCGACCAGCGAAACCCTTTCCACGGACTTCTTGGCGTCCTTAATGCCCTTTTCCACAGCAGCCGGAACCTCATTGGCCTTACCGTAGCCGGCGCCCACGCTTCCGGCCCGGTCGCCCACCACGACCAAGGCCTCAAAGCCGAACCTCCGACCACCCTTGACGACCTTGGCCGAGCGGTAAACCTTCACCACCGTGTCTTCCAGAGGCCTGTCGTCCTGTTCTATCAGTCTGACCTTATCAACCACGAATCTCTATCTCCACTTACACGAGGCTAACCCTTAGAAGACCAACCCACCTTGTCTGGCCCCTTCGGCCAGGCTCCGGATCCTACCATGATATTTGTACCGGTTCCGATCGAAACATACGCACCGGATGCCAACCCCTAGGGCCTGCTTGGCAATGGCCTCCCCCACCAGCTTGGCTGCGTCCTTCTTGCCGGCCTTTGCCACCTGATCGCGGAGGCTCTTGCTCTTGGTCCCGCACACCGCCAACGTCACGCCTGACGTATCGTCGATGATCTGGGCATATATGTGGCGGTTGGACCGAAATACCGACAAGCGGGGCCGCTCCCGCGTCCCCGAGACCGTTTTTCGTACGTGGAGCCTCCGCCTTAATGCCGCCTTCGATCTTTTGTCTGTTGTCATACCTGTCATGTTCAAACCCTATGCGCCGCTACCTGAAGCAAAGGCCTTGCCCACCTTGCGTTTGATGTGCTCATCGGCATACCGAATACCCTTGCCCTGGTAGGGCTCAGGAGGCCGCGCCCGCCGAATGGTGGCGGCGAATTCGCCCAATACGCACTTGTCCATGCCGGTCACAGCGAACCTGGCAGGAATCTCATTGCCCTTGGTCGCAGCCACCTCAATCTGAACCTTCACGCCCTTGGGCACGGGTAACTCCACCGTATTGCAGTACCCTATAGTCAGGATGAGCTTACCGCCCTGCTCCTTGACGTTGAAGCCGGTACCGTAGATCTCCAGTTTCCGGCTATAGCCCTGGCTGACGCCAGTGACCATGTTTGCGATCAATGCCCGAGTCGTGCCGTGCATCTGCTTGGCTCGACGGTCCTCTGGAGTTGGGTTCTCCACCATGACTTTGGATCCGTCAATGTTGATCTTCAGCAGAGGGTCACACGTCATTTCGAGTGTACCAAGCTTCCCCGTCACTTTGAGGACCTGGCCCTTCTGCTCAATGCCGACGCCCTGGGGCAACATAACCGATTTGTTTCCAATGCGACTCATTTAGCAAACCGTACAAAGCACCTCGCCGCCGACATGGGCCTGGCGGCAACCTCTATCACTCATCACGCCCTTGCTGGTCGAGACGATCACGATGCCCATGCCGCCCAACACATTGGGCAGTTGATCCACGGAGGCGTACATCCGACAGCCGGGCGTACTGGTCCGATCAATCTTTTGAATGACGGGACGGCCCTCCGGATCATACTTGAGCGTGACGCGGATCAGCCCCTGACAGCCGTCTTCGATGCAATCGTAGTCCTGGATGTACCCTTCCTGTTTCAGGACCTCGGAAATACTCTTGCAAACGTTGGACGCCTTGATGCTGACCTGCTTCTTCCCAGACCGAACCCCATTACGGATTCGTGTCAGCATGTCGGCGATCGGATCGTTTAGACTCATAATGCCTTGCCTCGCAAAGGACGCATCAAAAACCTACCAACTAGACTTCATGACACCGGGTATCTTCCCCTCGTTGGCCAATATCCGAAAGCAGATCCGGCAAAGGTTGAACTTCCGGTACACGGCCTTGGACCTGCCGCAGATCTGACACCGCGTGTACTGCCTGACCCGGAACTTTGGTTTTCGGTTGCACTTGTTCACCCATGCCTTTGTTGCCATTCTCGCGCTCCCATAGCGGCCCTAATTGGCCGCTGACGAACTCCTAAACGGCATCCCAAACAACGCCAGCAGCCTGCGGGCCTCCTGGTCGGTCTGGGCCGTCGTGACAAACGTAATGTTCATGCCCTGTTGGAACTCCACCCTACCAGGATTGATCTCCGGGAAGATACTCTGTTCGGTCACGCCCATGGAGTAACCGCCACGCCCATCAAAGCTGTTCGGATTCAGCCCCCGGAAGTCTCGGATACGGGGGATGGCCAGGTTGACCAGGCGATCCATGAATTCATACATCCGAATGCCCCGCAATGTGACCTTCAGCCCCGTCTCCTGGCCCTGGCGGACCTTGAAGTTCGAGACGCTCTTCTTGGCTTTGCACACCAGGGGCAATTGCCCCGTGATCGCCATCAGGTCCTGCTTGGACAGATCCAGAAACTTCTTATCCGCAGCAGCCTTGCCCACACCCATCGATACCACGATCTTGGTCATCCTGGGCACGGCCATGGTACTGCTATACCCGAACTCCTTTATAAGTTCGGGCAGAATCTTCGACTTGTATAGGTCTTTTAAGCGTGCCATTATCTTGTCATCCACTTCCCTAGGCTATCGCACCCTTTCCCGTCCAACCGGTCATCGCCTGGCCTTGACCGCCACACCGATCTCGGTCCCATCGGCAGCCACGCGTTTCTTGACCCCGTCGGACTCGATGCGGTAGTGGACCCGCGTACCCTTGTTGGTCTTCGGATTGACCGGCAGCACGTTGCTGAGGTGCACGGGCTGCTCCACATTGATCCGACCGCCCTGCGGATTGCGCCGCGAAGGCCGGACGTGCTTCTTGGCCAGATTATGCCCTTGAATGATCACCATCTTCTTGATCGGGTCCACACTGAGGACCCGACCGGTTGCGCCCTTTTGGTCGCCCGCGATGATCTCAACCAGATCGCCCTTTTTGACGTGCAACGCCATAAATCTCAATCCTGTCCCTGTTGGCTACACCACCTCGCTGGCCAGCGAGATGATCTTCATAAAGTTCTTGTCACGCAACTCCCTGGGCACGGCGCCAAAGATGCGGGTGCCGACGGGATTGCCTTCTTCGTCAATAAACACCGCGGCATTGCTGTCGAATCGCACGTAGCTACCATCCGGGCGTTTGACCGCTGCCTTGGTGCGGATGATCACACACCGGTGGACCTTCTTGTCGTCTAACTGGCAGGTCGGCAGCGACTTCTTGATCGCCACGCAAACGGTGTCTCCCACCGTGGCGGTAACGCGGGTGTATTTTCGAGGCCGGGCGCTACTTTTGCCGAGCACTCGAATGCACTGGGCTGTCTTTACGCCGGAGTTATCGGCGATCAACAACATGGTTTCTTGTTGAATCATGAGGGTCTAGCCTAAACGCTCTAAATTAACTGGCCTTCTTCACCACTTTCAACAGGCGCCAAGCCTTGGTCTTGCTGATCGGCCGGCACTCGACGATCTGTACCCAATCTCCAAGGCCCGACTGGTTCTTGGGGTCATGGACAGAAATCTTGGTCCGACGCCCCATGTACTTGCGATACTTGGGATGTTTGACCTTGTAGTCAATCGCCACCTTGATCGTCTTGTCGCCGCTCTGGCCGATCACCAAACCCGTCAACGTCTTGATCTTCTTGTCCTGCATTCTTGAGTTCCTGCTGGTCCCAGGACCGTTATGGTCGTTTCTCACGTAACACCGTCTTGATCCTGGCGATTTCCCGTCTGGCAGTTCGTATGGCCCTGCCGTTGGCCAGTTTCTCCGTGACCGCCTGACATCGCAGCTCGAACAGCCGCTTCGCCAATTCCTCCGCCTGCCCCACCAGTTCTGGTACGGCCATTTCTCGGTATTGCTTAGCCTTCATCGACATATCCCTGTGTATCCCAACAATGCCCACCCGCCCTAGCCATGCGCCGAATGACGCCGTTTGACAAACCGACAACGGATGGGCATCTTGTGCGCCACTCGCGCCAGGGCCGCCTTGGCCACCTCTTCAGTGACGCCGGCGATCTCAAAGCAGACCTGTCCGGGCCTGATGCACGCCACCCAGTGGTCCACGTCGCCCTTGCCTTTGCCCATTCGCGTCTCCAGGGGCCTGGAGCTGACGGGCTTATCCGGAAACACCCGGATGTACACCTTGCCCTCACGATGCAGGAAGTGCGTGGCCGCTACACGGCCTGCCTCGATGTTCGTGGCCTTCAGCCAGCACATCTCCAGGGCCTGCAAGCCATACTCGCCGAACGCCACGAAATTACCTCGCGTCGCATTGCCCTTCATTCGGTCGCGTTGGCTCTTACGGTATTTGACTCTTTTGGGCATCAAGGCCATAGTCACAATCCTCTACTTGACGGTCCGATCCGATCTCCATCGACCCGTCTATTTCGTGCCGGCCCCGCCGTCTACTGGCGGTGCCTCGCCCTGGGACGGCTTGGGCGACTCTCCCACTGCGGGAGCCGCCCCCGTCGGGGCGGCCATCCGGCCAGGTCTCCCCTCCCTACCCTCCCTACCCTCCCTACCTCGATACGGCGGACGGCGGCGGCTCTGGGCCGTCGGCTCGATCTCTTCTCCAAACTTGCCCTTATAGATCCACACCTTGATACCGATCGCGCCATAGGTCATCACGGCCGTGGCCGTGGCATAGTCCACGTTAGCGTCGAGGGTATGCAGGGGGATGCTGCCCGTCTTCTGAGTCTCTCGACGGGCGATCTCTGCTCCGCCCAACCGACCGGAGCAGATGATCTTGACCCCCTTGGCCCCGGCATTCATTGCCCCCTCGCAGAATTGTTTCAGGGTCCGCCTGACCGCGGCCCGCTTGGCCAACTGCTCACTAACGCCCTCCGCCACCAGCTTTGCGCTCAGATCGGGATCTTTGATCTCGACTACATTGACCGCCACCTTACGTCCGGTCAAGGCCTCCAGCTCCTCGCGCAGCTTGTCGACCTCGCCTCCTCGGGGACCAATGACCACTCCGGGCCGGCCGCTGTGCAGCGTTACGTTGACCTCATTGCGGGTCCGGACGATCTCTACCTTGGCCACCGCGCCCTTGGGCATTTGGTGGTTGTACCGCTTATCCACGTACTTTCGGATCTTCTGGTCTTCCACCAGGAACTGCCCGTAGTTGGTCTTGGGGGCGAACCACGTGCTCTGCCAGCCCAGCGTGATGCCCGTTCTAAACCCGATTGGCGATGTTTTCTGACCCATACTTTGCTGTCTCAATCAATCCCGTGCACTACTCGTCGCCTGCGTGACGGTCACGTGAATATGGCAGGCCTTCTTGAAAATCGCGTGGGCACGACCTCGATCTTTGGCCCTGAACTGCTTGGTCCCGATGCGTCTGCCGGCGTCGTCCACGCGGGCCTCTTTGACGACCAGCGCATCCACATCGGCCTGCTGCTCATCCGCGTCGGCGATTGCGCACTTAATGAGCTTGCCGACCATAGGAGCGGCCCGACGATGCGTAAACTTCATCAAGTCCATCGCGTCTTGAACCCGGCGGCCCACGATCAGGCGTGTCACCAGCCTCGCCTTGCTCGCTGACATCGGCGCATAGCGGTAAGCGCAATGCCAATCCTTCAACTGATGAGCATCCACCCCCAATGCCGAGGCCAATCGCTGCAGGTCCTCTGCTGTCGGAGCGGGTTTGAACAGCCCCCGTTGCCAATTCCGCAGGGCCCCGGAGGCGTCGGCAAGATCCATCCCGCCGTGGACCAGATGCTTGGCCAACTGCCCCGCGCTCATCTGACGCTTCCGACAAAGCTCTTTTAACTTCTGAGGACTCAGCATATCTTACTTTCTCGTAGGGCCGGACCTGGCCAAGCCCCTTTAGCCTTACTCCGCCTTCCGGCTGGAATGCCCTCGGAAGGTCCGTGTCGGCGAGAATTCACCCAGCTTATGGCCGACCATGTCTTCGGTGACGTATACCTTATTGAACACCTTGCCGTTGTGGACCAGGAACGTGAACCCCACAAACTCGGGCACGATCGTGCATCGCCTCGCCCAGGTCTTGATCGGTTCGCGGCTCCCCGCCGATTGCTGCTTGTTCACCTTGACAAACAGCTTGGCGTCCACATACGGCCCTTTTTTCAGTGATCTTCCCATCTTCTATTCCTGCCCAGCTTCGCCCGATCGCCCGTCAAATCAACTGTCTCCTGCGCCGTCTACCGCTGGTGCGTACCCGCCTTGCGCCGCCGAATGATAAAATGACTGCTGTTCTTTCTCCGGTTACGGGTCCTGCCGCCCTTGGCCAGAACGCCGGTCGGCGAGCAGGGATGTCGCCCGCCATTGGCCCGGCCCTCGCCGCCGCCCATCGGGTGGGCCACCGGATTCTGGGCCTTGCCCCGGACATGTCCACGCCGACCGAGATGACGCGTGCGACCGGCCTTGCCCAGGCTGATGTTCTGGTGGTCCGGGTTGCTCAAACGACCGATCGTAGCGCGGCACTCTCTGCGAAACCTCCGCATCTCGCCGCTGGGCAGCACGATGGTGACCCAATCACCTTCCTTGGCCACGATCCGTGCAGCGCTGCCCGCACCGCGAACGAGTTTGCCGCCCTGACCGGCGGTCATCTCGATGTTGTGGATCTCCAAGCCCGCAGGGATAGAGGCCAGACTCATGGCATTGCCGATCTTGGGCTCGACCGACTCGCCGCTTTCGATGACGTCTCCAACCTTGAGGCCCAACGGAGACAAGATGTACCGTTTCTCGCCGTCGGCATACTTGAGCAGGCAGATGAAACAGGTCCGATTGGGGTCGTACTCGATCGTCTCCATGGTGGCGGGGATGCCGTCCTTGCGTCGCTTGAAGTCGACGAATCGATAGATCCGTCGGGCGCCGCCGCCAAGAAACCGAACCGTGGTCACGCCATGGTGGTTCCGTCCGCCGCTCTTCTTGATCCGCTTGCACAGGGTCTTTTCCGGCCTGAAGGCCGTCAATTCCACGCGATAGTCAATGACCGAACTATTGCGCCGGCCTGGACTAGTGGGTTTGTATATTTTGATCGCCATGGCTTTGCCCGTCCTTCCTAGAACAAGTCGATGTGGTATTCGGGCTTTAGATACACAACGGCCTTCTTCCAGCTCTGGGTCCGTCCGACGGACCGGCCTCGTCGCCGAATCTTGCCTATACGGTTGGCGGTTCTGACTTTGTCCACCTTGACGTTGTACAACTTCTGGACCGCCTGCTTGATCTGGGTCTTGTTGGCCCTTCGGTTCACCTCGAAGCTGTATGCGCCCCGCTTGTTGGCGAAGTGAATGCACTGCTCGGTGATCAACGGTCGGAAAATGACTTGGTAATCGTTCATACTAGTTCTCTGTCGAGGTCCTCTCCAGGAAAGACACCAAGGCCTCCTTGGTAAACAGCATCCTCTCGTGCCCGCAGATCTGGCCCGCATTCAAATCGGCCACCGGCGATACCACCACCTTTGGGATGTTCCTGGCCGACCTGTACACGTTCGGATCCAAGGCCCTGATCGCCACCAGGCAACTGCGGGTGATCCCCAGGTTGCCTAGGATCTCGACGAAGTCCTTGGTCTTGGGCCTGTCAAACACCAACTCACTGATTACGACCACCTTCTGGTCGAGCAGCTTGGCCAACACCGCGGAATCCCTGGCCAGGCGTCGCTGCTTCTTGGGCATCTCCTTGCCAAAATCCCTGGCGACCTTGGCAAAGGCCACGCCGCCGCCGACCCGCTTGTGGGTCCGGACTTGGCCCGCCCTTGCGTTGCCGGTGCCTTTCTGTCTGTACAACTTCCGGGTCGAACCTTCCACCAAGGACTTGTTCTTGGTGGCCGCCGTGCCGACCCGTCGGTTGGCGTTGTACATCACGATCGCCTGCTTGAGCAGCGGAAATCGCACCCGCCCGCCCAATACCGACTCATCGACGGTCAAGGTCTCGACCTTCTTGCCTTCTCTGCTTAAGACTGCCAGCTCAATCATATCTGACGTTCCATCCTTCCAGAAAGCATCATTCGGGCTTCCTCTTCCTTTGCGACTTGGCCGTGCGGATCACACAGTACGTCCCCGCCGCCCCCGCCACGGTCCCCTGGACCGCCAGCAGGTTCTTCTCGGCGTCCACTGCCACCAAGGAATGGTTTTTGGTGGTCACCCCTTTGTTGCCCATGTGTCCGGCCATTTTTTTGCCTCGTTTGGGCCGACCGCTGAACCCACGGTTGGTGGCGTGGCTGGCGATCGATCCAGGGGCCCGGTGCTTACGCTCGGTTCCGTGCGACGCGGGCATGCCACCGAAGTGATACCGCTTCATGACGCCCTGAAATCCCTTGCCCTTGCCGACGCCGATCACGTCCACCCATTCCTTGGGATCAAACACCGCCACCGTGATCTCCTCGCCGACCTTGCACTCCGGGGCCTTGTCCTTGGGCAATCTCATCTCGCGAACGAACCGTTTGGGGGCCGTGTTGGCCTTTCCGAAGTGCCCGACCTGGGGCTTGGCCCGCCTGGAGGGCTTGACGTCCTCAAAGCCCATCTGGACCGCGTTGTATCCGTCGGCCTGCACGGTCTTGACCTGTGTGATGATACAGGGGCCTGCCTGCAGTACCGTGACTGGGACCAATCTGCCGGCCTCGTCATAGATGCGGGTCATTCCTACCTTCTTACCGAGCAACATTGCCATCGTCGTTTGCCTTTTGATCCGGCGTCCCTTTCGACACCGATGCCTGTCTCCAGACTACACCTTGATCTTAACAAAAACGCCCGCAGGCACGACTAAACGGTTCAACACCTCGGCCGTACGGGCATTGGCCTCGTAGATATCGATCAGGCGCTTGTGCGTCCTGAGTTCAAACTGTTCTCGCGACTTTTTGTCAACATGGGGGCTTCGCAGAACAGTGTACTTCTCGATCCGCGTCGGTAAAGGGACTGGGCCGCATACGCGGGCATTGGTTTTGCGCGCGTTCTCCACGATCTCTTTGGCAGAGGCATCCAGGGACCTGTGGTCATAGGCCTCCATCCGGATCCTTATTCGTTCGCTCTCTGACGCCATAACTGTCCTCAGAACCTCATCCTGCTCCGGCCCACTACACCCTGAGCCAACACCGTCAACCTAACCTATCCACCACAACGTATACTGCGTCCCCTGGCCAACCACCCACCTGGAAGTCCACAGAATTTTACAGGATACACAAACTACCGCCAGACGCAAACAGAAAAACTTCCTCGTGACGCTCTTTTTGCGTCTTTCAACCTAGCACATGGTCTGAAAAGGTAGGACTTTAGCACAGGCCGTCGAGACTGTCAACTACGCTTGATAAAATTATTTTTTTACCAGTAAATAAAGTAACGCCAACCTGAAATCAACCAACCTTAGCCCCACAGACCTCCTGGGCCAGCGCGACCATCCGCTCTGCTGTCTGGCTCACGTCGTAATGCAGGCGCAGGCCCTCTCTTCCCTGTTGGCCCAGGTTATAAGCCCGATCAAGGTCCACCAATAGCGGCTCCAAGGCAGCAGCCAATCCCTCAGCCGTGTTGTCCTGGTATAGGACCCCGCCACCGGTCTGCCCCAAGATCTCGGGGAAGATCCCGATGGCCGGCTCTACGAACGGCACGCCGCAGGCCAGGGCCTCCAGCACGTACAGACCATAGGCAACCGGTGTCTTCTCTGGCACGGCCAGAACGGTCAGGTTCTGGAGAAACTCCAGCCTGGCCTCAAACGAGAAGTCCGTGCCGAAGGCCAAGTCGTCCAAGGCGCCAGCCTCAGCCAACCTATGGCACAGAGCCCTTATAAGGGGTTCGTCGGCCGGACTACGGCCTCCGCTGATATGGAGCCGGACGCGGCGGAATTGGTCCTTCTTCTTCAGGAGGATGAAGGCCTCAACGAGTGTGTCGATCCCACGGAAGGAACATTGACGAGACAGGAAGCCGATCGTAGGCACCCCCGAGGGTCCAGGCACAGGCCGATATCTGTTGATCGCAATCCCCATAGGGACTACGTGGAGCTTGTCGTCAGGGATAGCAAGCTTAGCCTTCATCAGATCTGCGTAGAAGCGGCTGACTGCCACAAAGCCATCCACATGCCGGCCATGTTGTTGCATCAGGTCCCAGACCTGCTCGACATACGGGCTACCCAGACCATCGACAAATCCGTCTTCATCCTGCAACAGGCAGATCACAGGGACACCGAGCCTCTCTCGAAGAGACGGAGCCAGCCCTAGGAGCAAGGCATTTGAGAGACACACGATGTCAGGCCGATTCTCCTGCCCGGATAGCCACTCTACCAGCCGGTTCAATTCCTTGACCTGCCTACCGTCCTGGCCCTGGAGCATGGAGACCGTGGTCTCGCCCAGGTCCCTGGCACTGGTCATACCGGCCTTGCGACCAGCCCAGCCTAGAAGCCTGCGGGAATCGAACCATCGATCCACCCATCGCGGCGTTCGACGAAACAGGGCCATCTTCTGCTGCAGGTACACATTGATCCCGCCAAAAAAAATAGGAACCCCCTGAGCAGGCCCCTGCTGCCCCCCTACGGGCAGGTACAGGGGGACCATTAGCATGTCTACGCCACGGCCCTGCATGGCCCGAACCAGGTCCAGGTCCCGTAGACAGTTCTCGCAGTAGAAGTTATCGCCGGATCCAGGTGTGATCTGCACGAATCGCATCTCTATCTCATCTCCCCGAAGGCATATACAAAGCCGTCATCACACCCGGCCACGACCACGCCGTACGCGACCGCCGGCGACGAGACAATCGGCTTGCCGATCAGGTACGACCACACCAGGCTTCCGTCGGCCACACGGATCATGTAAAGCCGACCGTCGTCGCTTCCGAACACGACCTTGCCGTCGCAGATCAGAGGCGAACTGTCCACGTTGTCAAGGGCCTTGAAGGTCCAGACCGGTTGTCCGTCCTGCTGGCGCACGCAGTGGACCTGCCTGTCCCTGGCTCCAAAAACAACCACCCGGTCGCCGATGGCCGGCGACGTGAGGATCTGCGCATCCGGTACTTGATGACGCCATATGACCACGCCCTTGCTGAGATCGGCCTTCAAAAACATACCGTCATAGTTGCCTACGTACACCTGGCCCTCCCATATCGCCGGAGAGGCTGCAATGTAAGAGCCGCTGTCGATCGACGTGATCCCATTACCATCCGCCACTGAGATCACATGCACACGGGCGTCGCACCCGCCGATCACGCACCGACCGTCAGCCACGGCCGGCAGGCCGTTGACGTAGTTATCCGTCTTGTACGTCCAGACAGGTAGACCGGTCTGGCTGTCCACACAGTGCACGTTGCCGTCATGGCTTCCCACCACAATCCACACCCTGTCGCCCTGTGGGCTCCTCACCCAGTTGGCCCCACCCGCGATCTGGCCGCCCGTCTGGTATCGCCATCGCAATGCCCCATCGTTGGCATCCAAGGCATACAGCCACCCATCCGTGGCGCCTACGTATACCACCCCTGCCACAACACAAACCGGGGCCTCCACTGCATCGCCTGCCTTGTAGGACCAAAGGCGATTGCCAGTCCTAAGGTCCAGGGCGCAGACGTTCGCATCCGAGGACCCAATGAAGACACGGCCGTCCACGATGGCGGGCGACGACTTGACCGGTCCAGAGGTCTTGAAGGTCCAGGCCAGATCGAGCTTGTCCGCCAGGGACCCAGACGCCCTGCCCAGGTGTGCAGGCCCTCCGCCGAACATGGGCCAATCCGACTCTTCGGCATGGATTGAGAGTTGAGGTTGCCGCTTTTCGGGGACTAGAGGACTGCCTGACATGTGCCGCTGGTGGGCCAACCAGACCCCCGCACCGATGCACAAAACGGCCACTGCCAGGGCCAGCAAGGCCGTCCGAACCACGTCATTCTGTTTGTGCAGAGAATCCATAGCCATGAGCCACGTACAGTCAAGACGCCCTTCCATGATGACCAAACTGTTGTTGTCCGTCAACCGCGGACTAGGCCGGATATCCCACGGATTGTGCAAAGAGGACCCGCTGTTCAGGCCGCAGCTTGAACTCCTTGACCGTGTTCGCCCTGTCGCAATTGTGGAACCAGGCAGCCAGGCCCTGTGAGGCGGCAAAGAGGTATACGTTTCCGGCAATCAGACCCGTGTCCACATAATAGTAGGACTTCTGTATCTCTGAGTCCTTCAGACCCGGCTCCTGGAACGGGGCATTGCCGTATTTGGCAATGTCTACCACGAAGAAGATGTTCACCGGACACGTAGCTGCGCCACGCCTGCCTGCCCTTGCACGGAAGTCCCCGGCCACAACCGGGGTCAGACGGTGACCAACGGCCTCATAGAGGTAGACTCCCTCGGGCAGGGCCACGTAAAGGTCGATCTCCTGTGAGTTGCTGGCAGACGCTGCGGTTCTTCCGGTCCTCCCGGATGGCCCATTCTCACGGTTTATCCCGAATGCCGCCCAGAGGAGATTGGACAGCACCTGTGGGGGCAGCTTTTCCACACTGATGTTACGTATGGTCTTTCTTTCCTGCAGGGCCGCCAGCACGGACTTGCCGCCGTCTGTCTGGGGTTTGGGCAGCGTGATCGGTTGAAGTTCCCCGGTGGTGGTGGATGCTGTGCCAGCGTCCTGGGCGAAACTCGATCCTGCGCCGGCCAGCACGGTCAGGGCCGGCACGCTCTTCAAGAATGTCCTGCGATCCATCTGATTCTCCTTTCTCCGATTCGTCCTGATCGACCTTTGGATGAATGCTATGACCTGTTCGGACACCTGCCATGATGACCCGACTATTCCCTTCCGTCAATTGTCGGCCAGGTGCAAAAGGTAAATCCTTCTCTAGGCTTCTAACGTATGTGTTATAATATCATTGATACTATCGAAAGGGTGTCTTATGAAGACGACAAATGGATGTTTGACTAGGATCGTAGGTCTGGTGATAGGTATTTTGGTGGGCAGCGTGCCCTCTGCCCTTCAGGCCCAGCCTCTGGCCTGGCGACAAGAGAAGGTTGACTGGGGGGCCGGGGCTGGCGGTCGGATCAAGTCCATACACTATCCCACCTATGACCCGCACCGCCTTCTGACCCGGCGGCCCATGGCCTACGAATCGTCCACCACGCTGCCCTCGGATGTAGACGCACTTGCCGACGTGAATTCCCCCCCAATTGCCGGATTCGTGCCCTGGATCGCGGTCGTGATCACGGATGCCCGCAAGGGGGAGCTTGAGTTGGACGCCGTGCCGCAGAGCGGTGTGTCAGGGAACTACCTGACGTCCAAGCCCTCCACCCCGTATGCCGTCGGAATCTTCGACACGGGTGCCGCCGCCCACGTCTTATCCGCCGAGGGTGCGGCCAAGGTGGGCCTGTTCGATCACCTGCCCAGCCTCGTGACCCAAAACGCCACAATGATCTCGGGCGCCACAGGGGAGGCCTCCATGTGGGTCAGCAAACCCCTGGCTTTGTTCATCGACGGGCTTGGGGCCATCGACGCGAACTCCATGGAGCTGGACCCCTCCGGCATGGTCGGAGAGACCAACGTGGCGATCAACGTCGGCGACTTCAATGACTCTCCCCTTGTGCCCACGGCGATCGGAAGCCCTCTCTCGGTGTACTTTACGGCCGCGATCTATAACGATCGTCCGGTCCAAATCGCCTGGAACGGACATACCTATTCGGGACCCGATGTCTTTTTCTATGAGAACGAGGACCCCTCCGTACCCAGTCTGGCCTTTCAAATCCCCTTGGAACTGCGTCCCGCGGACGTATTCGCCGTTCAGTATACTCCGAACCTGGACATCGGAAACGGAGATATCCTGGATTGGCTGGACATGGGCTTCGACAATCCGGGCGTCCCGTCCATCATCACGAACGGTTTGACCTCCGGACAGAGTCTGTTCTTCCTGTCGAGCGTGGACCTGACCCACAAGGGCAGGTCGGCGATCGACAAGACCAAGTTCATCCTCGATACCGGCGCCCAGGTGACGGTTGTCAGCAAGGCCATTGCGGCCCGGTTGAGTCTCGATACCCGCCATCCGGAGTTCGAGGTCGAGATCCAGGGTGTCAATGGGAGATCCATCATGGCCCCGGGATTCGTCATCGACCTCATCGAGCTGCCAAGCATGCCTACGTGGCTCACCTTCCGCGATGTCCCTGTCATCGTGCTGGACGCGTCCTCCCCGGAGGGCGGGATCTTCGAAGGGATCATTGGGATGAACCTCTTTACCGACTTCAATCTGGCGTTCCACGGCGGGGGCATGTTCCTGCAGGACCCGGCCGCCCTAGACGTCGAACGGATTCTCCGATTCAGTCCTGCGGACATTGTCCCAGACGGGAGCGTGGACGGGATCGACCTCCTGTCCCTGGCCCAGGCATGGCTCAGTGAACCCGGTCAGGAATCCTGGAATCCGCTCGCGGACGTGGGATCCCTGCCCTCCGGCTATGGTCGTGTAGACTTTCTGGATTTTGCCCTTCTGGCCAACACCTGGCGCCAGGCCCGGTAGTCACCCCCCAGGATCCCTTTGACATCGAGGGAGCACGCCTCTATCATGGATTCCTGTTGACTTCGCCACCGGACTTCGACGTACATGATGAAGATCCTCCTGGACTCGGTCTATCTGTTGACGGGGCTGGCATTGAGCCCGATGGTGGCGTACCGCGCCATCCGATACAGGCGTTACCGAACCGGCTGGAAACAACGGTTCGGGCAGGTCCGACGAAAGGATCATTCCAGGCCCTGCATCTGGCTGCACGCCGTCAGCCTTGGGGAGGTCAATGCGTCCAAGACCTTTGTCGCGGAACTCCACAGTCAACGTCCAGAGTATGAGATCGTGGTCAGCACGACCACGGATACCGGATTCGCAAGGGCCAAGGAGCTGTTCGGAGATCGGTTTGAGGTCTTCTATTTCCCCCTGGACCTGTCGGGCTTGGTCAAGCGGGCCTTCGATCGGCTTCGGCCTTCCATGTGCCTTTTGATGGAGTTGGAGGTCTGGCCCAACTTCATGGACACGGCCCTGCAACGCAAGGTCCCGGTGGTCGTGGTCAATGGCCGGATCAGTGACCGGAGCTTCCGGTCCTATAAACGAGTAAGTCTCCTCCTGTCCGGCACGTTCGGCAAGCTCACGCTGGCCTTGGCACAGAACGAACAGTACGCGGAGCGATTCAGACACCTCGGTTGCCGTGCCGACCGGGTGATCGTGACCGGTTCGCTGAAGTTCGACACGGCCCAGGTCAGCGATACGGTGGCTGGGGCGGACATGTTGGCCACCCAACTGAGTCTGGGCAAAGGTCCCCTGTGGGTGGCAGGTGGAACGGGTGACGACGAGGAAAGGCCCCTCCTGGAGGTCTACAGGCAATTGAGACAGAATCCCAGGCTGGCGGATCTCCGCTTGGCCGTCATTCCACGCAAACCAGAACGGTTTGACCAAGTCGCCCAGTGGATCGAGCAGGCGGATCTGCCCTTGGTCCGCTACAGCCGCATCAAGGATGGCTCCGATCGCAGGGCCATTCCGCCGGATGCCGTCATCCTGGGCGACACGATGGGAGACCTCCGCAAGTTCTACGTCCTGGCCACGGTCATCTTTGTGGGGCGGTCCCTGGTCCCCATGGGCGGCTCTGACATGATGGAGGCAGCCGCAATGGGCAAACCCACGCTATTCGGTCCCCACACATTCAACTTCCGACAGGCGGTAGATCTACTGCTCAACGCCCAAGGCGCGATTGAGGTTAGGGACTGGGGCCAACTGCGGCGGGTCCTGGAGAGGTGTATGCTTGAGCCGGAGTTCGCCCGAAGGATCGCAGAGAACGGCCGGCGAGTCATCCGCGAGAACCAAGGCGCTACGGCAAGGACCGTGGATCATGTCCTGCGAGTGCTTACGTAGGCAAGACCGGCCTACTACTGGCGCCAATCACGGATCATGTTGGATTGCAGTCTGATCAGTTCCTCTGCGCTGACGCGGACGACCCGGCCGTTGGAGAAAACGACCCGGTAGTCCCCTTCGGGCAGTTTCCAGTGCATCAGGATCTGTGTTGGGTCTTGGGAATTTGCGTATTGCCCATAGTAGACCACCTCCACGCCATTGCTGGCCATATCTTCATAGACATTCGCCAGGCTCGACCTAGAGGAATCTTCTCTGGAAACGAACTCATTCACCATGCCCCTGATATCTTGGTACCACCCGGCCCCCCTGCCGAAGACACCGCCGAATACGACCAAGGATATGACGATGGCCGCAGCAGCAGCCACCCTGCTGACCTTCAGGTGCACGATGATGTTGACCGTGTCTTTGCCCCATCGCGGAGTCATAATCCTATCGGGGATTTGGTGCTTGATCGTCTCCGACAGGCCCGGTGGGGCCGCTTCCACGGCCCGCCGGCCCAATTCCTGCAACAGATCTTCAATCCTCTTTGCCATAACCCGTTCCTCTTCTCACTCTCCGCCCTAATCCGGACGAGCCGGAACCAAACGACGGTTGTTCTCTTTGCACAAGATTTCACTCATAAGTAACTAAGATCCCTGGTACGTATCGGTTTTTCGTCGCAAGGCCTCCAACGCCTGATTCAAACGACTCTTGAACGTCCCTTCCCTGATCCCAGCCACCCGGGCCGCCGCAGAGATCGGAAACCCCTGGAGATAGTGGAGCACAATCGTCTGCCGCAACTTCAAGGACAGGCCCTCAACGGCGAGCTGTAATCTCTCCAATTGCTCTGTGTAGGCCACTCGATCTTCGCGGATCTCCTGGCCCATATTGTCCTCAGCCCTCAACTCAATTCCTTCCCCTACGGCCGCCTCGCGTCTGCCCCGCCTACGCCAATGTTGGCAGGAGACGTTGTGCGCTATTCGAAACAGCCATCCGGACAGGGTACTGCCATTCCTCAACTGCCCCAGATGGTACCAGGCCTTCATGAACACCTCCTGGGTAAGGTCCTCACTGGCCTGACGGTTGTGACCCAGTTGCCGCATATAGAGATAGATACGTTGATAATACTGGTCCACCAACTTCTCGGCCGCTGCTCGGTCCCCGCTTTGCAGGTGAGTTAACCACTCCGCCTGCCCTTGCTGAGCCGCAGACTGCCTACTATCCTGCACATCTATAAGATGCCGAAGGCCACTATTCTGTTCGGTAGAATCTTGAGTTTCTAGCGACATATACTCTAAGAGTATACCTTCTCGCAACTTCCACCGCCATAGAATCGTCGCTCGGGGTTGGTAGTTCGTAGTTCGTAGTTCGTGGTTCGTGGTTCGTAAACGACCTGTATCTGTGGGATTGCGCAAACTATGATTTGCGGAAGACGTTTGCTTCCCTGCTGGCCCAAAGGGGCGTATCAACGGCAGTTACCCAGCGGCTCCTAGAGCACTCCAGCCCGCAGCTTACGAATGATGTGTACGCCAACGTCGATCCAGTGCTGCGGCAGGCGGTCAATCAACTGCCGGTGTCCGAATGGCTGTAGTCGTCAGACCCCACTTGGGCCTGATCGCCATTCCTAACTGATGCAGGGCCATGCGTAGCCAGGCCTTTCGTCCAAACCGCCTGCTGCTACTCCTCAGCCTGCGCCTGCTATTTGGGCAAGGTGAAGGAAAACGTGCTGCCCCGGCCCACCTCGGACTCGACCCAGATGCGGCCTCCCCAGGACTCCACGATCTTCTTGACCACGGCCAGACCAACGCCCGTGCTCTGGTGGTCCTCCTTGCCGTGCACGGTGGCAAAGAGCTCGAAGATACGCTCGAAGTGCCGCTGCTCAATGCCAGGGCCGTTGTCGTTGACGCTGAACCGCCAATAGTTGGCCTCGTCCGCACAGGTCACGGTGATGCGGCCCTGCGGTTTATCCATGTATTTGACCGCGTTGCTTAGCAGGTTCTGGAAGACTTGGCTCAGGCGGGTCTGCTCGCACGCCAGTGCAGGCAAGGATTTCTCCACGGCAATTGTAATATGCTGCGGCGGCGCAACCAGGTCGATGATGGAGCCCACCATCTCATTGAGGTCGGTCTGGCTCAGGTCCTCCCGCAGACACCCGGCCCTGGAGTAATTCAGTATCCCGTCGATGAGGTTCTCCATTCGCTCGACGCGACTGACCAGGAGCTTCATCTGCTCCTTGCCTTCGTCGTCAAATTTGTCGGTGTAGTCCTCGACCAGCCACTGCACGACGTTCTTGACACCCCTCAGTGGCGCCTTTAGATCGTGCGATACGACGTGCGCGAAGCTTTCAAGCTCGTGGTTGATCTTGGCCACCTGCTCCATCAGGGCCGCCTGTCTGACCTCAGCCTCCTTGCGTGTGATGGCGTAGCGGAGAGACAGGGCCAACTGCATGTTCTCGACCTTTTCCTTGACTATATAGTCCTGGGCGCCCAGTCGCACGGTCTCCAGGGCTACGTCTCTACTGTGGTTGGCGGTCAGGATGACCACCGGGACCTGCGGATGTCGTTTGTGGACCGCGGCAAAGGTATCCATGCCGCTGCTGTCCGGCAAGGTCAGGTCCAGGACAACCACGTCGAAGTGGGATTCTTCCAGGACCTGGAGGGCCTCGGTGAGGCTCTTGCTGTGTACAATACCAAAGGTCCCGTCACTGCTCTCTTCCAGCAAGGCGGTGATCAACATCGCCTCGGTGGGGCTGTCTTCAACCAGCAGGACCGCGATCGTAGGAACGGTTGTCAGAGTCTTTGTCGTGTCCATATCACTGAGTCCTATTCCCCCCCGGATTTCTGCAGGCTTGACGCCTTGAGTAACATTGTCGACCATGGTGCGAAACTCCTCGCTCTTAAGTTACTACTAATGGACGGCTGCCGAGTGCTTGACCCTGCATGAGCACAATCTGGCGATCTCGTCGCCCAGTAGCGGCAAAGGGACCACCCGGTCCACACATCCGGATTCAATTGCCATGCGGTTCATACCAAAGACCACGGAGGTCTCTTCGTCCTGCGCAATCGTGGAGCCTCCGGCCTTCCAGATGGCCTTCATGCCCTGCACCCCGTCTCCGCCCATGCCGGTCATTAGCACTCCGACCGCACGCGCATGGTAGACCTGGGCCACGGACTCCATCATCACGTCGATGGAGGGCACATAGCTGCCCACCAAGCCATGGTCTTCCGCCAACTCCACACGATAGTCGTGTCCGATCCGGAGGTGCCGATCGTCGGGGGCAAACAGGACGGTCCCCTTCTCAAAGGCCTGTCCCTCACGGGCCACTCGCAGGTCGTAGCGGGTCTGCGATCGGAGGTGTTCGACTAGGCCTCCGATGAATCCCCGGGCCATATGCTGGACCACCAGCATGCCGATGGGAAGCCCGGGTGGAAGCGACGCAAAGACCTGGGCCAGGGCCGCAGGTCCTCCGGTCGAGACACCAACGGCCACGACCTCAAAGGCCCCATTAGAATCCACGGACATCCCAGGGCCTACACGGCGTCCCGGACCGATCCGCCGGATGGGTTTGACCAGGGAGGCGATCTTGACCTTTTCGATTAGCTCTTTTGCCATGGCATCCATGTCCGCAGACAGGATGACGAAATCCATGGCCCCCAGGCTCAGGGCCTTGACCACGGTCTTCACATCGATGCCGCTGGTGACCACGATCGAGGTGGGGGCCTGGCACATGATAGCTTCTATGGCCTCGAACCCATTCATCACCGGCATCTGGATGTCCATGGTAATGACCTTTGGGCGCAGGGCCAGGGTCTTGTCCAGGGCCTGCCTCCCGTCTGCCGCGGAGCCAACCACCTGGATCTTCGGGTCCGTGTGCAGGATGGCCATGATGGCCTCCCGCCGGAACGGCGAGTCATCGACTACCAGGACTCGTATCTTCTCGAACAGCATCATTGTGACCATCCCCCCCTGGGTTCCCGGCCCGGACGAGCCTGAACCAGACGATGCTGTGTGCCCAACTGAGGTTTTTTGTGCGTCTTGCGCAGCATCTCATTTCACGTCAACAACCGGTCGATCGTGTCCAGGAAACTGTCGGACGTGAAGTCCTTCTTCAGGATATAGGCGTCGGCCCCTGCATCGAGGCCGCGTTGTTTGTCGGCGTCTCCGCCCCGTGTGGTGACGATCACGACTGGTACCGCGCGGGTCCGAGGATCACGTTTCAAGGCCGAAGTAAACTCGAATCCGTTCATCCGAGGCATGAGCACGTCCGTGATCACCAGGTCGAACCGCTCGCGGCCGGCGATCTCGAGGGCCTCTTGCCCGTCCTTGGCGTGGACCACCGCAAGACCTGCCGCCTCCAACACGCTCCTTTCGAGCATCGCCGTGCTCGGGGTGTCTTCGGCCAGAAGGACCCGGCGTCCGCCCCGGTCGGGCTGGCCTGCCGGCGCATCCGGTGTCACGACCCTGGGCGCAGTGGATCGGCCTGCGGACTGCACCATTGCCGGGACATCCAGGATCAGGACCACCCGCCCGTCGCCGAGCACCGTGCCGCCTGCGATGTTGGGGACCCGGCGGATCGGATCGCCCAGGGGCTTGATCACGATATCCTGGTGTCCGAGGATCTCGTCCACGCACAGCCCCAGCTTCTTGTCCGCGGACTGAACGATGACCACGGGGAGGGCCCGTCTCTCCACGATGCCCTTTTTTGGCAGGGAGAACATTTGATGGATCCGCACCAGTGGGATGATCTCTCCCCGCAGTGTCATGGCCTCCTGGCTCTCCACTGACTCTACATCCTCCAACCCGATTCGTGTGGTCTCCTTGACTGAATCGATAGAGATGGCAAACACGTCGTCGCCGCACCCGATCACCAATGCCTCGGTGATGGAGAGGGTCAACGGCAACTTCATGGTGAACCGCGCCCCTGCGCCGAGCCGGGACTCGATCTCGACCGTGCCTTTGAGGCGCACGATTTCGCTCCGCACCACATCCAGACCCACGCCTCGTCCTGAGGTCTCGGTGACCACCTCGCAGGTGGTGAAGCCCGGCGTGAACAACAGGCTATAGACCTGGTCAGCGGTCATCGCGTCCGCAGCGGTCTTGGAGACCAGGCCCTTGTGCACGGCATGCTGCTTGACCTTGTCCACATCGATCCCTGCGCCGTCGTCGCTGACGTCGAGGACCACCTGGGACCCGGTCCGGTAGGCGATCAGGGTAATCCGACCTCGCGCGGGCTTGCCTTGGCTCTGACGGATCTGTGGGGCTTCGATCCCGTGATCGACCGCGTTCCGCAACAGGTGCATCAGCGGCTCTTTCATACGGTCGATGAGCGTCTTGTCCAGGTGGGTCTCTTCGCCCTTGACCTCGAACTCGATGTCCTTACCGTGCTGATTGGCCAGGTCCCGCATGGCCCTGGGGAAGAACTGGAACAACTGCGCCACAGGGACCATGCGGAGACCAAGGGTCCGGTCCTGCATGTCGGAGACGATCAGGCGTATGGTCTCGTCCACTGCGTTCAACTGCCGGACCAGGTCCCCGACCTCGTGGTCCACCTGGGCAGAGCGATCGGCCTTCTCGGTCAGGCGTTTGACCAGATCATTAAGCCGGCTTTTGGCGATGAGCATCTCCCCTGAGAGGTTCATCAGGCTGTTTAACTTGGAGACCTCCACCCGGAGGCTCTCTTCGGCGGCGATCGGCCGGACCTCTTGTACGGGCTTGGGCGGCTCCGATGGGGAGCAGGCCTGCGCGACAGGCACAGCCGGGGTCGGCAAAGGCCTTGTCACCTGGATCTCCGGCCGGACCGATTCGGTCGGCGGGACCAAGGGCTGTGGAGCAGGCACCGGAGTACAAACCGGCTTGGGCGGGGCGGGCTGAGCGCGGTCCGGGGAGAAGGACTGAGCCAGACGCCCGCACAGGTCCGTGACATAGGCCTGGTCCAAGGACCGGGCCTTCCGGACCAATGTCCCTTCCAAGAGGGACTCGATCACGTCCAGGCACTCAAAAAGGAGGTCATAGTCCCCCTTTCCCATGCGAAGCCCATGGCCCTGTGCCGCCTCAAACCCGTCCTCCATCTTGTGGGCGATCTCTGCTATAGGAGAAAAGCCCATCATGGTGGCCGAACCCTTGACCGTGTGGGCCTCCTTCATCAGGAGTTCCAGTAGCTGGACGTTCGCTGAGTCCTTCTCCAATCCCAGTATCCCCTGGTTCAGGTTGGCCAGGTGCTCCTTGGTCTCATCCTTGAATTGGGCCAGAAATCTGCTTCTGTCGATCGGCATCTTTTCGTCATCCTCGCCGGCGTCTGCCGGCAGGCAGACGGCGGATTCAACCCACCGTCCCCCGAAGCCTGTTGATGGCCTCGCTCTGCAGGATGCTCCGCAGGTCCAGCCACACCACGATGCGGTCCTCCATTCGGACCTGTCCCTTTACGTGACATTGAATCCGCCCATCCAGGGTCAGCAACGGGTCCTGGACCTGGTCCGGGCAGATCTCCAGCGTACCCTTGACCTGATCGGCAAGGACCCCGATCACCGAACCGGTCACGTCCGTAACTAGGACCTTGGGGGGATCGGTCCGCTTGCTGGGCCCTAGACCGCAGAATGGGCGGAGGTCCAGGACGCTGATGATCTCGCCCCGTAGATTTATCGCCCCTTTCACAAAGTCCGGCACATACGGGATCTTTGTGATGAAGGGCGAATCCAACACCTCCTTGGCCTGGGCGATATCGACGGCATAATCACCATCGTTGAGCGTGAAGACCAGGACCTTTCGGGTCAGAAGGGAGCCCCTTCCGGCCCCTGCCTTTGCCGGCACGGCAGACAGGTTGGCACACCGGTCCTCGACAGCCGTCCCTTGGGCATTCTTGTCAGACATGTTCGGTCACCTTAAATCTGGCCATAGAGGCCTTCAGTTCGTCCGCCAAAGCCGTCAACTGGCCCGCCGCGTCCGCAGAACGCTGAGCACCAGACGCAATCTGCTTCATCGTCTGATCTATGCTCGCCATCGCCTCCGCTATCTGACGCGACCCGCTGATCTGCTGGTTGGCGCTCATCGCAATCTCCTTGCTCTTGGCAGCAGACTCCTTCGCCAACTGTATCTCCTCCTCCACACCAGACAGGCTCTGCTCCATCGCAATGATCGCATTCGACATCTCGTGCCGGATAACCTCCACCAGCGACGTGATCCCCTTCGTTGACTTAGCCGTAGAGTCCGCCAGCTTGCCGATCTGGTCCGCAACCACCGTAAAACCGCGGCCCTGCTCACCCGCACGTGCCGCCTCTATCGAGGCGTTCACTGCCAGCAGGTTCGTCTGGTCCGCTACGTCGTCGATCAACTCCGTGATTGCGCCGATCTGCTTGGACTTCTCATTGAGACTCGTCAGAATCTGGCTGGTCTGGTCCGTGGCCTGCTTGATCTTATCCATCCCTGCCAGCACGTGACCGGCCATCTGCGATATCGTCTTGATGTTCTCCCCGATCTGCTCGCTGTTCTTGGATAGCTCCGCAGCAGCGCAGGTCGTCTCACTGACCGCAGCAGACTGGTCGCTGGCCCCGGCCGCCTGTGCCTCGCTGATGGTATGGATCTCCTGGCCGGCGGTGGTGATCTTAAGGGCCACACCCTGGACCCGGCCCAGGATGTCCTTGAGGCTCGTGACCATCCCGTTGAAATGGGAGGCCAACAGCCCGATCTCATCGCCACGCGTGGCGACGATCGAGCGGGTTAGATCCCCATCGGCCACCTCCTTGACCCTGTAGACCAATGCGTTGATTGGGGCAGCCATGGATCGGGCCATGTGCACCCCGATGGCAACGGACATCCCAAACGCCACCAGGGAGATCACAATCAACACGACCGTGGACTTCCGGGCAAACCCGGAGCTGCCCACGAACTCCCGATTTACCTTGGCCTCCAGGGTCCTGGCACTGGCGACCACGACCAGGTTGCGACTACGGGCCTCTTCGACCACCTCGTGGGAAATCGCATGGAACTCCCGACTGGACCGAACCTGCCCGACCTTGGCGTCCATGAAGCGAGGGGTCACCTTCTGCAGGTCCGCCAAGAGGTCCTTGACGGATTGGCTGCCTTGCTCCTGGGCCAAGGGCTCCAACTGTATCCCGATGGTCCGGTACAGGCCGTCGGCGGTCTTGCGGTAGGTCTCGATGATGTTCGGGTCTTCCGAGAGCAGTGCCGTCTTTAAGATGAGGTTCAATTCGAGGGTGCTGGCCCTGGCAGTCAAGGCCGACTTGATTTTGGTCAGGGCCTTATCCACAAAGGAGGAGATGTCCTTGGACTCGGTCTGACCGTTGGGGTCCTTTCCCTGGGCGCCGGCCTGGGCCTTGGCCACCACGTCGCCGATCTCCATCAACACCTCGACCGTGACGTTATCCACGATATCCGAGATCGTCCGGTTGGCCTGATCCAGTTTCACGGCCACATCCTGATCGACCTCCTTCAAGGTCTTGGACGAGAGGATCTGCTGCCTCCTGGAGGAGATGAGCTCCTTGAGCCGCTGCTGTATCCGGCCCCGTTCGGCGTCTCGCCCCATTAGCCCCTGTTCGATCGGGTCCAGATCGGACGTGGCCGCGGCGATGTCGATCTTGTCGATCACGTCCCTCAGTTGGATCGCGCTGTCGGTCTGGACGGTCTGGCCGCGGACGTTCTCGCTCACCTGCCGGGCCGTGTCCGACATATTCTGACGGATTTGCTGGAGCGAGATGATGCCGCTGACGCCCGACAGGATCGTCATACTGGCGGCCAGCAGAAACCCGGCCAGCAGGCGCCATCTCAGACTGAGCGTTCCTTTCCATAATGCCATGGTCCTACACCTCCTGCCCCACGGTCTTGAATCTGGCCATGGAGTCCTTCAGTTCGTCCGCCAGGGCCGTCAACTGGCCCGCCGCGTCCGCAGACCGCTGAGCACCAGACGCAATCTGCTTCATCGTCTGATCTATGCTCGCCATCGCCTCAGCTATCTGACGCGACCCGCTGATCTGCTGGTTGGCGCTCATCGCAATCTCCTTGCTCTTGGCAGCAGACTCCTTCGCCAACTGTATCTCCTCCTCCACACCAGACAGGCTCTGCTCCATAGCAATGATCGCATTCGACATCTCGTGCCGGATCACCTCCACAAGCGACGTGATGCCCTTCGTTGACTTCGCCGTAGAGTCCGCCAGCTTGCCGATCTGGTCCGCAACCACCGTAAAGCCGCGGCCCTGCTCCCCGGCACGAGCCGCCTCGATCGAGGCGTTCACAGCCAGCAGGTTCGTCTGGTCCGCAACGTCGTCGATCAACTCAGTAATGGCGCCGATCTGCTTCGACTTCTCATTGAGACTCGTCAGGATCTGGCTGGTCTGGTCCGTGGCATGCTTGATCTTCTCCATCCCAGCCAGCACGTGACCGGCCATCTGCGAGATCGTCTTGATGTTCTCCCCGATCTGCTCGCTGTTCTTGGATAGCTCCGCTGCTGCAGAGGTCGTCTCACTGACCGCTGAGGACTGGTCTCGGGCGCTGCAGGCCTGCTGCTCGCATGAGGACAGGATCTCGGTGCGGACCGTGGCGATCTGATCCGCTGTTGCGCCGGAGCGAATCACGATCCGGGTGACCGCCTCCACCATGGAATGCAGGCCCTCGGCTAGTGCCTGGATCTCGCCATGGCCCTCGACCGGGATGCTCGCCCTCAGGTCCCCGGCCGCCCATTGATGGATTGCCCGCGTGAGTCTGACGATCGGATCGGCAATGCGATTAGAGATCCAAAGGCCGACCCCCAAGACCAGGGCAACCACCACGGCCCCAATGCCCAGGACCGTCCAGTAGAACCGATGGACGGCCTCCAGGACCCGGCTCCGGTCGATCTCGGCCACCACGGTCCAGCCAAGACCCGGCAGGGTGCGGGTAGAGGCCATGATCTGACGGCCATCGAGTGAGCGATACGTAAACACAGTCCCCCGACCGATAGAGGCCGGCGAAAGGGCCTGACCGATCGCGGCCCTCAGGGTCTTCTCATTGGCCCTGTTCGAGGATGCAGCGACCTGTCCTGCCTCCGCCGGGACCAGGGCCACGGCCTCCGTGGAGGTCAGCAGCCAGCACCGAGCCTCGGTCCGGACGTCGTCGGAGATCTCCCTGGTCCGGCCCCGGTCGACCGCCTTTTGCCAGGCGGTCAAGACCGACATGACCTGGGACGATCTTGCGGCCGACGCCGAGTCACCCCCTGCGCCGGCAGCCCAAGCCTCCACCACGCTGGCGGTTATATCCGCCGTGGCACCCAGATGGACCAAGGCCTGTTTCTGGAGACGGTTGCCCAGCGACCAACACAAAAACACGCCCACAGCGGACACGGGGACGACCCCAACCACCCATAGCAGGACCCGCAGTCTCGTCTTCAGACATCCCATCATCCGATTCATCGTGTTTCCTCATCTCTTTGAAGGTCCATTGATAGCGGCCCGTTGGAGGCAAGGACCATCGCTGCCTGCCCTGCCGCTGTGATCTGTCCGGCCTCGGTGTCACTGACCATCGCACACAGGTCGAGCATTGGGACCAGGCGAGAGCCGACCCTCGCCACAGCCGCGAGGTACCTGGCCTGACTTAATAGGGCGTCGGTTCTACTGAGGTCCTGGGCCTGGATCGGGGTCACGCCGGTGACCGCGTCCACGACCAGGCCAAAGGATCGACCCGATCGGTGGGCGATCAGAACCCGGTTGAGGGCCGGACGGTCGCTGGCCTCCAGTCCCAACTTCTTGCGGAGGCCGACCACGGGGATCACCTCGCCCCGCAGGTCCATGATACCTTCGACCCAGACCGGGACATCCGGGATGGGAATGATCTCAGGCAGGCGGATGACCTCACGGATCTGGTCCATGTCCACCCCATACTCCTGGCGCCCTACCGTAAATGTGACCAGCCTCATGACTCGCTCCGCATCCTTTCAATCGCCTCTTGACAGACCCCGGTCAGCATCACCCGGGTGAAGCCCCCGCTGTAGGGCACCTCCGCCTCGGCAGGCCCTTCGGACAGGAGCTTGGCGGCGTTTCGGTATTCGCGGATGGCCTCTGCGGTCTCGTCTTCTTGTTGATAGACCGTGGCCAAGGTGAGGCGGGCCATGGCAAGTCGGGGATCGAGGAATATCGCCTGCTTCAAGGCCGTTTTGGCCTGGTCCAGGTCTTGCTCCTGGAGGTGGATCGTGCCCCGCAGATAGTAGGCCGGGGCGAAGAAGGCATTGATCCGCAGCAACCGCTCCAATTCCGCCTTGGCCAGGCCGTAGTCCCCTTGATTGGTGTGTACGTGCGCGGCCCAGTAGTACGATTCGACCCGGTTCGGCTCCCGCCCGCGGAAAGAACCGATCAGGGCCAGGGCCCGCTCGTAGTCCTTACCCCTGATCGCCTCTTCAATCTGTACCAGGGCCACGGCCGGCAGGTCCGCCTTTACGCGATCTCCATGCTGGACAGAGGTCCGAGGTCCGGCACCAGCCTGCGGCAAGGTCCCTGATCGTCTGTTCGATTGAACCGGAACCTTCTGGTAATACACCCCGTCCTGGTGATCGAGCATCTTAAATCCGACGGATAGACTCTGCGGGCACTCGCTGTAACCAATGAACAGATACCCGTCATCGACCAGACTACTGCGGAACCGATCGATTAGGCCCTCCATCGTAGAACGATCGAAGTAGATCATCACATTGCGGCAGAAAATCACGTCCAGATGATCGGGGAAGGATCCTTCCAGAAGGCTTTGGTGGGTGAAGCGGACCAAGGCCCGGATGTTCTCCCGGACCCGGTAGGTACTACCAGCCTTAGACCCAGATGTCTCCACGAAGTACCGGCGACGTTGTTCGGCCTCGATCCACTGCATGGAGCTTGCCTCATAGATTCCCCTGCGTGCGAACTCCAGGGCCTGGGTCGAGACATCCATGGCCAGGATCTCGATGTCCCACTCCTGCAGGGCCGGAACCAGGTCAGCCACGACCATGGCGATCGAATAGGGTTCCTCGCCCGTGGAACAGCCCGCACTCCAGATCCGAAGCAACGGTTTCTGGGACACTGAAGGCCGTCGTTTCGCCTCCAGGAGCCTGGGAAGGACCACCTCCCGAAGGGCCGCAAACTGGGCCCGATCCCTAAAGAAAAAGGTGTGCCGGATCGTCAAGAGGTTCAGCAACTCCAGGAACTCTCGCCCGTCCGGGCCGGTCAGTTGCCGGAGGTACTGGTCCACGGACGCGATCCCCGAGGACCGCATCCGGATCGCGACGGCCTGTTCGAGATTCTTTAGTTCATGGTCCTGGAAATACAGGCCGCACCGCTCCTGGATAAGCTGTTTGATCCGGCCCCCCCGGCTCGTGCGGGTCCATGGCAATGTATCCGGGATGTTCTCAATGCCTATCATGCGTCCTTATCGTTCCGTGCGACTCCACATCTGATCCGGCGCGCGCTCGCCGCATACACCCTCCGCCATATCGGCATAATAGTCGGGCCGGTGTAGCACAAGACCAAGATTTGCCCCACGGACGTTTATGATGTAAATCGCAGGTAAACCTGCTGCCTGCAACTGCCGAGAGAAGAGCAGCACCATCGATCGTGTATCTGCTTATGGAAACGACATATTTGAATGGATATGGGCGTTCGTGGACCTGGTGGGTCTTAGCCTTGGTCTTCTTGGGGTATGGGGCTGCAGGCCTGGGCGCAGACATCGAGGCCGCGCCGGCCAACATCCAGTCCGCCATCTTTCTTAAGACCCTGGCCTTGAACAAGAACATCGCCGGGGGCGGCGATGTCACCCTGGTGGTGATCAAATCCAAGGAATTCGCCGAGGCCATGAAGCCCGCGATCGGCAGAACGATCGGAACCTCCAAGCTCGCCACCATCTTGACCGTGGAAGAGGTCCCCACAGACAAACCCGCGAAACTGACCGTGATCTACCTCGGTGACGCCGCCAAGTTGGAGGCCTGCACCAAGTACTGCCGGCAGTACAAGGTCGCCAGCATCACAGGAATCCCGGAGTTGGTCAAAAAGGGAATCACCCTCACCGTAGGGGTCCTGGACAAGAAACCCAAGATCGTTCTGAACCTGGCCAGCACCAAGGAGGAGGGCATCGAGTGGGACCCGCAGATACTCAAGGTCGCCTCCACGATTGAGTAGTCCCTACACCTGGGCTAGGCCGCGATCCAGGTCGGCAATCACGTCCTCCACGTCCTCAACCCCCACCGCGAGCCGAAAGAGCGTATCGGTGATCCCCAGTGCGTAGCGGTCCTTGCGGGAATAGTCGTAGTAGCTGACCAGGGCCGGATGGGTGATCAAGGTCTCAACCCCGCCCAGGCTCGGTCCTATGTAGCACAATTGCAGTGCATCCAGGAATCGCTTGGCGGACTTGATGGTGCCCTTGGTCACAAAGGTCACTACCCCCCCGCCGCCTCGCATCTGCTCTGTGGCCACCCTGTAGTGCGGATGGCTTTCCAGGAAGGGATAGTACACGCGTTTGACCTTGCGGTGCCCTTCTAGGAACCGTGCAATCCTCAGGGCCGACTCGTTCTGCCTGGCCACGCGCAGCGGAAAGGTCTTCAGGCCGCGGAGCAGAAGATAGCAGCAGTGTGGATCGATTGTGCCTCCCATGGACTTGTGCAGGTTGCGGATCTGCTCGATCAGGTCCTTGCGCCCCAGCACTGCGCCGGCCAGGATGTCGTTGTGGCCGGCCAGGTACTTGGTGCAGCTCTGGAGCACCAGATCCATCCCGAACTCCAGCGGACGCTGATTGTACGGGGTCGCGAAGGTGCTGTCGATCAGGGTCAGGACCTTGTGGCGGTCCGCGATCTGCTTGATCTTGGCCAGATCGAAGATGTTCAAATAAGGATTAGTAGGTGACTCCGAGAAGATGAACCGCGTGTTCTTGCGGATGGCCCGATCCAGGCCCTGGTAATCCCCGAATGAAACGATCGTACAGTCGATTGCAAACTGCTTCAGATACGACTGGCAGAACTCGAGGGTCTTCTTGTAGCTGTCGTCTGTGATGACGATGTGGTCGCCGGACTGGACCAGGGACAGGATCGTGGTGGTGATTGCGCTCATGCCTGAGGACGAGACCACGCAGTCCTCAGCCCCTTCCAGATCGGCCAGCCGCTTCTCGGCGATGGTGGCAGTGGGGTTGCCGTAGCGGCCGTACTCGTAGTGGTCCTTGCCCTTGCGGGTGTAGTCCTCGATCTCCTTGCTGTTCTTGAAGGTAAAGGTCGAGGTCTGGATGATCGGGGTGGTCAGGGAATCCGCGAACTTCCTTCGCGGCTCCCCCGCGTGTACGGCACGGGTCGCCAGCGAGGCGGTGGCAGTCCTGTTATTGGTCTTAGCCATGGTGTCCTTCTTCCTCAGCAGACATGCCCGTCAGCCGCCCTTGCCGGGCAACCGATCACCGGTCCTAATGTCCATTTGTTTATCGGAAAGCCTCCGGGAAAGCAAGGAGATTTTGTATCATTGAGCGCACACCGTAGAGAAGTCGCTACCTCCGCACAACACGGCGTAAAGCCTAACATGGTTGGCGAGCTTCGCCAGGCGGAGGGTGACCAGTCCCTGCTGCGCAGCGCAGAGAGATCGTTGCGCATCAAGGACGCTCAGGTAGGAGTCAATTCCCTTATCATAACGGGCGTTTGATAAGCGGTAGGTGGCTGCCACGGCATTGACCAGGGATTCCTGCAATGCAGATACCTGCTGGTCCACAGTGCCATGTACGGCAAGGGCGTCGGCCACTTCCTTAAAGGCGTTCTGAATCGTCTTCTCGTATCGGGTCAGGGCGATTTCCCTTTGCACTTTGGTGGCCTTAAGCGCGGACCATGTGCGGGTATCGAAAATGGGCATCACCATCTGCGGGGCATAGCTCCAGGTGCTCGATCCGGATTTGAAGAGTCCGGACAGTTCGCTGCTTGCGGTGCCGACTGCGGCGGTCAGTGAAATGCGCGGAAAAAAAGTTGCGCGGGCCGCGCCGATGTCGGCGTGGGCCGCCCTGAGCAGGCTCCGGACGATGATGGCGGCATTCAGACGCTGGCCTTGCGCCACCATCAGGATGATGGCGATGACCCAGGCGAAGACCGGACGTTCCAGAAAGAATCTCGATAACATGGCGCGTCTCCGTCAGTTTGATG
>Ga0315287_10000552_pt1 | contig 33014 bp, 26 predicted proteins | sample YL17G11_0_MG_FD_205037 | JGI IMG/M metagenome (GOLD analysis project Ga0315287, IMG submission 205037) | Sediment microbial communities from Yellowstone Lake, YNP, Wyoming, USA - YL17G11_0 | ecosystem: Environmental > Aquatic > Freshwater > Lake > Sediment | place: USA: Wyoming | collected...
CAGGATTTTAAACACATCGTTCAACCAGGTACTGAACAACAGGATCAAGCCCACCCGCAAACCCAGCGCTGAATCCACGCACCAATATAGCAATGGGAGCAGGAACAGAAAAAACTCCTCCGATCCGAGGAAACTGAAGAACTCCATCGGGAGAACAAGCCAGGGTATGGTCTGAAAGTTGATAATTAGCTGAACACCGGAATCCCAGAATGCTTGCATGGCGGTTCCTCCTTCTTAATTCATGGCTGAAATCAAGAACATTTCCGAATAGTTGCCAAACGCTGAAGACTGACTTAAGCACCCGCCGTCCATCTTTGACGGCACCTTGTTTTTATTGTACACTCAAAACATGGACCGTGAATCACCGCGTTGGTGGGACTGGCTTGCAGCAGGTATTCTGTTCATCGCCATGCTCGTGGCGGTGGGGAGGCTGCTCGCCACGAACTGGATTCCCCACCTCGATTATGTGTGGGGACTGGTCGCGCTGGGAGTGATTCTCGGCCTGGCACTTGGAAAGAGCCTCTTCAGCCGCCGGGTGGTCCTCTGGCTGGCAGTTGGATACAGTCTGATTATCATACCGTGGCAGCTTTCGCAGGCCACCGAGGATGCGGTGAATTGGAGCGAACGCCTTGCGAGCCTGGCCGGCAGGTTGATCTTTTCCCTTGCACAGCTCTCCAGCCGCCAGCCTGTGGATGATTACATCCTTTTTCTCACTTTTGTAGGTATTCTCTTCTGGATCATCAGCATCATCAGCGGTTATGCGCTCACCAGGCACGGTAATATATTGGCTGCCGTCCTGCCGGGCGGGTTGGCCATCATAATTCTTCATACCTACGATTGGGCTGTTCCGGAACGTATCTGGTACCTGGGCACATTCCTCTTCCTTTCATTTTTCCTTTATGGACGCATCAATTTCATCAACTCCAGCCGGGATTGGAAGGAGCGCCGCATCTTCATCACTCCCGAAGCCAACCTGGATATTTCCGTGGCAGTATTAATTTCCGCAGCGGTACTGGTGTTGCTGGCCTGGACCATGCCCCTTTCACTGTCTCCGTCCCCTGCCGCCACCCGCTTGTGGAATGATATGGTAAAGCCGTGGGACAGCGTGAAACAACGCTTCAAGGACGCCTTTGCCGCCATCCAGGGAACAGCGGCGGTCGGGGTGCGCGATTTTTACTCGGACAATCTACCGTTGGGGTTGGGGAACCCGCTCGGTGATGCAGTCCTTTTCACCGTTCAGGTTCCGGAATCCGCCCAGGATATCCCCCGCCTTTACTGGCGCGGACGAACTTACGACGAATATGCAGACAGCAACTGGACAACGACCGCAAATTCAATCGCTGAATTCGATCCCGATGATGAAGGCCTCGATCCAGCCGGGTTGGGATACGGTCCACAAGGTACTTTCTATTTCACGACCTATATTAAAAATCAGTCACTGTTATATTTACAGCCCGACCCTTATTGGATAAGCCGTGCTGGTGAAACCAAATTTTTCCCCGTGACAGATGACCTGATCGACATGGTCCTGATGCGGACTTCCCGAAATTTAAAAGCCGGCGAATCATACAGCGCCCGATCCAGGTTGTCCAACCCGACCATTCTTCAGCTCCGACAGGCGGGAGAGGACTATCCCGAATGGGTCACCGAACGCTATTTACAGCTACCTGGGGATTTCTCCCCGCGGGTGGCAGAGCTCGCTTTGGATATCACACGCGGAGAAGAAACTCCCTACGACAAGGCAGCTGCCATCACTTCATATCTGCGGCAGGAAATCGAATACGTCGAACGCATCCCAGCCCCTCCCCCTGACACTGATCTAATCGAATGGTTCCTGTTCGATTCAAAAAAAGGATTCTGCAATTATTACGCCACTGCCGGGGTGCTGATGCTGCGCGCAGCGGGCGTCCCTGCCCGGCTGGCGGTGGGGTACGCCGAGGGAGAGCCAAACGATGAAGGCACGGCTTACAATGTTCTCCAAAAGGATGCCCATGCGTGGATGGAGGTCTATTTTCCCGAGACAGGCTGGGTGGAATTCGAACCCACCGTCAACGAGTCTCCCATTATCCGCCCGGAGGGAGTTGCCCTCGGGGGTCCAACCGGGGAGGAGTTGGCGCCCCTCACGCCGGGTGAAATAGCCGACCAGCCAGAAAGAAATCTCGGTAATGAGGATGAAACGCCTTTAGTCGCCCATCAGAAGGATTACATCCGCATTATCACGTGGGTTATAATTACACTGTTATGTGTATTGGCAGGGCTTTATTATTGGCAATTCAAATTCGGTCAGACACCGGCCTCGCAAGCACCCGTTGCTTTACTCGCATTTCTTGAGCGAAGACATCTGCCCGTGCCGTATTTCTTGCGAAACTGGGCGCGTTGGGCTGAACAGACTCCCATCGCGCGGGCTTTCGCCGCTGTCAACCAAAGCCTGCGCTGGCTGGATAAACCTCAACCGGCGGCGGCCACCCCCGCCGAACGCGCCGCAAAACTGCGTGAATTGATGCCCGAGGCCGGCGAGGAGATCGAGATTCTTACCACGGAACACCAGACCGCACTTTACAGTCCCCGGGAAGGAAGTATCCCGGCTGCCCGGCAGGCGAGCAGGCTCATTCGATTCAAAACGATAAAACGACTCATAAATCGATTCTTTTCCTAAACCATGGCGACCGATCAGACCATCCAAACCACTCCCTCCCTCGACAAGCAGCTGAAGGCTCTCAGCCAGGCAGCCGGTAAAATGCGCTCCATGCTTTTACCCGTCCGCACCAGCATCCCCCCGGGCATCCTTGACGAACTCTCCCAGATGGAAACCCGCCTGCACCGCGCGAGCCTCGAGGTCGGTTCGGTGACCGAGGAGCGCAAGAACCTGTTCGCGTTGGCAGATACCAGCCAGGTCATCAACTCCACCTTGAAGTTGGATGAAGTCCTTCGCATTGTGATGGACACCATTGTCCGCCTGACCGGCGCCGAGCGCGGGTTTCTGATGCTGGCCAACGATAAGGGTGAGATGGTCACCCAGATCGCGCGCAATTGGGACCAGGAATCGCTCAACAACAACGAAAACGCCGTCAGCAGGACCGTCATCAAACGCGTCATCGAGAGCGGAGTGCCGGTCATGACCACCAACGCAAAGGAAGACCCGCGCTTCAATGGCACAGAGTCGATCATCGCCTACAAGCTGCGTTCCATCCTGTGCGTCCCCCTGATGGTAAAGAGCTATCTTATCGGGGTGATCTATACGGATAACCGCCTGCAGGCGGGCATCTTCAGCGATCCGGAGAAGGACCTCATCACCGCCTTCGCCAACCAGGCAGCGGTCGCCATCGAGAATGCCCGGTTGTTCGCCTCCCTTCGGAAAACGCTCGAGGAGGTCACCGAGCTCAAGAACTTGATGGACAATGTTTTCGCCTCCATCACCAGCGGTGTGATCACCGCCGATATCCAGGACCAGATCACCCTGGCCAACCGCGCCGCTGAGACCATCATCGGCAAGACGACCGCGGAGATCATCGGCAGGCGGCTTGACGAAGTTTTTCCCGACCTGGCAAATGACATTTTACCGCGGGTGGCGACGGTACGGATCAGCGACCAGACCATCCACGACATAGAGCTCAACCACCGCCACCCTCAGCGGGGCAACCTGAACTGGCGGCTCAACCTCTCCCCGCTCAAGGATGGTTCGCAGATCACCCAGGGGGTCACGATCGTGCTCGACGACCTCACCGAGCGCAAAAAACTGGAAGGCCAGAGGAAACTGTTCGAGCGCATGGTTTCCCCGGCGGTCATCCAGCAGCTGGACCCCGACAGCCTTTCGCTGGTGGGCAAACGAACGGACATCACGGTGCTGTTCGCAGATATCCGCGGGTTCACCAGTTTCTCCGAGCAGCTAACCCCAGTGAAACTGGTCGGCATCCTCAACCTGTACCTTGCCAAAGCCGCTGAAGCGGTACTCGACCAGGAAGGCACCGTGGACAAATTCCTCGGCGATGCCGTGATGGCCTGGTTCAATGCCCCCATCCCGCAGACCGACCATACCCTGCGCGCCGTTCGGGCTGCGGTCGCTCTCAGGAACTCGGTACTGCGCCTGCATGCCGAACTGCCGCCCGAGGCCAAACTTTCCTTTGGCGTGGGCATCCATTACGGCGAGGCTGTGCTGGGCTTGATCGGCACTGAGAAACGCCTGGAATACACCGCCATCGGCGACAGCGTCAACACCACCAAGCGCCTGCAGGAAAATGCATGGCATAACCAGATCGTGATCAGCCAGACAGCCTATGACAGAGTGAGGGATTACGTGCGAGTCCTGCCGATGGACCCTATGCAGGTTAAGGGGAAGCGCGAACCAATTCCTGTTTACGAAATTCTGGGATTTCTATGACAATAACCGGCTTCATCCAGAAGCCGGTTATTCATTGCGCCAACCGTGTGACCACGTCCACGAGATGGGTTATCCCATTTCCGATGGACAGTATGTCGATGTACTCTTTCAGCGTATGCGCGCCGCCTCCGGTGGTTACGCCCAGCACGACCGCCGGGTACCCTTTACTGAATGGGGCGTTGGCATCGGTAGAGCCGATGGTCAGCACCGGTTTTACTCCCAGATTCACCAGGCTGCTCATCGCCGCGCGGATGATGGAATGATCTGAACTGATAGAGCCTGCAGGACGATTACCGATCTCTTGAATTTCCAAATTCACACCGGGTTCTTTCATAACGGCAGAAAGTTCCTCGACCTCTCGGACAAGCCTCTGCAGGGCTGACCCGTCCTCGGACCTCAGGTCAAGCTCGAGCCAGGCTTCAGGCGCGATGGTGTTGATGGACGTCCCCCCGGAGATTCTCCCGACATTCAGCGTGGTGCGAGGCGAGTCCGGCAGCTTGATCTCAGCCAGCCGCACCACCAACTCCGACAGTTCATGGATGGCAGATGGTTTTCCATAATCCGACCATGAATGACCGCCGGCGGTGCGGACGGTTATCCTGTAACGCCTCACTCCGGTACCGCGGTCGTACACATGCCCGAAGGCCATCCCTTCGAGGACAAGATAACCCCTCACCTCCCCGCCGAATCGATCCACAACAGCCCGCATCCCGCGCAGGTCGCCCAGACCTTCCTCACAGACATTGGCCACGAACCAGACATCGCTAGACAGGGCGGAATTCTGCTCACGCAGCTGCCACAGAATCCCAAAGAGCGCAGCCACGCCCAGGGCGTTGTCCCCGATCCCGGGTGCGAAGATTTTTCCGGCGCTTCTATGAAAGGTGAGATCCGTTTCGGCCGGGAACACCGTGTCCAGGTGGGCGGAGACGACCAACGGGCACCCAGCGCCAGTCCCCGGCAGCCGGGCCAGAACATTCCCGACAGAGTCAGTTTGCACATCAGTCAATCCCTCAGCCTGAAAGCGCGTCCGGACAAACTCAGCCCTGTGTGCCTCCTCAAAAGTCGGGGCAGGGATTTGCTGGATTTGCAGAGCAAGGTTGATCAGCGATTCGATGTTCATTTTCCGTCAGGCTTCCCGGACAATTTCCTTGAGCGTGTCGAGGCGCGCCTGGGCAAGCCCGGGCAGGGCGTCCAACGCATAAAAGGCTCCGCTTCCCTCCAGTGTAAGCGATGCGGATACATTGCCAAAAAGGGCAGCCCGCACGGGGTCGTAGGACTCGGCATAACCCACGATATATCCTCCGCAAAACGCATCGCCTCCTCCGGTCGGGTCCACTACCCGGCCGGGGTAAGCCGGCACTTCATAGCGGCGGCGGTTGGTAGAGTCAAATATCATTTGCCCCAGGCCACCTCGCTTGACGATAACGAACTCCACGCCCCAAGAGCCGATGGCTTCGACCATCTCCCACAGGTCCCTCGTCCGGCCCCAGAACAGTGCACGGATCTCCTCCTCGGACGGCATGAACGCCGTCAGCCCATGGACCAGCGACCGGACATCCTCCATGAACGCCGGCAGCATGTAACCCGGTGATGGGTCCAATGAGGTGGTGAGGACCCCCGCCTGCCGGAAAGCCGGCAGTAATTGAGTGTGGGAGACGTAGTCGGTCGGGCAGATATGAACAGTTTTGGCATCAAGATAAGTCTTGGGAATATCTGTCATTCGCGGGGAATCAGGGTTGCACCGGGAGCGACTGTCCTGCCCCTCACTGTGCGGCTGGTACCCCAGCAGCGACTTTGGGAAGGGCATCCCGAGGCGGGCAAAATGCGCCACCGGGTTTGACGTCTGCGGCGTGTAAGCGTCCAGGTATGCCCGGAATGAGCGTAAATCCAATCCGCCGGTCAGGATGCGAATCCCCTTGGTATCGAAACCGAGCTTTGTGAACTGTTTCAACCATTCCTGGGGATAATCTTCACCCGCTCGCGAGAGCAGCCCGATCTTGTCGCTCCAAAGGCGCGCCCCGGCTGCCGCATACAGCAGGTTGCCTCCCGGCACATCCAGCAATGGACGGCCTTCGGGAGGCAGGAGATATTCGCGCCGCAATTGACCGGCAATGACATGCTTGGGATATATCACTTGCTAACCTTCCGCGGGGCGGCCCCGGACCCGGGCAGATACTTCAGCTGTTCAATACTTTTTGAGCAGCCTTGACCTGCGCCAGGTTCATCGGCAGCATGATGGTGAAATTGCTCCCCTTGCCTTCAACGCTCTCAGCCCAAATGCGGCCGCCGTGCATTTCGACCATGACCTTCGAGACGGACAGCCCCAACCCCATGCCGCCGTGCTTGCGGGTGAGATGCGACTCGACCTGGTAGAACCGTTCGAAGATGCGCGCCAGGTCGGCCGCCGGGATGCCGATGCCATCATCGATAACGGAGAGCTTGACATAGCCCGGCACCTGTTCCACCTGCACGAAGACGTGCCCGCCCTCGTTGGTGAACATGATGGCATTCTTGATCAGGTTGCTGAGGGCGATGCTGATCTTTTCCACGTCCCCGTCGATGGAAAGGTCGATCGGCTTATGCAAGTTGGTCTGGATGGTGATCTTCTTACTTTTTGCATCTGCCTGGTAGGAGTCGATCAGTTCGAAGATCAACCGGCTGACCGAGAATATGCGGGTGCGCAGAGTGGCCATGCCCGTCTGGAAATTGTCCACGTTGGACAGGTCCTCGATGATATCCTTAAGCTTTGATGCGGCGCGGATGATGGTATCCACCTGCTCCGCCAGCTCCGGGTCGACCATTTCGCGCAGGAAGGTGGCATGACCGAGGATCAGCCCCAGCGGGGTGCGCAGTTCGTGGGAGGCAATGGCAGTAAAATCGCTCTTCATGCGGTCGAGCTTGGCGATTTTCTCCCGTGCACTCACTACTTGATTCTCGAGCCGGTCGTTGTAAAGCAGTACGGCCGCTTCGGCAGCCAGTATCTCCAGAATGGCGACATCTTCCTCGGAGAAATCCTTGCCGCCGCTGCGGTTGACCACTTCGAACACGCCGATTTTTTCGCCCTTGAAAATGATGGGCACTGCCGCCATGGACTGTGTCTCAACACCTGTCATCGAGTCGATGTTCTTGAAGTGTTTCTTATCCCGCTTTGCCGTAAGGATTATCTCAGGGTTGCCCGAGCTATAGACCCGCCCGGCGATACTGCCCTCAACTGGAACATCCAGCGACTTCATCACATTCCATTGGATGCGCGGGGCAGCGACGAAGCGCAGGTTGTTGCCTGATTCGTCAGCTACGAGGATGGATGAAGCCTCGCTGTCCGTCAGTTCGGACGCGGCTTCCGCCACAAGCTGAAGGTAGGCTTCCAGATCGAGCGCGTTGCGCAGGTCGCGGGTGGCTTCGAGCAGGTATTCAAGACTGAGCGGACTATCTTTGGTCGCCATATCCCACCTGAGGGGAAAGCCTTTCTAATCTCATCCAGCTCAACCAGATTAATAAATTCAAATCTAATCAGGCGCCCAGATGTAGTAAGATTATAGCATAGGCGACTTTATGAAAAAACCATCTATCAACTCTGATAAGGAGAGCAAAAAATCGATGAGCAAGAAAGTTCGTGTTGCAATCATAGGCGTGGGGAACTGCGCCTCATCCCTGGTGCAGGGCGTTCAATTCTATAAGAAGACGCCCGATGACGCCACCGTGCCGGGCTTGATGCACGTCAACCTGGCAGGTTATCACATCAAGGATATTGTCTTTACCCTGGGCATCGACATCAATGCCACCAAGGTCGGCAAGGACATGTCGGAGGCCATCTTCGCCGAACCGAATAACACCTTCAAGTTCTGCGACGTGCCCAACATGGGCGTACCGGTCGTGCGCGGTATGACCCACGACGGGCTGGGCAAGTACCTCTCGGGTGTCATCAAGAAAGCCCCGGGACCCACCGCCGACATCGTCAAGCTGCTCAAGGAGACCAAGACCGACGTGGTCGTCTCCTATCTTCCTGTCGGCTCAGAGATGGCAACCAAGTGGTACGTGGAGCAGATCATCGAGGCGGGCTGCGCCTTCGTCAACGCCATCCCGGTCTTCATTGCATCGTCCGATTACTGGGCGGGACGCTTTCGCGATGCCGGGCTGCCGGTGCTGGGCGATGACATCAAGTCACAGGTCGGCGCGACCATTTTACACCGCGTCATCACCAGCCTGTTCGTGGATCGCGGCGTAAAAATTGACCGCACCTACCAGCTCAATTTCGGCGGCAACACCGATTTCCTGAACATGCTGGAGCGCGAGCGCCTTGAGAGCAAGAAGATCTCCAAGACCGGCGCGGTCACCAGCATGATCCCCTATCAGCTGTCTCCAAACGATATCCACGTGGGACCCTCGGACTACGTGCCGTGGCTTACGGACCGCAAGTGGTGCTATATCCGCATGGAGGGCACGACTTTCGGCGACGTCCCGCTCAACCTGGAAGCCAAGCTCGAAGTGTGGGACAGCCCCAACTCGGCTGGCGTGATCATCGATGCCGTGCGCTGCGCCAAGCTCGCGCTGGACCGCAAGCTGTCCGGTCCGATCATCGGACCTTCGTCCTACTTCTTCAAGACACCGCCCAAGCAGTTCAAGGACAACATCTGCCGCGAGATGACAGAGGCGTTTATCAAAGGTGAGAAAGACAAGTAATAAACGATTAGAGATGAGTGATTAGTACAGGGACGCCCGCGGGCGTCCCTGTACTTTGTATATGGTTTTTGATGGTTCCAGAAAATTCAAGCTCTTACCACTCAGGTATTTTGTTTTCCTTCAATAGTTTTTTAGATTCTGAGACTCTTCTGATAAATGGAACGATGACGAAGACCACAATTACCCAAAGAACGACAAATACAAACCCCAGGGCAAGGAATAATTCCACGCCTTGAAGATACAGAATAAAATTTCCAATTAAACCAAGAATAAAGAAAAAACCAATTATGGGGAGCCCCACATAAATAAATATTAGTCTGACTTTCGTACCCTTTGGAAGAGCGTCCCAATCCTTCCACTGAGCATGAGCATCTAGGACCGATCCACATTTCTTACAGCGAATAGTTGTGGGACCAAATTCCTGTCCGGTAATTGAGCCAAAATTTCGTCCGCACGTGGGGCACAATCCTGTTTCGACAAGAATAATGTTAGAACCACTAAAAGACACTGTTTCTGCGGATGTGGTGGATTCCCCCACAGAGGGGGTGAAAGCCACCACGACTGTCTCAAAGTACCTCTCAACAGCCTCACTCTGTTCTTCGGGTGCCTCGCACAGTAAACGGTACGTGACAGCAGTCCCGAAAAGGTTGACCTGAGTTTCGCGCATGACCCCAGTTTTGCTCCTGTAGGAACTAATCAACGTGCTTGATGCCATTCCGGCGAGGATGCCCTTCGCCTCTGAAATGAACTGTACGCCAGGGAGTTCATTTTTAAGGGTTTGCTTGCAGAGCTGGTTATATTCATCGACAGTGCGGGGCAGTCCCACACTCTCACCCGACCTGCCAGCAGCTCTTCCCACCGGCACATTCCCAGGGAAGAAGTCAAGAACCGGGTGTTGTGCGATGTGGACCGTCACCCACGGACGGCCAGAGAGGGATGGCTTGCCGGCAACACCCACAACTAGTTCCCATCCCCCTTCCGGCTCATTCTCCCGCACGACCTCCCAATCTTCTGGGTAGTCAAGTGAAAAGTTCCATTTCTGGTTATGATAGGTTTTCATCTATCCATCCTCATTTTCCAGATAAGGAGAAGACGTTGTTCTTTTTGGCTACAACTACCTCGTGCTGGTTTTTCTTAATATTCTACACTTACCTTAAGGTACTATAAGAAATAATCCCGAATTATCCTCCAGCGCCAATAATCTATGCCTGAAAGATCCCAAGAGAACGCTCTTACAAAGTAATACCCGGTTCTGACCAGAAATGAGTGAAACCCTGGCGACGGAGTTCATCCCGGCTGAGATCGAGCGCTTTTGCTTGACCAGCAACTCGAATATCCTTTTCGATCTCCCGCCTCCGTTCCTTCTGCGATAATAAGAGAGTTAACACTAGCCCTATCAATGCCATAACTGGAACAACGTACAATTCCTGCGTTCCATAGAATGCGATTGCCGGGAGACCTACAATCAGCATGATCCCAACAACGATGGTCTGGTTACGAATATCGCCCAGCATCTTCTGCCTCTTCTGTTCCACACACCGACGGCACAACTTTACCACGCGAGCGTCTATTGGATTCCAGTATGACTTAATACTTGGGGTACTACCCTCAGTGGTAGTCTCCTGTTTAATAACTCGAGCATAAGCAAATGCGAAGGAGGTGGCCTCTTGCCCACCGCAGGCTTCGCAGGGACCACTGGTAGCCAACGCACGCGCCCTAGCCACTGCTTCGCGGATGTCATGGACGGGAGTTAAGTACGAGTCTCGAAGACGAGACATTGTTTATCCTCCAAGAATTTCCGTACAACCATGATAAGCTAGTCAACTTGGCTTTTCAGCCGGTTGGTAGTTTGTACAACATTTTTCCATTCTAGCATAGAACTAAAATCAAAACATTAATGGACGCCCATCTGCGTCCATTAATGTTTTCAGGTAGAATCTCCTCTGTGAAAGCTTACGCCATCCATCTCTTCGCACGATTGGCAGCCCTTATGAACAAGATGAATCCCGATTGCACCTTCTGCAAAATTGTGGCTGGAACATCTCCTGCCACAATTCTTTATCACGATGAGCAGGTGACCGCCTTCCGCGACCTGCATCCCGTCGCGCCGACGCACATCCTGATCGTGCCGAACAAACATATCGAATCGGTCAATGAACTCGAACCTGCGGACGAGGTGACCGTCGGGCACATCTTTTCCGTGTCGCGGATGCTCGCCGAGCACGAGGGGATTGATTCCAGCGGCTACCGCATCATCAATAACACAGGCGTCCATGGCGGGCAGACTGTTTTCCACATGCACTTCCATCTCATCGGCGGGCAACGCATGAAACACCCAATGGGATGAGTAAACCCCCTCCCGTTTTATCGACCGGAGGGGGTTGCCAATTTTCTACTTTCAATTTCTGCTCTCAACGCACTATTTAAATCTGGAACTCTTCGGTCCAGCCGTCATGCGGCGCGCATACCAGAACAACCCGCCGGCGATCACCAGCATCAGCGCGCCGACAATGGCGATCGTTGGCGAGCGGCTCTCCACGGCAGGATTAACGACCGGGGCGCTGCCCCGTTGTGCGCCGAACGGCAGGTAGACCGTATTCCCTGCCTGAACCTTGTTCGTGCCGATCAGGTTGTAATCCAACGCCGTCGTGGCGTTATAGCCGTCAGGAATACCCACGCTGACGGTGTATTCTCCCTGGGGGACGTCCGTGAAACAGATTCCCTGGAACTCCGCCTCAGGGTCGCCCGGAAGCGTGTTCAGGGTCTGCGAGTAACCGCCCTTCAGGTTGGTCACGCTGACCGCGCCACCGGCGATGGCCATTTCTGTCTCCTGGCGTTTCCCGTCGCCGTTGACATCGTCATACAGCAGCACGCAGATCTGCGCCAATCCGCCGCTGACCGGGGTGGGCGTCGGCAGCACCTCGGTGGGTGTGGGCGAAGGACCGGGTGTCGGGGAGCCGGCTGAGGGTCCGCCGAAACCGATCAGCAATTCAAGGCCTTCGCGCAGGTCGCAGGACTCGTTCAGCCGGTTCAGCGAACGGATCTGATCCACCGTCACGCCGGTCAGCAGGGAAATCCGCAGGCAGGAATCCCCCGCCTGGACGATGTAGACGATCCGTCCGTCGGGACCCGGTGTGGGCGTGGCATACTGCAGCACCTGCCCTTCGGGTGAGGCCTGCACATCGAGCGCCGTCCACATGACGAGGATGAGAAAGATAAACAAAACGATCGCAAAAATTTTTCTAGGCATGGAAATATCCTGTCAAAGATTATAACATCACAATCCGGGCAGGCTCACCGAGGGCGGGCTGATATAATTTCAGTATATTTTATTGAGGAGAATAACCATGCCGCTCCAGGTCATTGTTGGCACACAGTGGGGAGATGAAGGAAAGGGGCGCATCGTGGACTGGTTCGCCGCCCACGCGGATTTTGTCGCCCGCTACAACGGAGGGGATAACGCGGGGCACTCCGTCACGATCGGCAGCCAGCTCTTCAAGCTGCACCTGATCCCCTCGGGCATCCTTCATCCCAATTCTGTTGCTGTTCTAGGGAATGGGATGGTCATTAACCCAAAATCGCTGTTGGTTGAAATGGACACATTGCGCACCCTCGGCATTGACGTCACCCCCCAGCGCCTGCGCATCTCGCACGCTGCGCACCTGATCACGCCTGCCCACCAGGCCTTGGACTCTGCCCTCGAAGCCGCGCGCGGCAAGGGCAGCATCGGCACCACCGGACGTGGAATCGGCCCGGCCTATACCGACAAGGCCTCCCGCCGCGGACTGCGCGTCGCGGACATGCTTGCGCCTGATTTCAGCAACAAACTCGAAGCTCACCTGTCCAATTCGAACAAAAGTCTCGCTCAACTCGGTGCGCCTGCGCTTGAAATTCAACCCATTTTGAATGACTTCAAATCCTTTGCGGAAACCATCGCCACGTATGTGTTCGATACGTCAACAGAATTGGCGCTGGCACTGTCTGAAGGAAAACAAGTCCTTGCCGAAGGCGCGCAGGGGACGCTGCTCGACATCGACCACGGCACCTACCCCTTCGTGACCAGTTCCACCACCACCGCGCCCGGCGTGCTGACCGGCCTCGGGCTGGGACTCAACATCGCAGCGGACGCCAGGGTCACCGGCGTGTGCAAAGCCTTCCAGACACGCGTCGGCTCGGGTCCCTTCCCCACCGAAGTGTTCGACGACCTCGCGCTTAGGCTGCGCGGAACTGGCGCGAATCCCTGGGACGAGTACGGCACGACAACCGGCCGGCCGCGGCGCGTCGGTTGGCTGGACGGAGTGCTGCTGCCCTATGCGGTGCGCATCAACGGCCTGACCGAGCTGGTCATCACCAAGCTCGACATCCTGTCAGGCTTCGAGATGCTCAAGTTGTGCGTAGGGTACAAGCACGATGGTAAAACCTTTTCCGACCTGCCGTCCGGACCTTCGAATCTCGAAGTCTTCGAGCCGGTGTACGAAGAACTCCCCGGCTGGAGTGAGGATGTCAGTCGCGCCCGCCGCATGGAGGACCTGCCGACCGCCGCGAGAAATTATCTGACGCGCATCTGTATACTGGCGGGCGTTCCAGTGAGTCTGGTCTCGGTTGGCCCAGAACGGGAGCAGATGGCTGGTACATAGCTCGACAATGTTAGATTAAGTTGAGTAGCGTTTATTGCGTTGAGCCTTATGACGACTTCGGGAAGAACGAGAACGGTTGACCAGATGTTTGACTACAAGCTGGGTTGCTTGCTCGGGCGAAAGTTGAGGCAAGGGCATGGTCGCTTGCAAGAGTTCACGCACATTGGCGACCGACAGAGCTGGCAGAGCCTTCAACTCCAGCTCACGGGCCAGCTCGGGATCCCGAGCATAGGTTTGAGCCCAGTCATATTTTGTCTGGGCAATGAACCAGGTAGCCATAATGGTCATGGCCAAATGATGCTCCCAAGCTCGGAATTTCTGAGCCTGCAGTTCATCCCAACCGATTTCGGATTTAGCGTCCTGATTGGATCGCTCCACAAAATGACGAACACATTTGAGCCAGGCCAGGCGTTCTGGGGTAGTGTCAGCGGGTGCATTACTCAAGGCGTATGTATAGCGTTGGTCATTCTCATGCCGGATCACCAGCCACTCTTCGGCCAATTCGCCCTCCTGGATCGTCCAGACACGTCGCATGGCAAAACGGTCGTCCAATTCACCCCGCTCAGTACTGCGCACCGGAAAGCGTTGGAAATGGGTATCCGGGAAAGTTGTCAACTGGCGGGCTTCCACGGGTCGATCTTCGCTCATCACCTTGGGGCGAGTAGGAAACCGGCCGACTTGCCCTGGAGTAGGTGGCGGTACACCAAAATCGGGCTGGATCAGGTAGATCTGGGTATCCTCGGGCACTTCAGCCATATAAAGGATGTCTGCCTGGTTCATTTGGTGTCTCAACCACCCGCTGCGTCCATACGGATCGTCGCACGCCACGGCTTCAAACAGCAGACCATGGGCTTGGACCCGTTGGATCATCTGCCAGCCCAACTGGATCTTGGTAGCGAATTGGCGATCCTCGGGAACTCCCACTCGCTTCCGCTCACTCGCCATTTCAGATGTGAACCAATGTTCTGGCAGGAACAGTTCCCCGTCCACCCAGGTCCACACCACCTCTTTGTAGAAGGCCAGAAACACGCCCACCTGACTCATCTCGATCTTGCCCAGGCGCCCGTTATATTGACGTCCAGCCCCCGCACTCTTCGGACCGGCCTTCTCGTCCGCACTCTCGTCCAGAAGCAGCACGCCCCCTTCCTGCAATCCCGAGGTGCTCGCAATCTCCTGTTGAACTTTCTCAATCACCGCTTGCGCCTCCCAGGGCGAATCAGACATAAATTGCTGCAAATTCTGCCCGTCTTCCTCCGGGTCGGTGACCCGACGGGCTATGTTGGCAAAGTTACGTCCGGTTTTCATTTCAAGAAGTCCTCGCAGGTAGGTCCAGGCATGTTCCGCACCATCTCTCGTCTTGGTCTTGAAACAACCTCGATAGCGAGCCCGGCAGTCCTGCAACCGGTCCCCCAGACTGGTGATCGCCTCCATCGGCAGCCCCAGCGGTCCGGGATCAAGAGATCTTCATCAATTATAGTGCTCATCGGTATCCTCCTCCCTCTCTAAATTAGGTTTAGATCTTTATTTTTACCCGATGAGACCGGTTTTCTTAATGGCTTGCGCTAATCTAACATTGTCGAGATAATTAGCCTTATGAATACATCCACTTTCGATACCATTCTTCCCATCCCGGACATCCATTCAGCGAAGCGAATTCTTTGCATCCAGCCGCATTATGATGACAACGACATTGGCGCCGGTGCGACACTGGCTTCGCTGGCGGATAAGGGGGCGGAGCTCATCTACCTGACCGTCACCGATGACTTGATGGGCGTGGTCGATACATCGCTTTCCCCGAAAGAAGCCACTGAGGCGCTCAAGCGGGACCAAGCTGCAGCCGCAAAGATCGTTGGTGTGAAGGAACAAATACGGCTGGGGTATCCCGATGCAGGTCAGTATGATTACTTTGCGCTCCGACGCGATCTGCTCAAATACCTCCGTCTTATCAAACCGGATTTTGTCTTCGCCCCTGATCCCTGGTTGACCTATGAAGCCCACCACGACCACTACACTACCGGATTTGCCGCTGCCGAAGCCTCGACCCTTTTTGGGTTGACGAAAATCCCCAGCAGCGATTCGGCGGTGGATGCCGCGTATACTCCTCAGGACCTGATAGGCATCGCGTTCTACTTCACCCGTGAGCCCAATTATTTATCAGATGTGGATGCAGTTTGGGAGAAAAAGGTCGAAGCTGTGAAATGCTATGAAGCTCAATTTGATCCGGATGGGATGGAGCAGCTTCTTTTTGCCCTGGATTTCAAAGCGCGGCAGTTCGCCGAACGCCAGGGATGCGAACGAGTGGAAGGCCTGAAGGTTCTGAATCCCACGTCGCTTCATTGCGGGATATAACCTCAATTAATACAGTTAGGGGCGGCCCAGCGCGCCGCCCCTAACTGTTGATCATGCCTTTGTTTCTTTTTCCTTAAGGGCCTCTGTCGCACGGAAGTTTTTAATGTAGCGCATCGCGTAATCGTCTTTTCCGATAAGCAAATCCGCCGCCCTGATGGTCGTTCCCAGTTTCAGCGCATCGGTAATGGCGCAGGTGGCACCCGCCTGGATGGTCATTGCCAGGAAAGCCTGGTTGACGCTCGGGCGGTCCGGCAATCCGAATGATACATTGCTTGCCCCCAGGTTGACATTGACGCCCAGGTTCGTGCGCAGCAGTTCGATGGTTTGGAGCGTGACCAGAGCGGCTTTGCTGTCCGAGCCTACGGTCAGGACGAGCGGGTCGATGATCACATCTTCAGACGGGATTCCCATCCGAGCGGCTCGTTCGAGGATTTTCTCGGCCACCACCACGCGCTCCTCTGCAGTTTTGGGTATACCGTTATCGTCCATGGTCAGGCCGATGACCGCTGCGCCGCGTTCCTTCACCAGCGGCAGGACCGATACCAGGCGGCTTTCCTCGCCGCTGACAGAGTTGACCAGCGGTTTGCCCGGCGCGGCTGCCAGCCCCGCTTTAAGAACCTCCGGATTTCCCGAGTCGATGCATAAGGGTACGTCCGTGATTGAGGCGACCAACTCGACCACCTTTTTGATCATGGCAGGTTCGTCGATGCCGGGCACGCCGACATTGATGTCCAGGACATCTGCACCCCAGGCGATCTGGCGCAGAGCGATCTCGCACACATAATCGAAGTTGCCTTCCATCAATGCCGAAGCGAGTTTCTTGTGACCGGTGGGGTTAATCTTCTCGCCGATCATCACGAATGGACGATCAAATCCAATCTTGACCTCTTTATTCGCAGATTTTAGCGTGGTGATCATGAGTAACTCCTTTTTCTGTCTTCTTTTTTATTTAGATGTCACTTTATGTTCATGACCCGGATCGCAGGAAGCGTAATGCGGTTTCTGCCAGCACGGCGGTTCCGATCGGTAGGGCATCCTCATTGATGTCAAAGCGCGGGTTATGGATTTGCCGTGGGTCATCGTCGATGAGAACCCCAAGCGTGAACATTGCGCCAGGGGCGTGCTCAAGGAATCGTCCAAAATCCTCCGCCCCCAAAGTCTTTACGATCGGGTGTACATTTTCCACGCCCAGCAGGTCTATTCCCACCGCGCGAATGAGATCCGATACTTCGGGATCGTTGACCAGAGGCGGATCGCCAATTTCGAATTTCAACTCATAATCACCGCCCAGTGTTCTTGAGATTTCAAAGGCGCGTGTGATCTCGGCATGGATTAGTTTCTGCACATTGGAATCTGCGTAACGCAGCGTTCCGGTGATTTCCACATGGTCCGGGATAACATTCTGCGTGAATCCGCCGTTCACCGACCCGATGCTGACCACGGCCGCGTCGAATGGGTTGATGCGGCGCGAGATAATGCCGTTTAGCGCGAAAATGACGTGGGCGGTGATGAAGAACGGGTCCACAGTGGCTTCGGGCTTTGCTCCATGCCCGCCGTGGCCGATCACCTTTCCGAACCAGGAATCAACCCCTCCCGAGGTCGGTCCCGATTCGATGCCGATGGTGCCGGTAGCCGCCACGGCGTCCACATGCTGGGCGATGACGAAATCCACGCCTTCGATGGCACCATCCTCGATCATGCGCGGGGCACCGCTGATGCCCTCCTCATCGCCGATTTCCTCGGACGGCTGGAACAGGAAGCGCACCGTTCCGGGAAATTTTTCCTTTGCGAGCAGTGAAGCTGCGCCAAGCGCCATAGCGGTGTGACTGTCATGCCCGCAAGCGTGCATCACGCCGGCATTTTGTGAGACGTACGAATCCGTATTGGCCTCAAGGATGGGAAGCGCATCCATGTCTGCGCGGATGGCGACCACGGGTCTTCCGCTCCCAAAATCCGCCACCACTCCGGTCCTTCCCACCCCGCGCCTGACACGGTAGCCCATTTTTTCGCATGCTTCAGCCACTTTGGCGGAAGTGCGTGACTCGGTGAATCCCAACTCGGGGTGCATGTGGAAATCACGCCGCCATTCCACGATTTGTTTATTGATTGCTTTTGCTTTTTCGAGCATACCGTCTCCAAAATAAAAAATGTGTTTCGATTAATTCTACTTTACCAATTCCTTTTCAGCCGCTGCCATAATATTGTCCAGTTCTTTTTCCTGGGTATTTTCAAGCGGCGGGACGACATGCTCTCGTAAAAGCCTCGCCACTTCGGCCTCGGTTCGTTCGAGGAATCCCTTTCGTGCTTCTGCTTCCCAGTTCTCCCACGTGCCGCGTTCGGCCAGTTTTGTCAGCAGGACTTCGCCTGATTTCAGGTATTTCATCGTGTGCTTCTGGCCGAGGAAGTTGCGCGATCCGTTCATGACCGTAGCGATAACATCCACGGCCAGCGTTTCTTCGTTGATTTCGAATCCTCTGCGGGCACGCAGGATGCTGGATGCAAATTCGTTGTCCGCCACCATTTGGGCGAAAGATCCGCTCACGCCGGCTTCCATCTCGCCGATGCCCGAAAGTTCGTCCGCGCCTGCCAGCGCAGGGATGAGGGCATTCAGCCCGCGCTCGAATCCATTTTGCACATCGAGCGTGTGAGCGTTGGTGGAAAATCCGTAGACATTGACCGAGAATCCGTAGCGGTGCCCGATCTGCACCGTACCCGCTGAAGCCAACCCCAGCTCAAGTCCGCCCCACACCGAGATGCCGGTGCGCGGTTCCATCATAGCCAGGCGCCCGCAATAGGCGATGGGCAGCCCGGGGCGCACCAGCTGTGCCAGCACCAGCGCGAAGAGGTTTTCGGCATTCTGCTGGGCGATGGCACCCGCGATCGAGAAGGGAGCGGTAGTTCCGGCGGTGGGGCAGGGCAGCGGCGCGAAGGTGATGCCGGCTTCCGCGATGGCGATGATGGCTTCCGCCTCGTGGTCGGGCAGTGCCAGCGGACTGACCGGTGAGAGTGACAGGGTGAGCACCTCCGTTGGCGCCCCGATCACCTCCGCCATGCGAACAGCATACTTGACCTCGGAGGCGTATTGTACGCCCGGACCTTGCAGCGGTTTGGTCGTGAATGGCATTGCGTGACGGTACATGGCCAGCGACATCAACGCACCCGGCACATCCTGCGGGGTGAAGAAAGGCGTGATGGTGTGGCAATTTTCCAGGGCGTCCAGCAGCCGGGTGGCATCGCGCACATCCTGAACGACCGCATAACGTTTGGCACCCGAGGCGGAATCAAATACATCCCGCGCACCGCCCAAGTTGTGGAAGTAAAGGCTCCCATCGCCGAGGGTCTTGACCGCCCCACCGCGCCCCTTGACACTGACCTTCTTCCCTGCTGATGCAATACATTTTTCAACCAGCTCAGGCGGGAGGATGACTCGGTCACCGTTTAAAGCAGCGCCAGCATCGGTGAGAATACGGCGCGCGCCTACGTGGGTCATCATAAAACCGGTCTCGCCCAAAATACGCAGGGTGGCATTGTGGAGGGAGTCGACTTCCTGCGAGGAAAGGATGCTAAATTGAGGCATATCTTCTCCTGAAGTCTATTTGGGTTCCAAGTATTTTGCTAAAAACTTGACACGTCTTAATTCGGACGACACAACATTCCTGGTTTTAAGAAAGCCGTGACCTTCGTCTTCGTATAAAACAAAATCAACCTCCCGGTCAAGGTCGAGCAGCCGGTCGCGGGCTGCCTCTGATTCACTGGGCGGGCAGCGAGGGTCGTTCTCTCCGCAGATGAATTGAACCGGCGCCTTGACCTTGTCGAGGTGAAAGTAGGGGGAACGCTCGCGCCACAGGTCAAAGTTCTCATGAGGATCGCCCATGTTTTCGATGTCCCAGTGCTGCAAATCGGGGCGTGAGTTTTCGTGGCTGGTAAAAAAGTTCAAAAAGGGAACCACCGCTGAACCGGCTGCCCACAGATCGGGGAACTGGGTCAGGCAGGTCATGGTCAGATACCCACCGTGACTTTTGCCTGTGAGAGCGATATTCTCAGGGTCGGCAAATCCATTGGACGCCAGGTAGCACGCCCCTGCAACGCAGTCGCGCGTATCCACGCCTCCAATGTCCATGATATTGGCGGTCTGCCAGGCCCGTCCGTAGCCGGTGGAACCGCGGTAATTGGGAGCGAGCACAACCCAGCCGCGGCTGACCATATGCGCCGTGAATGGGTGCCACATGGCCTGGTAGTGGTAATTCGGCCCTCCGTGGATGAGGACTACTGCCGGAGTGGGAGGTTTTTCTCCAGGTGGAATATATAAAAGCGCAGGGACAGAGACTCCGTCCATGCCGGTGTAACGGATCTCGCTTGGCATCCCAAAATGAGCCTGTGCCAACTCCTCCGGCAGCGACCGGGTGAGCTGACGGCATGCACCGCTCGAGACATTCAGGCTCCAGAGATCAGGCGGTTGGTTCGGACTATCGAACACAAAGATCACCTGTTTGCTGTCATGTGTGAACACCGGCCTGACGTGGATTCCATCCCCTGCCTCGATGCGTTTTACCTGCCTGCCGGTACCGCGCAGCTCGAGCCAGGTCAGGATGCCCCGGGAACGGACAAAGATCATCAGCTTTCCGTTTGGGGAGTAAACCGGGTCAAGATCTTCAGCGATGCCCTCGGTGAGCCAGCTGATCGTTCCACGGGCAAGATCATGGATTGCGATATCGTAAAAACCCTGCGCGTCGGAAGAGAAAATGAGCTTCTGACTGTCGGGTGACCAGGCGGCAAGCTTGGCATTCATGGGTTTACCGCCATGGATCACTTCCAGCGGTTCCCCTCCCTCAAGCGGAACCAGGAACAAACCGTAATCCTGTCCTCGCATTTCGACTTCCACCGACAGCCAGCGTCCATCCGGAGACCACGTTACATCCCAGCAGGGATGTCCGTTGGAGAATACCAGCCTGGTTTCACCCTTATTAATATTCAAGAGGTAGGCATCGAAATGTCCGGATTTGTCGGCGAGGAAGGCGATCTCACGTCCATCCGGCGACCAGGCAATGTTTGGCTGCAGCGCATAAGGAATTTCCGGAGTGAGGTCGCGTTCCTTTCCGGTTGCAAGGTTCTTCAGGAATAGATGGAAATTTTCCCCGCCATCGAAATCGACAACATAAGCAAGCTGCGAACCGTCCGGGGAATAATGGGGAGAGAATTTCGCACCGGCACTTTCCGTGAGCGGGCGCGAATCACCGGAATCAAGCATCAGTTCATAAAGCTGCCAATCGCCAGTCTTGTTCCAGGAAAAAGCGACGCGCGAACCGTCCGGCGCTATATCGAACGCCGTGTCCACCTGTGGCACCTGGAGCAGCTGGGATAAGTCGAGCATAGCTAGAATTCCGGAAGTTTTTCCAGGCCGGCTGTGATAGCGAATTTACGAACATGTGCCTTCATCTCTTTTTCGAGAGCCGGGTCGAGGGACGGTCGTTTGTATTCCGACAGGAGCATCTTGACGCGTTCCTTCGCACGCGCGAAGGTATCCAGGCTCCCCCCGGCCTGCCAGCCGCGCACCGAGTCACGATCAATGACCGGGGAAGGAAGATGCTGCTCCACAGAGAATAACTTGCGAGTGATCTTCTTCTTAAGGAAATCACCTTTGAAGTTGATGCCCTCGAACATTTCGGTCGCGAGTGTTTTTGTGCGAGGCTCAAGCCCTGCCAGCAAACGTTTGGCCATGGCAATCCCTTCCGCGTCGATGACCAGTTTTTCGGGGCTTTGGCAGGCGAGGAAGTCGAGCATGCCTGCGCCCGAGATCATGTTGATGCCTGTCAGCGCACCCACCAGGGCGGTCATGCCGCTCTCCATGCCGGCCTGTGCGTCCACCACCTTGGCATCGGATGCGCCGAGGTAAGTGTGGGTGGGCAAGTTGAGCGATTTTCCGACCTGGGCATAGGCCGAATCGATCATGGCGGTTTCGATGGCGCCCATCGGCGTGGTGCCCTTGCGCATGTCGAAGATGGCTGGCGCTCCACCCCAGACGATCGGCGCGCCCGGTTGGACAAGCTGGTGAATGGTGATACCGCTCAAGCATTCAGCGGCGTGCTGGGTGACGGCGCCCAACAAGGTGACAGGTGCGGCAGCTCCCGCCAGCGGCATCGAAACCATCTCAGCTGGAACCCAGGCTCGGGCGAGTTCGATCAGGTTGTTCGCGCCGAACTCACTCCAGATAAGAGGCGGAGAGGGGCAGACGTCGAAGACCGCCCGTGGTTTCTCCTTCAGCGCTTTGCGCCCGCCGCTGAGAATGGACAGCATCTCCAGCATGGATTCAAGCGTCTTAATGGAGAATGCGCCGGTCACGACGGGTTTTTCGGAGTGCATCAACACCACGTACAACCGCCACATATCCCCAATGGTCTTGGGCATTTCATTGCAAACGATGGCGGTGGATTGCGCATCCATCTGCGGGAGCATCTCCGCCACCTTGACCACACGGATCAAATCCGGCGTAAGGGATGGTTTGTGCTCAAGTGTATCCGGGTCAAGAATGTGAACACCGGATGAGCCAGGGTCGAAGTGGACTGCATCCCCGCCATACTGCACCTTGGGGTTGCCTTGCAGGTCGTAGAGGTGAAAAGCGTGCGGAACGGTCTCAAGCGCCTGCCGGACAATTTTCTCAGGGATGTGGACCACTTCCGTGGATTCATCCACTGTAGCGCCGGCATTTTTCAGGGTGCGAATCGCTTCAGCAGACTGAACCTTGATACCGGGGTTCATCATCAACTGAAAGGCTTCATCAAGGATGCGCGCGATCAGGTCAGGGGTGAGGAGGGAGAGATTCGGCTGCATGGCAATCCTTTCGGGCAACAGGCCGGGACATTCGTCAGGACAGTCCCGCCCGAGTTATGACGTTCAAGATGGAACACTATTCGAGGCTGGCGATGATTCTTCCCATCTCGCTGCTTATTTTTTCGTCCAATGGATCCGGTTGGTGTTCAGCCAAAATCTTACGAGCCTTGGCCAGAGCCCAATCGGACGCGTTGTCCTTTTTCGCTTCCCACTCGTTGTAGGGGCGCCGGTCCATGAACTGCGGCAGGAAGAGATCGCGCATATGCGCGCGGGTGTGTTTCTGCGAAAGGAAGTTCCCGCCCGGCCCGACGGCGGCGATCGTATCGAGGGCAAGGGTGTCCTCGTTGACCACGATACCCTGCATGGTCTTTTGGATGATGGAGAAGATCTCGCAATCCATCATCATCTCGGCGTAGGACCAGATGCGGCTGCCGTGCAGGAACCCAACTCCCAGCAGCATGTCGGACATGACGATGCTGGCCATGAACGTGGACAGGCTGTTCTCGATGCCGGCCTGCCAGTTTGGCTGCTTGGCGCCGGTGGCAAAGGACCCCATGGAGAGTGGAATGTTGTAAAAATCAGAGAGCACATTTCCCGCAGCACCGTAAAGGAAATCCTCGGGACCTCCGCCGGTGTATGAACCATTGCGCGGGTCGGAGGCAGTCTGCGCAGCGGCGTAGAAGACCGGCGCGCCGGGATGAGCCAACTGGAGCAGGGCGGTGGCTGAAATGACTTCCGCGTTGCCGACGGCCAGGTTGCCGGCCAGCGTGGCAGGTCCCGTCGTCAAGTTGGCGGCCATGGTCATGAACCCGGTGGGGATTCCATGCTCGGCGGCCAACAGAGCCGCGTCCAGGCTGCCACCATCATGCCCCAGCGGAGGAGCGGAACATTGCATCAACGAAAGGACAGGCCGTTCTCGAAGCTTGTCCTTTCCTCCAACGATCAACGCCGCCATTTCTATCGCTGCCCGGGCTTCGCGCTCGTTATAAATGGATTCGGTCTGCACGTGCTTGGTGGAATTTTCCCAAATGGTTCTTATTTCATGCAGCCCACGGGTCTCCGGCGGCTTGTCCTGCGCGGAAACAGGCACCCAATGGAAGGCCACTTCTTCGGTGGCATCGGCGATGCGGGAGACATCCCGCACATCCTGCAGGCGGGAGACTCGCCGGTTGCCGGTTTCAATATCGAGGACTTCCACGCCGCAGCCATCCGTGCCGACGAAGACATGGTTGCCGTCGAGAGGCAGATCCTGCTGTGGATCGCGCGCGGATAAGGTATATCCTGGCGGGCATGATTTGAGCGCCTTCTCGATCAATTCACCCTTGGCGCGAACGATCTTTCTGTCCCAATCGATTTCCGCGCCGGCGGCCAGCCAGATCTTCAATGCCTTTTCAGAAGGGAAGCGCACACCCACTTTTTCGATGATCCACAGAGTCGCATCATGGATTTGCTTGATTTCAGCCGGGGTCAGAATCTCAAGTTTCAGCTTGGGATTGGTGATGGATTTAATCTTCTTGGTCATGAAGTCCCTCCCTGATCCGGATAATTAGATTCCCATGACCTGCTTGGCAACATTTACGGCGCCGATGGCATCTTCGGAGTACCCGTCTGCGTTGATGGATTTGACCCAGTCCTTGGTGATCGGAGCGCCGCCCACCAGGACCTTGATCCTACCGTGCAGGCCTTCCTTGTCCAGCTCCTCGATGACTTCCTTCTGCCGGACCATGGTGGTGGTGAGCAGGGCGCTCATGCAGATGATGTCAGCGTTCACCTCGAGTGCCTTGCCGATGATCTTGTCGGCCGGCACGTCCACGCCCAGGTCGTAGATCTGGAAACCTGATGCACCCAGCATGGTCGCCACCAGCGACTTTCCGATTTCATGAATGTCGCCTTCCACGGTCGCGATCACGACCTTGCCCAGCATTTTGCGCTCCGAGCCGCGTTTCTTCATCTCGGGCTCGAGCGTGGCGACAGCCAGTTTCATGGCTTCGCCAGCCATCACCAGTTCCGGCAGGTAAGCCATTCCGCATGAAAACGACTCGCCCACCTGGTTGACACCGACGACATAGCCATCCGTGATGGCTTCCAGCGGGTCGATGCCGGCCTCGATGGATTCCTTGGCAAGTGATTCGGCGACATCAGAATCGCCATCGACGATGCTCTGTGCCATTTTGTTGAAAAGCTCCTCTTTGTTCATGTTTTCTCCTTTGTGTTACTGCGAATCAAGATGATTTGATTGATGACAGTGCCTGTCGTTCCTTTTCCTTGATCAACTCTCCAGGGATCTGGAGAAGTGTTTCCAGTTCGCGCCCGAGATGAAGGACATGTTCAATGGCCTTCTGCGCCGCCAGGTCGGGCTTTTTGGCTGCCAAAGCGTCCACCACTGCCCGGTGTTCGGAATATTCCAAAGCGAGGCTTTCTTCCAACAATTCCGGCCGCCGGTACATGACCTCGTACATCATCCAGTCTGGGAATGCGTTGGCCACCACCTGGTACACCCTGATCATCAGAGCATTCCGGCTGGCGGCGACGATGGACAGGTGGAATTCTCGGCTGAGTTGACGCTGGGAGGGCATGTCATTAAGGGTGGTGTGACTCTTCATCGCGTCCAGAATGCGGTACAAATCCTCCACCTGATCCCGTTGGATAAGCGAAGCCGCCCACTTTGTGGCAGCTGGCTCCAGGATCAAACGTATGACGTAGGAGTCGATGATTTCGTCCGTAGAGAGCTGTGCCACGCGTACACCGGTGTAAGGGACACGTTCCGCCAGGCCGGCCGATACCAAAAGATCAAGCGCTTCACGAACCGGGGTTTGGCTCACACCCAGCTGCGAGGCGATCTCTTCCTGACGCAGCCATTCGCCGGGGGCATACTTCCCTGCGATAATACGTTTGTTTAGTACATCGAATATTTCATCTTTCAGCGTTTTACGCTGGACAATCTCGCTGGGTTGAGTTTCCATGGTTTTATAATAATTGGCGGGAGAACATTATATATTATATATAATGTATAAAGTCTGCGCAACTGACATTAATCATCAATTTCGGGCTAAAATAATGTGGTCAACTTGCTTCAGATTGCTTAGAACACGATGGCAATTCCAGAAACCGAAAACACTAACGTTGAAATGGTGACCACCCGTCTCGTAGAGGAGGTCTTCTTTGCGTTAGGATTGTCAAAGACTGGATTCGCCTTCCGTAATTTTGGTTGGATGCTCAGGCCGATCGCGAAACGTTTGGCGGATATGTTTGTCCCGTTCGACCAGGATCTGGGGAAATACGGCTCTCAGGTGGCAACCCGGAATTTCATCACGTATTTCGTAAAGGAAGTAAAGGCACACGGAGCAGAGACAATCCCAACGTCGGGCCCGGTGGTCGTGACATCCAATCATCCCGGAGCTTATGACTCGATCGCCATCATTTCAAAGATTCCCAGGCCCGATGTCAAGGTCATTATCAGCGACATCCCGTTTTTCAAATACATGCCCAATTCCAGACAGCGCGTTTTTTACGCGACCAGTGAGCCGTCCAGCCGTATGAACACCGTTCGTGCAAGCATCCGCCACCTTCAGGAGGGAGGCTGCCTGGTCATCTTCGCGACCGGTTTGATCGATCCCGACCCGGATGTGTGGGGCGAAGCCGAAGCCAGACAGCACCTCGAACATTGGTCGCCCAGCCTTGAGCTGTTCTTGAAAAAAGTGCCTCAGACGAAACTGGTGGTGACGATTGCGAGCGGAGTGCTCGATCCGGGATGGGCGGAGAGCCGGTTGACCCACATCGTCAAACCGGGGATCGATCGCAGACGCCTGGCAGAATTCGGTCAGGTGATCTCGCAGCTTCTGCGCCCAGGTAAAAAGTTGTATACTCCGCATATCTCTTTCGCTCCGTCGGTGACGATGGGTGAACTTGGCGGGGGTAAAGGCGAACCACTTAAGAACATCATTATAAGGGCCAAAACTCTACTCCATGAGCATATGAAAACTGCCTGGTAATCCATCCTTTATCCCTCATACATGACAGGGGAAGGGGCTTGAACTAGCGGACCTTCTTCTAAATAGCATAGATCCCACAAAACACGGAGTCATTAATGACAATACTTGAAACCGAAACTGGCGATGTCAATGTGATGACCACGCGTCTTGTGGAGGAGGTCTTTAATGCGCTTGGACTGTCAAAGACGGGTTTTGCCTGTAGAAATTTTGGATGGATGTTCAGACCGATTGCCAGGCGTTTGGCGGTCATGCTTGTGCCGATCGATCAGGATCTAGGGAAGTATGGGTCCCAGGTTGCGGCCAGAAATTTCCTCCCACCTTTTGTAAACGAGACCAAGGCGCGTGGCGCGGAGTCGATACCGACTTCTGGACCGATCATCGTGGCGTCCAATCACCCCGGGGCTTACGATTCAATGGCCCTTGTTTCCCAAATCCCCCGCCCGGATGCTACTTTCATTATCAGTGATATTCCGCTCATAAAATTTTTGCCAAATGCAAGAAAACATGCCTATTTCGCCACCGGTGATTCAAACACCCGCACCAACGCTGTTCGCGAGACCATTCGGCTTCTAGAAGGGGGAGGCTGCCTGGTTATTTTTGCGACCGGTCTAATTGACCCGGATCCAGAAGTATGGGGCCAAGAAGCCGCCAGCCGGGAACTGGAAGGTTGGTCGCCCAGTCTTGAGTTATTTATGAAAAAAGTGCCCGAGACGAAATTGATCGTGGCAATTACCAGCGGCGTACTGGACTCGGCCTGGGCAAAGAGCAGGCTGATTCGCGTCGCTAAACCGGGATTGGAACGCCGGCGGTTGGCGGAATTCGGGCAGGTGATCTCCCAGCTCCTGAGACCCGGACGCAAAAAATACAACCCGCATATTTCCTTTGCACCGCCGGTCACTTTGGATGATCTCGGCCATGGCCGAGGCGAGGCCATGCCAAAAATCATAGCGCGTGCCAGGGCTCTCCTTGCGCAGCATATGGCCCATGATTGGTGAACAAGGAGGGCGGATTAATTTATCCGCCCTCCTTGTTATTTAATGGTTGCGCACCAGCCTGCCGATCAAGGAAGAGTGACCGAGGCAGGTTTTTCGTTTTGATGTTACTCCTCCTCGGAAAGTTCCTTGTCAGCGGCAAGAAGAATTTCATCCAGGCGTGTAAGGACATTGTCAGGCAGCGGATCCAATTGCGGGGTGGAGAGAATCTCCACAACCTTTTGACGGGCGTTCTTGTACATGCTCGGTTTGCCCAGCTCCAGCCAGGATTCATACGGGTGCCGGTCAATCAGGTTGGACATAAAAAACTCGTCGCTGCGTGCTGCCCGGCGGGTGTTGTGAGAGCCCAGGAAATGACCGCCCGGGCCAACTTTGGCGATATCCTCGAACAAGTCCTTCGACTCGCTGCCATCCACACCGGCATACAGGCGCTCGCATAGATGCCCCATTTCATTGTCGACCACCAATTGCTCCAGGATAAGCAGCTGGTCGCCTTCGATCTCCCCGGTGCCGATGATAATATCCGCTCCGGCACATACCGGCGGGATGGTGGTGATCAATTTGTCGAGAATAGCCTCCGCCCCGACTTCCTTGGCATCCGACGAACAACCGGCCGCTGAGCTGGGGATGTTATAGAACTGGCCCATCTTGGAAAAGGCCGCTGATTGGATTCCCATTTCGGGTGTACCCGCCAGATAAGCGCCACTTCGGAAATCCACCGAGCCAGTGGCGCTTCCGTAAATCATAGGGCGGCCGGGCGTCTCCAACTGGTAGATGACAATGGAAGAGAGCGCTTCGGCGTTCGCAAGTGCCAGGTTCGAGAACAGACTGGCTGGTCCGGTCGTCCCGTTGACGGGCATGGGCAGGATCATCACGGGGATATCCCATTTGCCGAGTTCGAGGTACGCATCCAGCATTGGCCCGTCGTGCATCAGCGGCGCGACAGGACAGTAGATCATCGAATAAGCTTTGCGCGCCCGGATTTCGTCCTCGCTGCCCATGACGGCTTTCAATCCTTCCACCAGGTATGGGACCTGGGCCGGGTTGTGAACTTCGTGTTCGCCGTGCTTTGATGAGTATTTCATCATGCCAAAGAATTCGTGCAGGACACGAGATTCATCAGGTTTGTCTGAAGCGACGGTGGGCGACCAGGCCATCATGCCCAAATCCATTTGCTGGAATACGCGCAAGCTATTTTCGTTGTCTTTAAGCGTTCCATAACGCTTTTGCCCGGTTTCAAAGTCCAGAGCAAAAGTCGCTGTTCCATCGATGCAATAACGCGTGACCGGTGAAGGCATGGGGTAATTGTAGGCCGGGTTCCGCGCTCCCAACAGGAACGATTTGGGAGTCATCTTCAGGGTTTCATCCACAAGTTCCTTGGGTATGTGCGCAATTTTTTTATCCCAATCCACCTTTGCGCCATGTTTGGCGAGCAATGGCAACGACTTCTCGCCGTGGTATTTGACACCTACTTCGGCAAGAATTCGCAGAGATTCCTGGTGTATGCGATACTGTTCAACTTCTGACAGAAACTGACCTGTGAACTTCATGAAACCCTCACTTTTTCTTTTTTTCCAATTCTCTGACTTGCCGCTCTAACCGCTCCAATGCACGGTCGGTGTCGGCCTCCAACGAAAGAAGCTGATGGTTTTTCAAAATATCGCGTGTGATCTGTTGGATCTCGTCAACGATGTCCGGCATCCCGGCGGTTTTCCATTTATCATAAGTTTCATGGAATCCCATTTCGCTGAGATAGAATTTCCCATCCCGTAATGCCTTGAGTGTGGATTTTTGTTTCAGGAAGTCGCCGCCGGGTCCGGCTTTCATGATGTCATCCTCCAGCCAGCGGTCCTCAGCAGTATGGACGCCATTATAGAGTCTTGAATAACGCCGGAATATCTCCACATCCATGACCATCTGCTCAAGGCAAAGGATGGTGGAACCTCCCAGCAAACCCGGCCCCACCAGGATATCCGGCCAGGCAATTGTTGGCAGGCTCCAGTTAATCGCCCTTTCGTAGCCAGATTGCGCGCCAGGGTAATATTGGTCAGTTCCGCCCGTAGCAGCCTCCACGGGAAATTTATAATAGCGGCCCATGCCGGTGGTCGCCGCCCCAAACAGGGAATTCTCGATCGCCCCACCTGTATAGCGCCAGGTATGCGGTTCGATACTTTGCGGTACCGGAGCATAAATGACTCCCGTCCCAGGTGCGGCGGCCTGCACGAGACAAAGCATGGCAAGAAACTCGGTATTTGCCAGCATGAGGGTGGAAATGATGCTGGCCGGCGCGGTTGCACCCATCAAAGGCATTGGCATGATGGCAACGGGAATATCCCATCCTATTGTCTCCAGATAAGCGTTGGTATAGATGTCATCAATGACCAGCGGAGACATGGGGCATAACAGGTACGAGAAAGGATGCTTGGTGCGCACCGCATCCTTACCGCCAAAGACTATTCCTAGAATCTCCAGAAGCAAGCGGGCTTTCCCAGGCCCATCCACCGAATCCTGGATATGCTTGGAGCAGTTCTTGAAGACGTTGCGGTAGTAGGAAACAAACTCGGCGTCTGAATCGCCGGAAAAACCTCCTTCAACCATGTTCCAATAGATACCAATTTCGTCCATGGCATCCACAAGGTGGGTCGCGTCCACCCAGTCGTCAAAGGTCCCGGGGCGGATTTCACCGGTCTCCCAATCGAGCACAGAGACCGCACCGCCATCGGCCAGCAGGGAACACTCGCCGATGTTCATATCCAGATCCCAATCCTGTCGGCGGCCACCCAGTTTAAAGTTACGCGGAGCCAGTTTCAGGGATTCTTCCACCAGCGAGCGGGGAATCCTGACAATCTGGTTTTCCTTGTCAACCTCTGCACCGGCCTTGCCGAGAATCACGCGTCCGCGTTCAGACATGACCTTCACTCCCGTCTCGGCAAGCAATTTCAGGCTGCGGTCATGGATTTGCGCACATTCATCTTGCGAAAGTACTTGGATCTGCGCTCTCATCGGCACCTTCGTTCTTTATAGGTTCTAAAGGTCTGTTCCAGGAATCAATAATGTTAGTTGTCAAAAGCCTTCCCGGCTGAAACTAAAATGCGGTTGAGTTCGTTTTGCTGGTTTCGTTCAAGAGGCTCAGGCTGGTGATTATCCAGGATCCATTTTGCTTTTTCCTGCGCCACTTCGACCGGGTCACGATACCCGCCGTTTTTTGCCGGCTGACAGGTCAACTCGGAGTATTTCATTTTGCGCATGTTATCGCGGGTATGACGATGTTTCAGGAAGAATCCGCGCGGTCCAACTTCGCGGATGATATCCAGGGCAAACGCCCCGGGACTGGTATCCAGCCCGGCTGCTTCGAGCCGCACCCGATGGTAGATGTCGCTATCCAGCAGGAGTTCTTCGGGATAGAGCAGCGTGCAGGATTCAAGCAATCCCAAACCGCTGCCGGTATCCGCTCCGACCAGGGCGCACAGCATCAAGGATGAAGCGGCCTCCGCGCCTGCCTGCCAACCCGGGACTTGACCATCCGTGGCAAGCACGCCTGCCAGACTGGGCACTCCCCAGGCATGAGCCAGTTCCACGCCAATCGGGTAGAGCAGTGTCCCTTCCCAGGCGGTGCCAAGAAAAGCCCCCGTATGCGGATGCATGATGCCCGGCATCATCGAGTGGAAAACAGGCGCGCCGGGATATGCCATCTGAATCAACGTCATCGCTGCCACGATTTCAGCGTCCCCTGTGACCAATGTCCCTGCCAGTGTGGCCGGACCGGTGGAACCGACACTCGCCATGGACATAAAGCCCACCGGCTGGCCGGCTGCAGCCAGAGTCAGCGCCGATTCCATGCCATCACGGTCCAGGCCGAGTGGAGCGATGCAGCAAACGAGCAGCGAGAGCGGCGGGCGGGCGCGCATGTCCGCTTCAGATTTGGCGATGACGCGCGCCATTTCGATGGCGTATTGCGCCATTTTCGCGTCCATGATGGTTTCGCTCTGGACGTGTTTGACGGTGTTGTTGTACGAGGCTTCCAGTTCATGCAGCGGGGCAATACGGGGGAAGTCCTGTGCGCTGACAATCGGCCAGTAGAAACTGATGGATGTCAGGTAATCAGCCATACGAGCCATTTTGGCGATATCGTCTTTGCAGGAGGGGCGGCGCTCGCGGGTGGTAAAGTCAATCGTCTCCACGCCGCAGCCGTCGGTGGCGAGGTAGGTGGCCGTGCCGTCAAGTTTGATATCGTGAGACGGGGAGCGTGCACCCATCGTGTAGAAGCGCGGAGCGTGCGACATCGCCTCGAGCACAACCTCAGCACGGATTTTTACAATTTGTGTTGCGAAATCCACCAGCGCGCCGTGCTCAGCGAAGATGTTCAGAGCGTTTTTAGATGGACAATGAACGCCAACCGTGCTCAGGATTTCGAGCGTACCGCTTTTAAGCTGGACCAACTGTTCATCGCTCAGAATCTGCAGGCGGTAAGCAGGCTTAATGGGCTGAAGGGGAGGCGTCAGGCTTGGGGACATTTTTACCCAATTTCCTTATCCGCCGCGGCCATGATGCGAGTCAACTCAGCTGCCTTAGCATCATCCAACGGATCCGGCTGGTGGTTTGCCAATATCCCTCGAACACGCTCGATAGCTACTTCGCGCGGCTCGCGGTATCTCCCTTCCGCATCAGGCTGGTGAGTCAAGCCTCGCGTCAACGCATCGCGCATATACTTACGGGTATGTTTTTGACCCATATAGTGCCCTCCGGGGCCCACCGTGTTGACGGTATCCAATGCCAGTGTTTCGGGACTGACATCCAAGTTCATCAGGTAATATCGCGCTCGCCGGTAAAGGTCAATGTCCATCAGCAGGGATTCGGGATACAGGCGCGTATAGGTCTGGACCAGGCCCATGCCAGTCACCCAATCTGCTCCGGAGAGGGCAGCCATATAGGCATCCATGGCTGGTTCAGAACCGGATTGCCAGGTACCCGGCTCGCGTGCGTCGGTGCCGTAGCAGGCTCCGAGTGAGGGCATTCCCCAGTGATGAGCCATTTCGACCGGGGCGTAGCGACCCCGAGCATCCAGTGAGTAGCTCACATAAATCCCGGAGCGGGGGTCTGCCCAGGCCTGCATGATCGAGTGGAATACCGGGCAGCCGGGGTTGATCATCTGCGTGAG
>Ga0315287_10000553_pt1 | contig 33001 bp, 34 predicted proteins | sample YL17G11_0_MG_FD_205037 | JGI IMG/M metagenome (GOLD analysis project Ga0315287, IMG submission 205037) | Sediment microbial communities from Yellowstone Lake, YNP, Wyoming, USA - YL17G11_0 | ecosystem: Environmental > Aquatic > Freshwater > Lake > Sediment | place: USA: Wyoming | collected...
GTCGCTCGTACGCACCTGCACCGTGTCGCCCAGCGAAATCTCTCCCTGATCGACCCGGTGCAACAAACGCAGCGCAATCGGCACCTTGAAGACGCTTGCCATGGGATAGCGCTGGTCGCCGTTGCGGACGATGCGCTCACCGGATTCCAAATGCACGATGGAGACACCCATCGTGCCGCCGGCTTCCTTCACGATCCGGTCGATCTCGGTTTCGAGCGCCGTGCGCGTCGTGTCCCGCGCGCTGTCCGGGACAATGAGCGCCGGTGCGACGAAACGCGCGCGTGGCGCGCGGCGATGGTGGTGTGTGCGCGCTTCTGCATCCGTCGGATGCGCGAACGCGGCGCCCAAGCCCAGAGCAAGAACGACAAGCACCCAGTTGCGGACGACCCGCGACGCCGGCTTGATACGCAACGATCTCGTCCCTTCGTCCCGGCACGAACCCCGCCGGCCGCGTTCCTCACCGCATCCGCAGCCGGAACCACAACCAGGACGATTCCAAGCACGATCCGAACCAGGCGATCGCTGGGGCCAACGTTCGCCCGATCGCGGGTCCTCCGGGGCCGGTCTGGATGGTGAGAAGTTCGCCGTCCTGCTGGGTGTCTGGATTCCGCCCCGGCTGCAACGTGAATTGCCTGCGCGCCGCCGCTCGGTCACGACGCCGTCTCCAGCGCCCAAGAGGCCAACGGGCCGCGCGCGAAGGCGTTGCGGTCGATTTCGCTCGCCGCTCCGGCCCGCAGCCGGAAAGTGCCGACGCAGGCGATCATCGCCGCGTTGTCGGTGCAAAACCGCGGCGGCGGCACATGCAACAGGATGCTGCGGCGCCCGAGAAGGTCCTGACAGCGTTCGCGCAACCGGGTATTTGCCGCCACTCCCCCCGCCAAATACGCGTGCTGCACGTGAGCCCGCTCCGCGGCGGCGGCGAGTTTCTCCGCCAGGACATCGGCAATCGCTTCCTGTGTGCTTGCCAGAATGTCGAAAGCACGCTGCGGCAGGTTATCGAGCTCCTCCAGCGAGCGTTCGAAATGCGCGCCGGGCTCGCCGACTCGCCGCACCGTCGTGAGCGGCATGAAGCCTTCGCGCTCCAGCAGCAGCCGCGCCGCCGTCTTCAAGCCGCTGAAGCTGAAGTCGAGCGAGCCGGGCTCCAACCGCGCGCGCGGTAGCGGCACGGCGCGCGGATTGCCGCGCTTGGCCAATTTCTCGACCATGGGGCCGGCGGGGTACGGCACGCCCAGCATCTTGCCGATCTTGTCGAAGGCTTCCCCGGCCGCGTCGTCGCGCGTGTCGCCCATTTCCTCGAACACCCCGACACGCGGCATGTGAACCAGGAGCGAATGGCCGCCGGAAACGACGAGCACCACGCAGGGGAAGTGCATGTCCGCCACGAGCCAGTTGGCCATGATGTGGCCTTCGATGTGATGCACTCCCACGAACGGCCTCTCGAGTCCTACCGCGTAGCCCTTCGCCGTGGAGAGGCCGACCAGCAACGACCCCAAGAGCCCCGGTCCGGCCGTTGCCGCCACGCCGTCCAGATCCTGCGGCCGTATACCCGCGCGATCGATCGCCGCTTCGAGCACCGGCAGCAGGAATTTCAGATGTTCGCGCGAGGCGATCTCCGGTACGACGCCGCCGTACTCCTGGTGCCGGAGCTGGGACGCGACGACGTTGGAGAGAATGTCGCGCCCATCGCGGAGCACCGCGGCCGCGGTGTCGTCGCAGGATGTTTCGATGCCGAGAACGATCATCGGATGCTCCGGAAAGATGGCGCCGGTCCCGCGCGGCGTGGGACGCGCCCACATTGGAATGAAGTTTACCACGGCCGCGGGACGGCAGCGGCGCACCGGCCGCGCCCTGCGGCGAGGGCACCCGAATGCCGGCCGCGCGCCAGCGGACGCGACCCTCAACTGCTAGAATGCCGCCCGGAGCACCGCGCGGCAGCGGCGGCGCCCGCCGCGCCGATTTTCTCGGTTCTTGGAGGAACGATATGCGGTTGCAAGTAACCGTGGCGCTCGTGATCGTCGTGGCGGGGGCGTCGAGCGTTTCCGCCGGACGGTTGTTCGGCGACATCAAGATGGGTGGCAAGCCGGCACCCGAGGCCCTGTTGATCACGCTGCAAGCGGTCGCGAAGCCCGGCGAGAAGGGTAAGGCCGAACCCGCGCCACCCGACTCCGTCAAAACCGACAAGCTGGGTTCGTACAAGGTCATGGCAAAGGACGAGGGCAAATATACGCTCACGGTCCACATCGGAAAGCAGGCCGCGGCGCTCGAGGTGTTCTCCTACAAGGAGCCGACGCGGTACGATCTGATTCTCGAGGAGACCGACGGCAAGCTCACCGTGCGGCGGAAGTAACCCGGGGGCACAGCATGGAACACGGCCAGCCGAAGGACTTCTGGGACAAACTGCAGATCTTCCTGCAGCCGGTGGGTGGGCTGCTGACGGCGCTCGCCATCGCCCTCTTCGGGTTCATCACTTCCAGCAAGCTGGATCAGCGGCAGGCTCTCGAAACCAACACCCGCTTGTATTCCGAACTCATGAGCCGGCGCGAGGAATCCGAGAGCGCGCTGCGCAAGGACATGTTTGTCTCGATCATCACGTCGTTCTTGAATCCAAACGCCACCGACATCAACAGCGACGTGCTGAATCTGGAACTCCTGGTCCAAAACTTCCACGAGTCCCTCAATCTGAAACCGCTCTTCCTCGACCTCCAGCGGCGCATCGTGCGGGCTCAGGCCACCGCTCCGTCGGCCGCCGCGAAGGCAGAGTACGCGGAGTACACCGAGCGCCTCGAGAGCGTCGCGAGAGAGATCGCGCGCAAACAGATGATCGTTCTCGAAGGCGTCGGCAAGCGGCTCGATCGCACCGTCGACTTGACCGGGGACCCCGAGGGGACGTCTCTCGAACCGGCGGTGTTGGTGCTCGACTCCGTGGAGACCAACTTCTCGCTCGACGTACTGCGCGTTGACCGTGTGCACCGCGAGATCCAGGTCGGCGTGAACGTCGAAACTCCGGATCCGAAACAGGGCCGGCAAACCAAGGTCGCGACGTTCACGGTCAGCTTCTTCGACTTTCCGATGATCGACAACCTCCGGCTCGCACACGGACAGCGCTGCGCGGTGGTTCTCAACAACTTCTCCGAACAGTCGGCCGAGCTCACCGTGGTGCTCTTCCCCGGCACGTACGCGAGCCTGAAGGAAAAGCCCTACTACAACGAAGTCATCCAGAGCGTGCTGAGCGCGAGCCAACGGGTCGAGCGCTGACCGCCCGTTGAGCTCGCTCCCCAGGATGCAGCGGGGCTGGGTTCGTGACGATTGGGCCCATTGCTATCACTCATAGAATGTCATAATATGAGCGATAGGGATGGTGGCTATCGATCATGGTCTGGAATTGGCAGCAGCCGGACTGGCCGGAGTTCTCATGGCACACCTCGCGGCTGGCGCGGGCCGAGGAGCAGTTCCTCCTCGGTGCGGGAGTCTTCGTGGGTACGACCAGGCATCTCAGTACCGAGGATCATGATCAACTGATCGTCGAGGCGATGAGCAACGAGGCGTTGACCACGTCCGAAATCGAAGGCGAGATTCTGAACCGGGACAGCGTCCAATCCTCGATCCGCCGGCAGCTTGGCCTCTCTACCGACGGGCGGCGAGTCGGCCCTGCCGAACGGGGCATCGCCGAGATGATGGTCGACCTCTATCGCAACTTCTCCGCGCCACTTGATGACACGACGCTATTTTCTTGGCAACGCATGCTGTTCAGTGGCCGCAGTGATCTTCGCGACATGGGCCGCTACCGCACGCATCCCGAGCCGATGCAAATCGTGTCCGGGAAGATCTACGAGCCCAAGGTGCATTTCGAGGCACCACCCTCGGCCCGGGTTGCTTCCGAGATGGCTCGGTTCATCGATTGGTTCAATCGCACCGCGCCGGCCGGTTCCGCCACGCTGCCGGCGGTAACGCGAGCTGGAATGGCGCACCTGTATTTCGAGTGCATCCACCCCTTCGAAGATGGCAACGGCCGGGTGGGCAGAGCGATTGCGGAGAAAGCGTTGTCTCAGAGTCTCGGGCGGCCTTCCATGACCGCATTGACTGCGACCATCCTCATCAAGCGCCGGTCCTATTACGAAGCGCTTGAAGCTGCCAACAAGCGGAACGAGATCACGGATTGGCTCGCGTGGTTTGCAGGTGCGAGCATCGAGGCCCAGCAACGGACGCTCGCCGAAGTCCTATTTCTGATCGACAAGACCCGACTGCTCGACCGCCTCCGCGGACAACTGAACGCGCGCCAGGAAGCGGTTGTACTCCGGATGCTGCGCGAAGGACCGGCAGGATTCCTCGGTGGGCTCAGTGCGAGCAACTACGTTCGCATTGCGAATGCGTCACCGGCAACCGCCACCCGGGATCTCGTGGATCTGGTGGCGAAAGGCGCGTTACGCCGCAGCGGCGAACGGCGTTATACCCGATACCACCTCGCCATTCCGCTGCGTCCGGTCTTGCCGGTTACGATCGATCCCGCCGGCAATCTCGTCTCCGCCGTTGGCGGAGCGAAGCGACAAGAGACTGCGAGGGAGCCATGACGACCAATGATCCCAACGACCCGTTTGCGCGGGCCAACTACCGCAGCCTCATCGCCTGGGGCCCGCGCATCGAACGCGAGGCGCCGTTCCTCGATCGAGCCTTCGCGACGCTTCCGGAGCGGTCCGTCGCCGACCTCGGCTGCGGCACGGGCGAGCATTCGCGGCATCTCGCAGCCCGGGGCTACCGCGTCGCCGGCCTCGACGCCTCCGAGTCGATGATCGAGTCGGCGCTCGACACGCCCCTGGCGCCGGGCTTGCGTTTCGTTCTCGGCGACATCCGCGACGCGGATCACGTGCTCGGTGAGAAATTCGGAGCCGCGCTGTGCTTGGGCAATACCCTGTCCTTCTTCGACACCGGCGCCGAGTTGCACCGGGCACTGGATGCAGTCGCCGGCCTGCTGTTGCCCGGCGGGCGTTTTCTTTTTCAAGTTCTCAACTACGAGCGCCTCTACGCCCGGCAGGAGCGCCATCTGCCGCTCAACTTCCGGCCGGCGGCGGACGGCGACATCGTCTTCATCCGGCTTCTTGACTTGCAGCCCGGCGGCCGCGTGGTGTTCATGCCGACGACATTGCAAGTGCGGCCCGACCGCGAGGAGCCCGTCGAACTGGTGCGAACGCGGCGCGTCGAACTCCACGCCTGGACCCGTACCGAGCTCCTGCCGGCGCTCGCCGGTCACGGCTTTGGCGGCATCGAGCTCTTCGGGACGATGGCGGACACCCCGTTCGATCCCCTCGAGTCACCCGACCTCGTGGTTCTGTGTGTGAAGGCCGCGAGCTGATTCTGCCGCGGAACCGCCGCGCTCCGTCACGCCGGTTCGAGCGCGACACGGCGGGCGAGAGTTGCGACGGCAAGAGCGGCCGTGCCTGCGAACGCCCGTACCTCGCCGTGCAGATCGTCATTCGCTTGGACCTCCCGCCAGTATCGCTCGGCCCATACCGCCGCGTCGCTCCACACGTCGAGATTGTCGCCGCCAGGCGGTACCGGGCGGAAGTCTCGCGCCGCCACAGCGCCATTCACGGGTGCGAGGATCATCGGAAGCATGTCGTAGGCGGGAGCGAGACGCAGTGTCCCATCGAACTCGGCGAAGAACGCAACGTTACCGAAGTGCCGGTCGGTGTTGCCAATGAGCTGACCGAAGGCGTCGAGCCAGCGCAACTGTGCCGCCTCACCGTTCGGAAGCGAAAAAGGCGTGGACACCAAACGCACCGCGGCGGCAGTCCAGTTGTCGCGCTTGCCGAAATGCTCGTCGTCGAGGGCGCCGAGTGAGACAACGGCGCGTCGTCCGCGCTCCCCGATGCGGTCGAAGCGCTCGACCTCGAGGCAACGCCAACCCTCGACATCCACACACTGCGCGCGGGCGGCGCGCCCGCCTGCGGCGGCGACGATTTCCAGCGCCTTCCACTCACACCACAAGAGATCCCGCCAACGCCGCGCGGCCACGCCGTCGGCTGCCTCGGAAAACTTGACCAAAACGTGCCGGCCTTGGGCAAAGGCTCCGAACTTCGGTTGTTCTCCCCCTGCAGAGGATGTAGCGATGTTCTTGGCGGCCAGCGTCGCCAGATTCGGATAGTCCGCGTGCCGGACCGCGGTGGGGGAATTCGCGATCAGGCGCGCGAGCGACTCGTTCCCGATCACGAGATCGCCCACGCAGTCTTCGCCGCGTTTGGCGAGAGCCATGAGCCGATGGTCGTCCGACCAATCCACGATGCGCTCTGGAAGATGAAGCTCCGGAAAGCGTGCCGGGAATCCTCGTCCGATGTAACCTTGTGGTGCCATGTCGACGAGCTGCGGCGGCAAACCACGGAACAGTGTGCCCTCGCGTGAGGAACGTGCCCACCAATGTTGCCCGTCTCCGAGCAGGTGCAGTATTCCAGCGCTTTCCACGGCTCCGGAAACGCTGATCCGGAAGATGGGCAACGGCGATTCAAGACCTTGGATCCCGCGCGCCCTCGCGTACTGCGTCGCCCGGCCGCGCCCCATGCGGAAGACCTGTGTGCCCGCGCGAGCGACGAGGCGTGACAGGGTTGGTTGAGAGACTCCAAGTGCCGCCTGCAGTTCGGCCGGGCGCGCGACGCGGACTCGCGCCAACACACGGAGGAGATCGGCGGGGTCGCTCATGGTCTCGGAGGCCTCAGTTCACGCTGGGCGTTGAATGGATTCATGAATAGATGATAGTGCTATATCCGATTTACTGTCAATATTTTATGATCTTTATAACATGTTGTCGTGAATTGATATTATGGGCCGTCTCCCAGGCGGGATAAAGGCCGAGGGGGGTGCGCTGATCGGGCTTCTCGGCTCCGCCTTGGACGAGACGCCCTTGACCCGCGGGTGCCGTTTCGATTAAAACACTAAATAGGAACTGTTTTACCTATTTAGTCTCCGGAGGCGCCCGTGAAGCTCGGATCCTGGGTGGTTGAAACGCCGGGGCAGCCGATGGTCCTGCAGACGCGGGATGAAATGCCCGGCCCCAGTGAGGTCCTCGTCAAGGTCGCGGCATGCGGTGTGTGCCACACCGATCTCGGCTACTTCTACGACGGCGTCCCAACGCGGCATCCTTTTCCACTGACACTCGGTCACGAGATCAGCGGCACGGTGGTCGAGACCGGGGCGGACGCGAAGGCCTGGTTGGGTGCTGCAGTGGTCGTGCCGGCGGTCATCCCCTGTGGCCAGTGCGCGGCGTGCCAGGCGGGCCGCGGGCAGATTTGCCCCAAGCAGGTGTTTCCCGGCAACGACGTGCATGGCGGCTTCGGCACGCATGTGCGGGTGCCGGCGCACGGATTGTGCCACGTCCCGAATCTGCTCGACAGACAGATCAACAAGGCCGGACTCACATTGGATGCTCTATCCGTCGTGGCGGACGCCGTATCGACGCCGTACGCAGCGCTCACCCGCGCCGGCGTCACGGCCGGTGATCTCGCGGTCTGGGTTGGCGTGGGCGGCGTGGGCGGTTTCGGTGTGCAGATTGCCGCCGCCCTGGGCGCCACGGTCGTCGCCATCGACCTCGACGCCGAGCGGCTGGCGCGCATCGCGTCGCATGGCGCAGAACTCACGCTCAACGCCAAAGAGCTCGACGCCAAGTCGCTGCGGAAAAAACTGCGTGAGTTCGCAGAGACCCGCAAGATTCCCTCGTGGCGGCTGAAGATTTTCGAAGCCTCCGGACATCCCGCCGGCCAGTCGCTTGCCTTCGGCCTGCTGGGGCCGGGCGCGCTCTTGTCGGTCGTGGGTTACACCCCGGCGCCCGTCGAATTGCGCCTTTCGAACCTGATGGCGTTCGATGCGATGGCGATGGGCAACTGGGGCTGCCTGCCGGAACATTACCCGGCAGTCGTGGATCTTGCGCTGTCGGGCCGCATTGCGCTCGAGCCGTTCGTCGACCGTCGGCCGCTCGCTTCGATCAATGACGTGTTCGCAGAACTTCACCATGGTCCGGCCCGTGGCCGGATCGTTCTCATCCCCGAGGCTTGAAGTGATGACACTCAAAGACCATACCCTGAGTCCCTGGATCGACGCTCCGGGCCTGCTGTACGAGGAAACGCCATTGCGCACGCCGTCCGGCGAAACCGTGCCGGGGCTGCACAACGTGCGCATTGCGCTCGATAACCCGACGCAGTTGAACTCGTACACCACCGAAATGGTCAAGGGCGTCATCGCCGGCATGCGCCGCGCCTCGGCGGACCGCGGCGCGGTGGCCGTCATCTTCACGGGTTCAGGCAACCGTGCCTTCTGCACCGGCGGCAATACCAAGGAATACGCGGAGTATTACGCGGGACACCCCGAGGAATACCGCCAGTACATGCGGCTCTTCAACGACATGGTGAGCGCGATCTTGATGTGCGACAAACCGGTCGTCTGCCGCGTGAACGGCATGCGCATCGGCGGCGGCCAGGAAATCGGCATGGCCTGCGACTTCAGCGTCACGCAGGACCTAGCGCTCTTCGGCCAAGCGGGGCCGCGGCACGGTTCGGCGCCCGATGGCGGTAGTACGGATTTCTTGCCGCTCTTCGTGGGCGCGGAAGCCGCGATGGAAAGCTGCACGCTCTGCGAGCACTGGAGCGCCTACAAGGCGTCGCGCTTGGGGCTCGTAACGAGAGTCGTGCCGGCGCTCGTCGTCGACGGCCAGTTCATCGCGAATCCGCTGGTCGTGACCGACCGGTGGGTCGACCAAGGTCAGATCGTGTACGGCGAGCCCAAAACCGGCGCGGATCGCGACGCGGGCAAGAAGCTCCTCGAACGCGGCACCGTGGACCTGTCACGGCTCGACCGCGAAGTCGACGCGCTCATCTTCAAGCTTGCGAACACCATGCCCGGCTGCTTGTCGAAGACCATCGAGAGCGTGCGCAAGCACAAGCTCGAGCACTGGGACCAGAACAAGGAAAGCAACCGTGCGTGGCTCGCGCTCAACATGATGACCGAAGGCCGCGCCGGCTTCCGCGCCTTCAATGAAGGCAACAAGGCCTGCCGCGAGGCCGATTTCCTACTGCTCCGCCGCCGCCTGGCCGAAGGCGCCGCCTGGGGCGAAGAGCTGATCGACGAGATCTTGGCCAAGGCGCATGAACGCGTGTGAACCCGCCCGGGAGTTCAGGATGACAGTGCGAGTTCGCATCGTGCGTCGCGTGGCGGCCGCGGGGACACCGGTGCCGGCGGCGCGCGCGCGCGCGCAGGCCGCCCCGAAACCGGCCGTCGCGCCCACGCGCGTCCGGCCGCTCGAGTCCCGCGACCGCGCCGCCGTGGTGCGCATCGACGCCGTGCAAACCGGCGAGTCCAAGCCCAATTACTGGAAACGCATATTCCGGGAGTTTGTGGACGGCAGCGACGGAACAGAGGAAGTCCCGCGCGTTGGGCTCGCCGCCGAACGCGATGGCCAGGTCGTCGGCTTCCTATTCGGAGACGTCCGCGCATTCGAATTCGGATCCGAGCCCTGCGGTTGGATCTTGGAAGTGGGCGTCGACCCGGAGTTCACGCGCGCCGGGGTGGCCTCGGCGCTCTTGCGCGAAGGCTGCGCCCGCCTGCGGGCGACTGGCGTCGCCGTAGTGCGCACAATGGTGCGGCGGACCAATGTGCCGGTGTTGACGTTCTTCCGCACCAACGGCTTCGCCGGTGGGCCGTACATGCAACTGGAACTCACGCCCGACGTGGATTGGTAAAGCAGCACGGCCGAGTGTGGCCGGCGAAGTGGAGGCATGCATGAGTACGGACGCGACCCCGCTCGCCGCCCTCGTCGAGCGCGCCGATACGATCTATCGCGACTACTCGCTCTCGACGGTGCGCGACTGGAAGGCGCAAACGGGCGGGCTCGCCGTGGGCTTCATGCCCATCTACGTGCCGTGCGAAATCCTGCATGCGCAGGGCGTGCTGCCGGTGGGGCTCATGGGCGCGCGCGACGACCTGGAGATCATCAAGGGCGACGCCTACTACCAGTCGTATATTTGCCACATCCCACGCAGCACCATCGAACTGGGGCTGAGCGGCCGGCTGGATTGCCTGGACGGCGTGCTCTTCCCCGCCATTTGCGACGTCATCCGGAATCTGTCGGGCATGTGGCAGATGCTCTTCCCCGGCAAGCTCGTGCGCTATCTGGATGTGCCGCAGAACTTCGAACCCACGATCGGCGGCCGCTTCTACCGCCATGAACTGGAAGAGCTGTCGCGGTCACTCACGGATCTGGGTGCCAAGCCCTACGATCCCGAAGCACTGCGCGCCTCGATCGGAGTGTACAACGCACTGCGGCGCGAGGTCCGCAACCTCTACACCCTCCGCCAGAGCGAACCGTGGCGCGTGCCCACGTCCGAGCTGTACTTGCTTCTGCGCGCGAGCGTCGTCATCCCAGCCGCGGAGGCCACGCAGATGCTCCGCGACTACCACGCACTCGTGCTTGCCGATTCCTCGCGCCTGCCGCTCGATCAAGCGCGCGTCATGCTCACGGGGTCCTTCTGCGAACAACCGCCCATCGGGCTCATCCGCACGCTCGAGCGCTCCGGTTGCTACATCGTGGACGACGACTTCGTGCAGGTGCACCGCTGGATCCAGTCGGACATCCCGACCGCCGGCGACCCCATGGAGAACCTGGTCACGGCCTTCCTGAACGACTCCATGGCGAGCCCCACGCGCTACATCGACAAGGGCGAGAAGGGCGCGGAGCTCATCACGCGCATCCGGCGCGGGCGGGCCGAGGGCGTGCTCTTCTGCGCGCCGAGCTTCTGCGACCCGGCGCTTCTGGATCAGCCGATGGCCGTAACCGCGGTCGAAAAGGCCGGGCTGCCCTGGACCGCCTTCAAATACGCCGAGAACAACGGTCAATTCCAAGTCATTCGCGAGCAAGCGGGCACGTTCGCCGATTCCATCAAGCTTTGGAGCGTGGCATGACGACTCCCATTTCGCCGGCAGCGCAAAAGGACGATAGCCAGCTCCGGCAAAAGACCATGATCGCCCGGCACTACGACCGCCTGGCGGCCGCGCCCGAAACCGGCGACAAGAACGTCTACACGTTCGTGCCCGGGAACCTGACCGAGCTTCTGCTGAGCTTCGACCTGCTGCCGGTGCTGCCCGAGATCAACTCGCTGCAGTCGGCCATGCGCGGCAAGACAGCCGAGTACATTTCGATTGCCGAGAAGCTGGGCCACTCCGAGGACGTGTGTACGTACGTGAAGAGCGACATCGGCATGCTGCATTCGGGCAACGTCGGGCCGACGGGCCAGCGGCTGCCGCTTCCGGATCTCCTGCTCTTGTCCTACACCGGGTGTTTCACGTTCTTGAAGTGGTTCGAGCTCCTGCGCGAGGAGTACAAGGCGCCGGTGGCCATGCTGCACGTGCCGTATCAGCCGGACGGCCGCATCACGCCGGAAATGCGCAACTACGTCGTCCAGCAGCTCAAGGAAGTCATCATCCCGGCACTCGAGAAGATCAGCGGCCGCGCCTACAACGAAGAGAAGCTGCGCGAGCACCTGCGGCTTTCCGCGCAGGCCGAGGACGACCTCGTCTGGGTGTTGCAGTCGGCCAAACACACGCCGTCCCCCATCGATGCCTACTTCGGCGCCGTGTATTACGTTGGGCCCATTTTTAGTTCCTTCCGAGGAACCGAAGGTGCAGTTGCGTACTACAAGGCACTGCGCTCGGAGATCGAAGAACGTATCCGCGAAGGCAAAGGCCCCGTGACCCCCGATGGCGACATCGAGAAGGAGCGCTTCCGCGTCGTCGTGGAAGGCCCACCCAATTGGACGAGCTTCCGGCAATTCTGGAAGATGTTCGCGGACGAGGGTGCGGTCGCCGTGGCGTCCACTTACACCAAGGTGGGCGGCGTGTACGACCATGGCTTCCGGCACGACCCGTCGCGGCCACTCGAATCGCTCGCCGAGTACTGCCTGGGCTGTTACACGAACCTGGGGTTGCCGACCCGCGTCGACATGCTCACGCAGTACGTGCGCGACTACAACGCCGACGGCTTCCTGATCAACTCGGTGAAGAGCTGCAACTCCTTCAGCGCCGGGCAACTGCATATCTTGCGCGAAGTCGAGAAGCGCTCCGGCAAGCCGGGCGGGTTCATCGAGAGCGATCTCGTCGACCCGCGCTACTTCTCGGCCGCCAATATCAAGAACCGGCTCGAATCGTACTTCCAGATGCTCGAGCAAAAGCGCCTGGGAGGTGCGGCATGAAGTACACCGTCGGCGTCGATCTGGGCTCCACGACCACCAAGGCCGTGGTCCTCGACGAGAACGCCACCGTCATGGGACGCGGCATCACCAACAGCCGCAGCAACTACGAGGTTGCCTGCCAAGTGGCCATGGGCGAGGCGCTCATCAATGCGCGCTTCTCGCTCATCCGCGGCCGGTTGGACCAGGCGGGCGTGCCCGCCGAAGAGGCGCGCCTGCGCGTGCAAGCTCTCGAACGCTTGTTCCGGGCGCAACAGTACCGCTCGCAATTGACGGTGCTGACGCGCGAGCTGCAGCGGCTGGCGGCCAAGCTCTCGACCCCCACCCGGCAACTCGAGCCCGTGGTCACCCGCATCACCGATCAGATGGCGGCCGAGATTGCCGAGCTGTACGCGGACGGCTCGCGCCGCAAGAGCGACTTCTTCCGCGACCTGGCCGGCAGCCGCTACATGCAGTTGGCCGAGACCGAGTCGCGCACAGCCGGCGTCGGCTTCGACCAGGTCGTGGGGCTATTCGACAAAGCCATCCTGGGCGTCGAAAACTCGGCCGAGGCGGCGGGCTATTTCGAAGACCACGTACGGGCCGCGCTCGCGGGACATCCGGATCCGGACGGCGCACTCGAGACCGCGGTGCAGTACGTCGCCGCCCTCGAACTCCTCCAAACCGCATCCGTGGGCACGGGCTACGGACGCGCCCGCCTGCCCTTCCCCGAAGCGCAGATCAAGTCCGAGATCCTCTGCCACGGCTTGGGCGCACACATCATGTTCCCGGGCACGCGCACGGTCCTCGACATCGGCGGCCAGGACACGAAGGCCATCCAGGTGGATGCGCAGGGCATCGTCACGTCCTTCCAGATGAACGACCGCTGCGCCGCCGGCTGCGGCCGCTACCTGGGCTACATCGCCGATGAAATGAATCTGGGCTTGCACGAACTCGGGCCCATGGCCTGCGGCTCGAAGGCGCCCGTGCGCATCAACTCCACCTGCACGGTGTTCGCGGGCGCCGAACTCCGCGAGCGCCTGTCCCTGGGCGAAAAGCGCGAGGACATCCTGGCCGGCTTGCACCGCGCCATCATCCTGCGCGCCATGTCGCTCATCGCGCGCTCGGGTGGCGTCACCGACCAGTTCACCTTCACGGGCGGTGTCGCCAAGAACCCGGCAGCCGTGGGCGCTCTGCGCACGCTCCTGCAGGAAAACTACGGCGACGTCCACATCAACATCTCCGACGACTCCATCTATACCGGCGCCTTGGGCGCAGCGCACTTCGCGCTGCGCGACGCCACGCGCGGCAGCGCGGTCACCCTGTAGCAAGACGCTGGAGGCGCACATGAGCACCATCGAGCTGGCCCTGCAGGGCGGCCAAAAGATGCTGACGGCAGGCGTGGATGTCGGGTCCGCTGTCATCAAGATCGCGGTCGTCGAAACGGACGGCGCCGGCTACGAGCGCTTCGTCGTGGGACGCGCGGAGCGCGTGCGCCGGCGCGACACGATGACGGTCGCGCGCGGCGTCTTCGACGACGTCCTGCACGAAGCCGGCCTGGCGGCAGGCGACTTGGCGTACGTGGCTACGACGGGTGAGGGAGAAACGGTGCCCTTCCGCACCGGCCACTTCTACGGCATGACCACGCACTCTCGAGGCGGGCTCTTCTTGGAGCCCCAGGCACGCGCCATCATCGACATGGGTGCGCTCCACACGCGCGCCGTCGCTATGGACGAGCGCGGCAAGGTGCTCGGATACCGCATGACGAGCCAGTGCGCGTCCGGATCCGGGCAGTTCCTCGAGAACATCGCCCGCTACCTGGGCGTATCGCTCGAAGAAGTGGGCACGCTCTCGCTGCAGGCGGATACGCCCGAGACCTGCTCGTCTATTTGCGCCGTGCTGGCCGAGACCGATGTCATCAACATGGTGTCCCGCGGCATCTCGCTGCCCAATATCCTGAAGGGCATCCATTCGTCCATGGCGGGCCGCGCGATCAAGCTCGTGATGTCGCTCGGCGTCTCGGGCCCGGTCCTCATCACCGGCGGACTGGCCGCAGATCAGGGCCTGGTCGCCGCCATGCGCGAGAGCGCCGTGGGCCAGAAGATGACGGTGGAGGTGCGCAGCCACCCGCAGTCCATCCTCGCCGGGGCGTTGGGGGCAGCAGTTTGGGGTGCATTCCGCGTCCGCAAGCTGCGGGCGCTGGAGCAGAAGGCGTCGTAGGTGAAACTCGGGCGTGCTCCGACCGAGGTACGCCAAGCGTTCGCTAACGAATCAGTGTCACGCGGACTTGCGGCTTCCCCGCTTGGCCTTCCGCAGGACGGGTGCCAACGCACGTAGCGCCTCGTTCACGGCCTTACTATCGGGAAACACATCCAGAACTTCCGGGTCGATGACCATGACGTTCGTCCCGGCGCCGTACCGCTTGGCCACGGCACCACGAACTCCGTTCGAGAAGTCGTACTCCGGTCGCATCGTGTCGCGATCGGAGCTACTGCGGCGGCGGCTAGCCTTCTTCATAGTTTGTGCGCTCACGTGGTGTCGCCTGTCTGGCAGAGATCAGGTGTGTCCGCGGTGGGCGCTCCGCGAACGCGATGACCAAGAGTCTACCCCGATCGGAGGTGCCAAGTAACAAGTATCTCGCCTCGGTCTCAGAGTGGTCGGGGTCGGGGGTGAGGATGGCCAACGCATCGCCGAATACCGTTGTGGCCTCCATGAATGTCACCCTATGCTTGCGTGCATTCGATCGGGCCTTCTCAGCATTCCACTCGAACACGTACGCCATGAGTTCACCCCCGCCGCCGGATGCCGCAGAGCAAACGGCCGGCGGCGCGGCGGTCGCATTGTGCGTGCCGCACCTCCACCCCTGGGCCCGCGAACTGCGAGCTCGGCCTGGCGCGTTTTCAGGGAACCGCGATGGCGCGCATTGCCAAGTTCGTTCACAGTGGAGCAGGACGTGCGCTGAAACCTGGGGCCCGAGTTTAGACTCCGGCAACCGGCGCCGGTGGCATGCGCAAGCCGGCCTCGTCCTGGAGCCCCAGGCGCGCGCCATCATCGACATGGGCGCACTCCACACCCGCGCCGTCGCCATGGACGAGCGCGGCAAGGTGCTCGGCTACCGCATGACGAGCCAGTGCGCGTCCAGATCCGGGCAGTTCCTCGAGAACACGGGCGCACAACCAGTTCGAGGCTGAGCGCGTGCTCGGCAGGGAGCATGTGCAGCGCAAGCGTGAACTCGCGAAGCGCGAACGCGCGCGGGATAGGGCCGCGACCACAGCGAGCGCTGTGCGGGCGAAGACGCGGACGAAGCCGCGCGATGCGGCGCATCAGGCCCGCTACAACGACATCTACGCCGCGCTTCGCGGTCTCGGCTCCACGGACGCAGAAGCCCGGCGGGGTGCCGGGATGGCCGAGGCGATGCCGGGGGCGTCGCTCGAGGAGTGCGTGAGGGCGGCGCTGATCGAGCTCGCACACCCGGTCGCCATGCGGGGCGAGCGCAGGGCGAGGTGTACGGCGTGAGGCTCCCTGTTGGGCGTTCATTAGAACGATTGCCGTCCGGGAGTCCGGGTGTGTAGTGTCGGCGTCTAATCGCGGGAGGCTTCCTCCATCGGAGCCCGACGCGCCGGGGGAAGTCGCATGCTGGCCGCAGGCACCCAACTCGGTCCCTACAAGATCCTCGCCCCGCTCGGCGCGGGCGGGATGGGCGAGGTGTACCGCGCGCGCGACACGCGCCCGCAGATGGCGCGCGATGTCGCCATCAAGGTGCTGCCCTCGCACCGCACGGCCACGCCCGAGGCCCGCGCGCGCTTCGAGCGCGAGGCGCGTGCGATCTCCAAGCTCAATCACCCGCACATCTGCACGCTGTTCGACGTCGGGCACCAGGACGGCATCGATTTCCTGGTGATGGAGCTGGTCGAGGGCGACACACTCGCGCTGACCAGTGCCGAAAGGGGGAGGCTCGCGACGCCGCCCACGACGAGCGCCGAGGCTTACCGGTTCTACCTACAGGGGTCTGAGTACTTGAAACGCACTGAAGAGAGCTCGCAGAACTACGAGATTGCCCAACAACTCTACGAGCGCGCGCTCGAACTGGACCCAAGCTTCGCGCTTGCGCACGCGATGCTCTCACGAGTGCATGGTTCGATGTACTGGAATCGGTTAGATCCCTCGACGGCGCGCGCCGTGCGCCAGCTCGACGAAGCGGAAACTGCCCTGCGTCTCGCGCCGGACCTGCCGCAGGCCCACATCGCCATGGGCTTGGTCCACTACTGGAGTCGCCGTGACTACCGGCGGGCGTTGGACGAGTTCACGATCGCGAAGAATTCACTGCCCAATGATGAAGCGCCCTGGGGGTATGTTGGTTTTGTCCAGCGTCGGTTGGGCAACTGGGACGAGGTCTTTGCGGCGTTCGAGAAATGCAGTCAGCGTAGTCCGCGTAATGCATCCCTGTTCAGGGATCTCGGCGGTAACACCTACGACTTCGTCGGCCGTTACGCCGATGCCGTGCGTGCGTTTGATCGGGCTCTAAGTCTCGCGCCCTACCTGAATAACGCAGCGATTCAAAGAGGATGGACCTACGTCCGCTGGCAAGGGCAGCTCGACACACTGCGGGCCGCGCTGAGCCGCGTCTCGATGGACGCAGAGGAAAGTTACCGTGGGTATGTTCCCTCTCAGCGGGCCACACTCCTTCTATGGGAACGCGACTCCGAGAGCTTGCTCCAGACGCTCCGCACCACACGCGTCGACGTCTTCGACTGGTGGGGCGGCTACCTCCCCAGCGCCTTGTTTGCCGCCTGGGCGCATCAGCTACGGGGCGAGCACGTGGCAGCTCATGCGGCGTTCGATTCAGCTTGCGTGCGTTTGGACTCGGCGGCTGTCGGACTTCCGGACGACTGGCGGGTGCATGCAGCCCGCGGCCTGTCGCTAGCGGGGCTCCGACGTCGTGAAGATGCGCTGGGAGAAGCCCATTGGCTTCAACAGTCGATCGTCTACCGCGAGGATGCCTTTCAGGGGCCGGACCTGGCAGAAGATCGTGCCTTGATTCTCGCGCAGGCCGGTGACGCCGAGGCGGCGCTTGATGAGATCGAGCGACTCCTGGCAGGGCCTTCGCGGCTCAATGTGCACATGCTACGGCTCGACCCGCGCTGGGATCCGATTCGTGAGCACCCACGGTTCAAGGCGCTGCTGGCGAAGTACGGCTCTCGAGAGGAGAAAGCTGATGCTGGTCGCAGGTAACACGCTCGGTCCCTACCGGATCCTCGCCCCGCTCGGTGCCGGCGGGATGGGCGAGGTGTATCGCGCCCACGACACGCGGCTCGGCCGCGACGTCGCGATCAAGGTGCTGCCCGAGACCCTGGTAGCCGACCCCGAGCGGCGCCGGCGCTTCGCACACGAAGCGCGCGCCACCGAGTGTGCGTGGCAGTGAAACAGGAAGTCATCGCGCATCACGAGCAGCACGTGCACGTCGGCTTCTGCGGCAAGTCGGCCGAGCAGGTCCGCGAGGCCCGCCTGCAGCTCCAGCCGACAGAGCGTAAACAGCTCCTCGAACTGATCCGCGACGATCAATGTCTGCGCGTGCTTCTCGCGCCAGCGGCGGACCCCCGCGAGTGCTTGCTCGGGATCCTCGATTTGCCTTGCGGTTCGTGATTCCTCGCCGGCTCTGGGGTCGCAAACCCGGGTGCCGCCGCGGCGCCTCGGGGCAATGCGACCGTTTACAGCAGACGAGTCGTGGTAGTACATTGTGGTACCAGTGTCGAACCTGGCACCCTGGAGGGCCATTCATGGTGAAGCGCCTGACAAGACATGGAAATAGCTTGGCACTCGTGATCGACAAGGGCGTGCTGGAACTGTTGGGGATCGGGCCCGATACGCCCCTCGCCATCAGCACGGATGGGACGTGCCTCATCGTGGCTCCGGTACGGTCCGCCAAGCGGCGCGCGGAGTTTCAAGAGTCCTTGAAGAAGGTCAACCAGCGCAGCGGACGCGCCCTGAAGCGCCTCGCAAAATGACTCGGCAGCCTCGCTTTCTGCCGTTACGGCCTGCGGCCACCATTCTCGCAGGAGCGCCTGAGCCGCAGATCCGATGGACGCATCCTCTACCACCTGCGCAAGCCTTGGCCCAACGCCCAAGGTGCAAATTGTCTGGTCTTGGAGCCAAGCGACTTCCTGCGCCGGCTCGCCGCGCTCGTGCCCGCGCCCTACGCCAATCTCGTCCGCTACCACGGCGTCTTCGCCGGCCGCTGGCGATGCCGCAAACTCCTGCCCAAGCCGCCGCGCAAGACGCCGGGCGCGGTGGAAGAGCCCGCGGCGAAGATCGGCAGCCGTCTCTCGCGGTTCGAGGGCAGGCGCCCCGAAGCGGCGAGTGTGCCGAATGGGCCGCTGGCACAGACGGCATTGGCATCGAGCACACCGCCCGCACCGCCCGCGGACGCACCCAATCGAAGCCGCCGCCGTTCGATCCCCTGGGCGCAGCTCCTCATGCGTGTATTCCACCTCGACGCTCTCGCCTGCCCCCGCTGCGCAACGCCCATGATTGTGCTCGCGTTCCTCTCAGAGCCCGACGTCGTCCGCAAGATCCTCCTCCACCTCGGGCTCCCAGCAGACCTACCGCCCACAGCACCCGCGCAGCACCACGACCAGCCGTTCTGCGGTGATGACTTCTTCCAAACCGGGCTGCCGGCGCGTTCGCCGCCTTGAAGCACGCCGCTACACTTGCCGCTCGACCTGACCCAGACCCGACATGCGCCGGCTCCGCAGGCGCGGACCGCGGCTCGGCTGCGCCCAAAAACCCGACTCCCAACCGCTTCCGGCCCGCCAAGCCCCGTCCCAGCGCACGCCAAGCCCGCCCTTCAGACCAAACCCGGACGGTGCGCGGAAACCCGGGCACCGAGCAACGGACGGGTTCTGGTAAAATGTCGTTGAAAGTTCCTATGCGCCTCGACTAGGGGCGTGTTTCGCGCGTATGATGCGCCGATGCTTCGTTCGCGCGTCATATTCGGAATGGTGTTCGTATCCGCCACGGCGCTCGCCTTCGAGGTGGCACTGACGCGCATTTGCAGCGTCCTGCTGCAGTACCACCTGAGTTTCGCGGTCGTGTCGATGGCCGTGCTCGGCGTGGGTTTGGGCGGTTTCGCCGCTTGGGCGCTAGTCGTCCGCGCCGAACGGCGAGGACTTCAGGGCGCCGACTCGACTGTCGCCCAGGCGGCGTTGCTCGCCTTCGGTCCGGCGCTCGTGCTGGCACTCGTGGTGCTCATGTGTTTGCCGTTCGCGTCCGCCTGGCCGGCCCTCCTGCCATTCGTACTGCCGGCATTCGCTTGTGCCGGTGCGTTTCAGTCGCTGGCACTGCGGGCGTACGCGACGAGCGCCGGGCGCCTTTATGCGGCAGACCTTCTGGGTGGAGCAACCGGGGCGTTGCTCTCGGTCGTCGCGATCGGTGCTCTGGGTGGGCCCGTGAATACGACCCTCGTGCTGGCGATGCTGGCTTCCGCACTGGCGTGGTTTTGGACACGCGAAGCGGGACGCTTGGCGCGCGTCGCACCCTCAGGGTTGGCGCTTACGCTCATCGCGACGCTCGCACAGGCGCTCTTCGGACTATTTGCGGTCGACTACGGGCGTGCACCCCACAAACTCTTGAGTGCGTCACTCCGCCCGTCGGCGCAGGGCACGCCACATCTGTTGCCACAGCTTGCGCGCTGGGATGCTTACAGCCGCGTCGATGTCTTGGAACTCGATTCACCGCGCGGCCTGCAGCGTCTCGTCTTCATCGATGGCGAAACGCCGACACCCATGCTGCAGGTCGATCCCACATCTCCGAACGCCGCCGGCGTTGGCGTGACGGATGCCTTGGCGGCGCTGCCATTCCGGCTTACGGCACCCAAGGATGTGCTCTCGATCGGCTCAGGAGGTGGCTACGATGTCGTGACGGCACGGCGTTTTGGCGCCACCCGCATCGACGCCGTCGAGTTGAATGCCGGCGTGTTGGCGGTCGTGGACGCGGCGCGCGACTTCACCGGCGATGTGTACCGGCAGCCCGGCGTCACGCTGCACCACGCTGAAGGCCGGCAGTTCGCGCGCCGGGCGCCTGCCGGGATGTATGATTTGCTCGTGCTGGCGCTGGCGCAATCGCTCGCCGGAAACTTGCAAGAGTACGCGCTGTCGGAGAATTACCTCTATACACGCGAGGCTTTCGCCGACTATCTCCGGGTCCTCAAGCGGGGCGGCGTGATCGTCCTCTTGGTCAGCAATCCGATGGTGCAGGCGAAACTTGTTGGCACAGCGCGCGACGTGCTGAAGGCGCGTGGCGTTGCGACCGATGATTGCATTCTGGCGCTCGTGGGGCGTGGGGAAGTGCCGTACGATCATCTGGTCATGGTGCGCTCGCAGCCTTTTACTGCTACCGAGTGCGATGCGATCGAGCGCGAAGTCGAAGCGCGGCGCTACGGCGTGGTGCATGTGCCGCGAGCGGTGCGCGTTCCGCAGTCGTTGCTCATGCCGCCGGTGCGCGCCAGCACGCGGCTTGTTTCCGCCGTCGACGAGAAACCGTTTTTCTTTCACCTGGAACCCGGCACGCCGAGCGGCTTGACGCTGCTTCTCTCTGGCGCTTGCGTGGCGCTCGGGCTCGCGTGCGGCGCCTTCGGACTGGCGATCCACCGGGACTCGAAGCGGCGGGCGCCAGCGGTAGAAATGGTGCGCACGACTGCGTACTTCGTGCTCCTCGGTCTCGGCTTCTTGATGGTCGAAGTGCTCGTCTTGCAGCGCACGATCTTGTTCCTCGGGTATCCGACGCTCAATCTGGCGGTGGTGTTGGCGTCGTTCTTGGTGGGTGCGGGATGCGGTAGCTTGGCAAGTGACCGCCTCGCCAGGGGCACCGCACTGCGTGTGTGGCTCGGCGGGCTCGCGTTGGCACTCGCCGGGCTCATGCCGCTGCTCAGTGCGTTGCATGCGCCGCTCGACTCGGTGCCGCTCGGAATTCGCTGCGCTGTCGTCGTCGCGATCCTGTTGCCGTTCGCTTTCGTGATGGGAATGCCATTTCCGGCCGGTGTTCGCCGGCTCGCACCCGAGGTGCGGACATGGGTGCCGTGGTTTTGGGGCTTGAACGGCATCGCCTCGATCACCGGCTCGGCCCTTGTCGTTGCCGTTGTGCTCGAACGCGGGTTCCGGCTCACGGGTCTCCTGCCGGCTGTGGTGTATCTCCTGGCTGCAGTCGCGATTCCGGCATCGCAGGGCACCGGCGCCGCTCGGCGCCGCGCGGGTGTGTCGCGTTGAAAGCGCGCGGCCCTGGGGGGCACACGCCCCGTTTGACATTGCGCTGCTAACGCGATCCTGTCATAGGTATTGCTGGCGCCCAGTAGAACGTCCTGCCCAATGAGCCCAGCACCTGCTCGTGGAGGGTGCCTCGTGCGGTGCATTGAACTCCATTTGTCGCGTGCGGCGCGGTGCTTCATGGCGCCGTTCCTCCTCATTGTTTCCTCGCGTATCTTGGACGCGAACCCTGTACTCGCTGCCCACGACGCGGAGCCGGTTGGCTATGCGATCGGACCACGTAAGGGCACCGACAGCAAGCCGCGGTCGAAGCTCGCGTTCCTCTCAGAACCCGACGTCGTCCGCAAGATCCTCCTGCACCTCGGGCTCCCAGCAGACCTACCGCCCACACCACCCGCGCAGCACCACCACGAGCCGTTCTTCGCTGACGACTTCTTCCAAACCGGGGCGCCGGCTCGCTCGCCGCCTTGAAGCACGCCGCTCCACCGGCCGATCCACCAAACCCAAATCCGCCACGCTTCGGGTCCCACGGCTCGGGCCGTGGCTCGGCTGCGCCCGAAAACGCTACTCCGAATCGCTTCCGGCACGCCAAACTCCGTCCCTGCGCACGACAAGCCCGGCCTTCAGCCCAAACCCGGACGGTTCGCGGAAACCCGGCGCCACGAGCTACGGCCGGGTTCTGGTAACATGTGGTTGAAAGTTCCTATGCGCAATCGATCGAGGCACGGGCACATGGGATTCTGGTCACGTCGCCAACAACTCGCCGTCACGCGGATTTGCGACTTTGGCGCTTTGCCTTCCGCAAAACTGGTGCCAACGCTAGGGCGGCCTCCTCTTGGAGCCGCCAGCGCGCGCCATCATCGACATGGCTGCGCTGCACACCCGCGCCTTCGCCATGGACGAGCGCGGCAGGATGCCGCCGTCGGTGGGAAACTGCAGCTCTGACCAGATGGGATAACCAGAAAGGAGAACCAGATGACGGGTGTTGGCCGGTTTGTGCTCACCGTCGCGTGCGTCCTTGAATGGAAGCCGCGGTGTGCACATCAGGGAAGTGGATCTGCTCCGCTGTCTGCGCTGCGGAGGCGCCCTTTAGGCAACTGACCGAAAGTCCCCGACCCGGCCGACTCAAGAGCGCCTTGATCGAGACGGCCTCGTCGTCGCGGATGCAGACACCAACTCGGCGGCAGTGATCACTCGCACGCTGCGTGCGGCAACAGCGATCTCGTGAGCCTCCGGAGCAACTTCCGGCACCAGGAGCACGCGCTCGACGGGGACTGCTGCGAGCCGGCCTCGGAGCCCCGGCGCCGGCTTGACGGCGAGATCGGCGATCATCTTCGCCAGCGCTCGAGCGGACACCGGCCTGGCGCTCCACTTGGTCTCGCCGAGAAGCAGGCGTTCCTCATGAAGATCCGCGCTCACCACGTCCCATTCGGGCGCGTCGCCGTGCCACCACCGAAGTGACGGTCCCCAAGCGCCCGTTTTCGTGCTGCGTGGGCGTCTATCGAGGTCGGCTATGAACGCACGGCACAGCTCCTCCCAACTCTCGGCGCACAGCCCCTGCCAGAAGCGCATCAAGATCTGCCGGCGGGTCTCCCGGTTGCCGCTCGCGAGTTGGGCACGGTGAGGCGCGACGACTCGAAACCATAGTCGGAAGAACGGATCATTGATCTTGTAGAGTGCGCGTTTGGAGTTGCGCTCGTTCTCTCCGAACGGCACCTCACGACGCACCAGCCCCAACTCGACCAGTCGTTCGAGTGGTCTGGACATCGAAGTCGCAGGGCGCCCCAGGCGACCGGCGATTTCGGAGGCGCGGTGCATCCCAACACCGATCGCATCGAGCAGTGGGCGGACCTCGCGGGCCGGGGGAATTTCCTCCAACAGCAGGTAGTCGCGCTCGCGGTGGAGCGGACCGAGTGGATCGAGCACGAGGTGCTCGACCTGCGAAAAGGCGGATCCGCCAAGCTGCGGCCCAGTTCTGGATCACCGCGACGCCCTGCGTGGGACCCTGCTGGCCGCAGTCGATCCTGGCCGGGGCGTTGCGTCGCCTTGATTCTCGAGCGCAACGTCATCGACGCCATCATCAGACACCTGCAGACCAGAGGAGAAGCCGACACGCGCAGCGATCTGTGGGCGCTGGGCTGCGTGCTCTACGAGATGGCGACCGGCCGGCGCGCTTTCCAGGGCAAGAGCCAGGCCTCGCTCATCACCTCGATCATGGGCAGCGAGCCCGCGCCCATCTCGCAGGTGGCGCCGCTGGCGCCGCCCGGGCTCGAGCGGCTGGCCCAGGCGTGCCTGGCCAAGGACCCGACAGACCGGCTGCAGAGTGCCCACGACATCCGCATGCAACTCGCGTGGCTCGCCGAGGCGGCCCGCAAGCCGGCGTGGCGGGCGCTGAGGGTGGCTCCCCGTCCGTCCCCCGGCTCCGGGGCCTGGCTCCCGCGGTTCGGATTCGCCGCCCTGTACGAGCAGAGTGACGTAGGGTTACTGTGCGACCGGCATCCTGCCTGCTAGCATGACGACGGTAGACGTGCGCCGCGACCCGCGGTCTCTCTCTCCCGTGCTTTGGGCGCCGCAGTTCGGGCCGCATTCCGCGTCCGCAAGCTGCGCACCCTGGAACTGAAGGTGTCGTGAATGGAAGCTCCGGTGCGCAAGACACTGGACGGACTCGTCGCCGTGGTGGCCGGCGGCGCGGGCGCCATTGGCGCTGCGGTCGTCAACCGGCTTGCCGGCACGGGCGCGCGCGTGTACACGCTCGATGCGCAGGCTGGCGCCCCGTATCCCGGCGTCACCGCCATCGAGTGCGACCTCACGCAGCCGGCGGCGATTGCGTCGGCGCTCGCGCGCGTGGATTCCGAAGCCGGCCGGCTCGATATCCTCGTGCACTCGGCGGGCGTCACGCGCGACGGACGGCTGTGGAAGCTCACCGACGACGACTGGCGTACGGTGATGGCGACCAACTTGGACTCGGCGTTCTATCTGCTGCGCGCGGCGACACCGCTCTTGCGGCGCGCGGGCGGCGCGGTCGTCATGGTGTCGTCCATCAACGGCGAACGCGGCAAGGTGGGCCAAGCGGCGTATGCCGCGAGCAAGGCCGGCATGAACGCCCTCGCCAAGACCGCCGCCCGCGAACTCGGCAGCTTCGGCATTCGCGTCAACGTCGTCGCCCCCGGCTGGGTGAACACGCCCATGACCGCGAATCTCCCGCAGGAAGTGCGCGATCGCGCGCTGCAAGAGAGCGCCCTCGGCCGCTTGGGCGAGCCCGACGATGTAGCGCAAATCGTGTGGTTCCTAGCGAGCCCGCTTGCTGGACATGTCACCGGACAGGTCGTTCGCGTCGACGGCGGACAACTCATCGGTTGAAACCAAGGAGCAGCCATGCAGGATTCCGGCACCCTCCCCCGCGATCAAGTCTTGATCCGCACCATGCAACCCCGCGACCTCGATGCCATGGTCGCCATCGATGCCGCCGCCACCGGGCGCCGCCGCGAGCGCTTCCTCAAGCTCAAGCTCACCCAGGCACTCGAAGACACCGGCATTGCCATGTCGCTCGGCGCCGAGCTCGACGGCCACTTGGTCGGATTCGTACTGGCGCGCGTCTACTACGGCGAATTCGGTGTGCTGGAACCCTCCGCCGTCCTGGATGTGCTGGGCGTGCATCCGGACTACCGCGGGCGCCATGTGGCGGCTGCGCTCCTCGACCAGTTGCGCACCAACCTGCTGGGTCTCGGCATCGGCACCCTGCAGACCGAAGTGCGCTGGGAAAGCACCGATCTCGTCACCTTCTTCCAGCACGAGGGCTTCACCATCGCGCCCCGCATCTGTCTCGATCTCGACTTGGCCCGCACCCGGACGTGAAGACGTGAGGCTCGGATGACGCTCCCCAAGGCCACCTCTTACGCGCTCTATGCCGCCGCCGAAATGGCCATGGCCGGCGAGGAGCTCGTCACCGTGGCCGGCGTCGCCAAGCGCTACCGGATCCCGGAGAGCGCGCTCGCCAAGGTGTTCCAGCAACTCGTCCGCGCCGGGCTCGCAGCCGGCACGCGCGGCATCGGCGGCGGGTACCGCTTGGCGCGGCCCGCGTCCAAGATCACCGTGCTAGAGGTGCTCGAAGTCTTCGAGCGGCCGCGCACGAATGGCGCTTGTTTGCTGCACGGCGGACACGGCGAGAAATGCCCGCGCGCGTCCGCCTGCAGGCTGCAGTGGCTGTTCAGCGAAGTAGATGAGATCGTGCGGTGTACCTATGAATCGGTGACGCTCGAGACGCTCGTGCGGCGGGCCATCCGCGTCACTGTCACTCCACTTGACACTCGCCGTGAACGGACCAGACAAGGCTGAGTCTGAAGGCGCGTGCCGGGTCTCTGCACAACATCGGCCGCGTGCTCAAGGCCATCGACGACATGGGTCAAACCGACAATACGCTGGTCATCTACATTGCCGGCGACAATGGCGGCAGCGGCGAAGGCTCGTTGCACGGAGCTTTCAACGACATGAACATCGTGGCCCAGAGTGTGGAGTGGCGACGGGTCGGGTATTCAAGGGGTGACGCGCCTGGCGACGCGTAGGCCGTAGTCCGGGAAACGGTTTCCGGAGCCGAGGGGGTAGCGCTGGCCCGAGCGCGAAGCCCCAACCTCGTAGTTGAAGCCGCCGCCGCGAATGACGCGGAGACGGGAACCCGTTGCCTCGCGCTCACCATCGCCGGGCCGCACGGGGACTGACTCGTCTCCGTATTCGTCGCTGCACCACTCCCACTCGTTCCCGTGCACATCATGCAAACCAAACAGGTTGGCGCGCAGCGTGCCAATCTGTTGTAATTCTCCCCTCTTGGCTTTGGGGTCAAGGCTGATGCTCGCGGCATCGCGCAACGAGTACTTGCTCGCACCGGTCCACCATGGCGTCGTCGTCTTCGCACGGCAGCCATACTCCCACTGGGCCTCGGTCGGAAGCCGCAGGAAGAAACCTGCGTGCTCCAGAGCGGGAACGCAGTCGTCCCAGCTCACATTGTTTGCCGGGAACAGCGGCTCGTCCTTCCAGAACTTTCCGCTCCACCTCGACGTGCGCCGCCACTGCGCGACCGTCATCTCGTACTTCGACAGGAAGAACGGGTCGAGAAGCACATGGTTCAGCATCGTGGGCTGCTTGCCATCCTCAACCGGAACTCGACCCGAGGGCAGCAGCACGAACACGATCCCGGTCTCGGGCAGGAGCACGAGCCTGCCGCCGGCTCCGCGCGCAGCGGGTTCTCCCGTCCCCAGGTGCGCGAACTCCCAGAGACCCGAGTCGGGGTCGGGACCGATGGGCAGGAGCTCCAACTGAGGCGTCAGATGCAGACCTGCGTATGCTGGAGACGCCGCGATGGCCTCGATCGCCGTATTCCAGGCCTGGGCCGCTTTAGGACTCGCCACGCTGCGTTCGCCGACGGCGATCCTCTTCGCGAGATCCTGCAGGTCTTGCTCGAGCTGCGCGAGGTGTGTGTTCCACCATTCCATCTCGCGGTCGCCGAAGCGAAAGGTCCGCTGGCCGGCGACCTCGCGCTCCAGTGCCTCGACCTCGGCCGTCAGGCTCGCGCGCTGCGTCGAAGCCGTGCCGTCGCGGAAAGGCTGCGCCAGCGACTCGATCCGGCGCAAATAGCCCGCGTATTCGGCGTGCTTTTCGGGAGCCGCGGCCTCCATCACGTGGCGTTCCTCGGCCAGAGCCTTGTCGAACTTGCCCGTCCACAAGAACGTCCAGGCGAGCGTGTCGCGGAACATGGCGCGCTGGTCGTCGCCCGCGCCCGCAACCGCGCGGCGAGCAAGGACGAGAGCCCGGACCTCCTGACCCACAACGCGAGCGTCGGGGTCGGCGATCTTCCAGGCCATGTTGTTCAGCGTGCCCGCATCCGAGGGAAGTTCTTCCTTTTCGAGTGCGGCTTCGACTTCTGCTTCGCTCGGCCAGGACTCGAGCCCGAGCATGCGCGCGGTCCAGGTCAGCTCCGCGCGCTTGGTCTCGAGCTCCTTCGCCAGTGGATGACTCGCGCGATCGGAAGCGAGCTCCGCCTCCGTCGGCGCGCGCCCTGACCGGCGGATCTCCGCCAGGAGCCGCTGGTGATCCGCGAGCCCTGGCTTCTTGCGCAGACCGCGGGCAGGATCCGCCGGACGCCCATCGACGAGCTCGTGGGCTCTCTCGAGCCACCACACGGAGGTCGGCCGGTCCTGGCTGCGCGCGTACTCGAGGTCGTCGTCGAGCGCGTTGAAGTTCTTCAGCTCCTCGATCGCCCACAGCGCATCCGCGCGAGCGTTCGCAGTGTCCTCGCGCACGACGGCCTCGTCCTTCAAGTGCCCCGCGCGCACGGCGAAGGTCGAGGTGCCGAGGACGCCTGCGACAAGCAATACGACCGCGGCCGCGAGTGACCCGGCGAAACCGCGGTTGCGCTGGACCCACTTCTTGAGCTCGACCAGCGCGCCCGTCCGGTACGCCCTCACGACTCGCCCCTCGAGATACGCGCGCAGGTCCTCCGCCAGCGCCAGCGTGTCGGCGTAGCGGGCATCCGGCTCGCGCGCCATCGCCTTGTCGCAGATCGCCTCGAGCTCCGCGGGCACGTCCTTGCGAATCGAATGGATCGGCGTTGGCGGGCCGTGCAGGACCTGAGCGAGCACGGTGCGATTCGAGAGCCGTGCTCCCGGCGGAACGTACGGCATCTGGCGCGTGAGCAAGTGATAGAGCATCGCGCCGATCGCATAGACGTCCGAGTGTGGACCCAGGCGCTCGACCTCGCCACGCGCTTGCTCGGGCGGCATGTAGCTCGGCGTCCCGACCACGTCGCCGTCCATCGTGATCAGCGGCGAATCCGGAGCCTCGACGCGTTCGGCGCGGCGCTCGGTCTGGAGCGAGGAGCTCGCTGCCTCGGCCCTCAAGCGCAGATCGTGCTTGTCTTCGCGCCCGATCACGCGCGCGAGGCCCCAGTCCATGACATACACCTCGCCGAAGCTCCCTATCATCACATTGGCGGGCTTCAGGTCGCGGTGGATCACGCCCTTCTTGTGCGCGAAAGCGACGGCCTCGCACATCTTGAGCAGCACGGAGAGAGCGCGGGTCTCGCTCCAGTCCTCCTGCTGCTCGAAGACGAGATTGAAGATCGCCTTCAAGTCACGGCCCTTGACGAGCTTCATCGTGAAGAAGACGCGGCCCTCGGCGTCGAGGCCAAGCTCGTGCACAGGCACGATGCCGGGGTGGTCGAGCTGCCCAGTCACCTGCGCCTCCTCGAGGAAGCGTGCGAGCAGACGCTTGTCGACGGGCGGCGTCGCGCCGGTCGAGTTTGCCGGCACTTGGCCGAGGATCACCTTCATCGCCAGGGTGCGCTGCAGGTCCTGGTCGAAGACCCGCAGGATCGCGCCCATGCCGCCGCGCGCGAGTTCGCCTCGCAGCGTGTACCGCGGGGACTTCAGCCTGTGCTCGGCGAGGCGCTGCAGGAGCTGGCTCGAGGTTGGCGCGCTCTCGCTCCTCTCGGCCTCGCTCTTCTCGCCGCCAGTGAGCGCGACGTTCTGGTCCGCGTCGAAGCCGTACCGCTCCTGCAGCTTCTCGGCGAGGGGTCGTGTTTCGGAGCCCGCGAGCGCCTGCGTGAGGGCCGCCCACAAGCGGCGCAATTCGGCCTCGTGCTCGGGATGAGCGGGGAGCAGAGTCTCGAAGTCCGATGAGGCCGTCGCGCCACGGCGCAGCCACTGGACGAAGAGGATCTCCGCCGGCGAGAGCAGACCGGGTTCCGGCGCGTGCTCGGTCATTTGAAGATCAGGCTGGTGTCGGCCGGTCGTTTCTTCATCACCATCGACGTGCCCCTTCTCCAAGTGACGCGACAGGATGCGGCAATACACCCGTGCGCCTCGTGGCACCATGCACCACACCCGGCGCAAAGCACGGATGCAGCGGGTGCCAAGCCGAGAAGGCAGACCCTGCGTAATCGTGGAGTCATAGCAGAACAAACCTAGCAGAACGACGCCTGGAGTACTAGATCCGTCGTAGTCGCAGCGGCAGCGTCCTCGCCAGAATTGCGCCCGGCGCTCCCGCGCAGGTACAGTGGAGTGCCGGGGTGTTCCTCGCGCCGGACGGTAGTGATTGAGGCGTCTGCAACGAAGCGAGCTCCGAGCCGCCCACACCGCGGCAACGCCGACGACCTGGAGAAACCTCCAACCTTTTGGACCGGGAATGACGGCACTCGCTGCCAAAACGCGGCACCCCGCCGCTGCGGATCAACCGCTCGATTCCCGCACCGTGGTTGCCACTTGGCTGCCGCTGGCCGCCAGTTGGTTGCTCATGGGACTCGAGTTACCTCTCGTCAGCGCGGTGATGGCGCGGCTGCCGCAGGCGACCGTGAGTCTTGCGGCGTACGGCGGTGTCGTCTTTCCCTGTGCGCTGCTCATCGAATCGCCGATCATCATGTTGCTGGCCGCTTCTACGGCAGTGTGCCGGGACCGGCCAGCCTACGCGCTCGTGCAGCGATTCATGTTCGTCGCCGCAGGGTCGCTCACGCTGCTGCACGCGCTCGTGGCGTTCACGCCCCTCTTCGACGTTGTCGCCGGGACACTCCTGGGGGTGCCACCCGAGACCCGCGAGCCGGCGCGGCTCGGACTGCGCTTGATGCTCCCTTGGACGTTGGCGATCGCCTACCGGCGGACGCAACAGGGCGTGCTCATCCGCTTCCGCCGCCCGCACGCGGTGACCATCGGGACTGCAATTCGTCTCGCTGTGAACTGCGCTGTATTGGGGATCGGCGCCCGGCACGGCGGGCTGCCCGGTATCGCCGTGGGCGCGAGCGCAGTGGCCTGCGGTGTCGTCGCGGAGGCGATCTATGCCGGATGGGCGGTGCGCCCGGTCGTCGCCCGCGAGATGCCGGCCATCGCTGCCGGTTCGCCGCTCACCTGGCGTGCGTTTCTGCACTTCTATCTGCCGCTTTCCGCGACGCCGCTCATCGGCTTCCTCGCCATGCCGCTCTCCGCGGCGGGGATGAGCCGCATGCCGCTGGCGCTGGAGAGCCTCGCGATCTGGCCCGTGCTCTCCGGGGTGACCTTCACCTTGCGCAGCCTGGGGTTCGCGTTCAACGAAGTCGTCGTGTCGCAGCTCGATCACCGGTTTGCGGTGCGGACGTTGCGGCGATTCGCGGTCGTGCTGTCGGCCGCGTCCTCCGGCGTACTGCTCCTCGCCGCAGCCACGCCGCTCGGCGTTCTATGGTTCGGCCGCGTGTCGGCCTTGCCGGCTGATCTCGCCGGTCTGGCGGCGCGCGCGCTTTGGATCATGGTGCCGCTGCCGGCTCTCGCGGTGTGGCAAAGCTGGTGGCAAGGAACGCTCGTGCATTCGCGGCGCACGCGCGGCGTGACGGAATCGGTGGTGGTGTTGCTCGCCGCGACCTTGCTCCCGCTGGCGATCGGCGTCGCCTTCCACGCCGCGCCGGGCATTCTCTTCGCCGCGGCCGCCTTCACCGTCGGGAACGGTGCACAGGCCGCCTGGCTGGTGCGGCGCTCGCGCAGCGAGATCGCGCGTCTCGAAGCGCGCGATGCACTCGCCGGCGGCCGGTCATGACCTAGGGCCGCCACTTGGGCCGCTGCCCATCGACGAATGCGTGGGCACGGCTGGGGCACGGGTCCAGGCACCGCACGCGTCTTTAGTCGCGGTATAGCACCTTGATCTTCGACCACTGCACCGGTGCGACCGTCTCCGTGCATGGCAACGCGCTCGCCGCCCTGACCTGATTCACGAACCCAAACGGACCTGCAACGTAGACCAAAGCGGACCTTGTCATGGCAGACGACAGCCCGGGGACAAGTGGGGCATGCGGTAGCCCCGCCCGTAGACCACGAACCCCGTCGTCCACTCCTTGCGGGCCATTATCCCGACTGTCCGATGTAGAAGTTTGTTTCCAGTCGGTGCTTCACCGGGTGCTCCAGGAATTCCTTCTCATAGACGCGCCGCTTTTCGAAGAGCAGAAAAATTCCCCACGCCATGTTGGGCAAAAGCACGCTCAGTGGTTTGGCGAGCAGAGGCGGGAAGGGGTAAAAGTTGCTCCCTCCGAACTTCCGGAGAGTGTAGCCTCCGGGAAAGGGCCCGCCGAGAAGCTCGAGGAGGTCGCTCTTGGTATACCCGCGCACATGCGCGGACTGATTCTGAAGACAGGTTGGCTGCTTCCCGAACGCGAGGAGGCAGCGGTTGTGAAACGCCGCGAGGTTCGGCACACCGATAATCAGCGAGCCGCCCACACGGAGGATCCGGCTGGATTCATGGAGAACCCAGAATATTTCCTTTACATGCTCGAGGATCTGGTTCGCCATCACGACATCGACCGATTCGCTGGCAAAGGGGAAGCGATCCCGTTCGATGTCCAGGGCGTGGACCTGAATCCCTTTCGCGCGGAGGGCTTCCTGATATGGAGGATAGACTTCAATCGCGTGAAGCGCCGCCTGGGGGCGTGCCTCCCGGGCCAGGAAAAGGTCCTCCCCGTTTCCCGCGCCGATATCGAGAACGACCTCCATCCGGCCGGACGAAACCCGGCGGAGATACTCACCCATCAGATGCCGGCCGTAATTGAGGGAGCGGTCGATCACGCCTTTCAAAGGTTCTTTCCGCATCGTTTGTTGGCTCTTTTCCACAGTGCAAGGGGGCACAGTCATCGTGTGGGAATGTACCGCTCATGGCCCAGAGAAGCCCGAATGGCCGGACACCGGATGCGAACATTCGCATACGCGAACGTTTCTTCCTGCATTACGTCATGACCGTCACCAGGCAAACCGATTGTACGTACCTCTTCTGCTCCGCCAATGCGCTGGCCCGTAAGATAACACGGAACGCAAACGCGGCGTTCGCCCCTCAAACAATTACCAGGCTTATCGAAATCCTGGAGCGGGAGGAGTTCGGCATCCGCCGGAACCGGAGGAAGTTCACGCAGGTCCTCTCCACCGCCAAGGCGGGTAAGGTCGACGCCGCTCTCCGGGCAGCATCGAAGGGTCTTCAACTGCATGATGCGCCGATCCTCCGAACCGTTCTTCCAGGATCCTTTGCTCTCTCTTTTCCACGGTGCAAAGGACACAGTCATCGTGTGGGAGCTGCCGGGGGGTGACCGACTGGCCGTGATCTGGCATCCTGAGGGCATGAGTTCTCGACCCCTCGATGCCAATGCGGTGTCTCCAGAAGAGCAACTCCGCCTCATTCAAGAGCCGTGGGGTCGTCTAAGCTGCAACCCAAGCGAGGAGCGAATGTTCGCGAACCCGACGAGCGCTGCCCGCGTATTGTTGAAGGGCACCGGCACCTATGCCTCCTGGCCTGACGTCTACCAAGGGAGAGAAACCGTGCGATCGATGCTGACCGTCGCCTGCTTTGCCGCGTCACTTGGCGCGGGAACGATGTTCGCCACGCGACCCGCGCCGGCGGCCGCCGCGCCCCCCGAGGAAAGCGCCGCACCCGCGGACACGACCGAACACTCGACTGCGGACAATGATTTCTCGGTGCAGTACTTCCGCCATCACGCGCGACCGGTCCTCGGCATCCAGTATGGTTTCGGCGACGTGGAGCGCGACGGCTTCACGGGCG
>Ga0315287_10000554_pt1 | contig 32982 bp, 52 predicted proteins | sample YL17G11_0_MG_FD_205037 | JGI IMG/M metagenome (GOLD analysis project Ga0315287, IMG submission 205037) | Sediment microbial communities from Yellowstone Lake, YNP, Wyoming, USA - YL17G11_0 | ecosystem: Environmental > Aquatic > Freshwater > Lake > Sediment | place: USA: Wyoming | collected...
TAAATATGTTACCGAGAAAGATTAAATCATTTTTTCAGAGAGGTTATAGAGGTTGGGCAGATGAGGATACCTGGAGTTTAGATTGTTATTTAGCTATTGTTATTTCCCAATCTATTAAACATTTAAAAAAATACTATCATGGGAACGAACCTACTAAAAAGGAATTAGATATTATCATTAAGGGTTTTGAAGCAAATTTAAAACTAATGGATTATAATATTAAACCCTACAGTAAAGATTATACAGTGTTACAGGATAAATTTCATAAAGGTATGAAATTATTAGAAAGATATTTTAACCATCTCTGGGATTAAAAATGCGTATATTAGTATTAGAGGATAATCTAGAACGAATTGAATTCTTTAAAAGAGTATACAAGAATCATGAATTGTATATTACTCATGATATTAACGAAGCTTATCACATTGTAGAAAATAAAGAATTAGATATTATGTTTTTAGACCACGATTTAGACCCTGATAATTTTAAAGCTATAAAAGAAGGTAAAACAGGGTATGATTTTTGTAAATCTTTAGTAGAAGGAAGATTACAAAAACATTCAATCATCTACGTTCATTCAATGAATCCCATCGGAGGTCAAGCAATGGTAAATTTATTAAAAGATAATGGTTATGAGGCACTGTGGGTGCCTTATCATTTATTAAAATTGGAGGATAGAGATGGATAAAGATAAATTAATTCAAAAGTATAGAAATATGGTGCAATATAAAAATCTTTCTGATGAAGAATTAGAACAATTAGTTCAGAAGAAGATTGATGAAGAAGGATTATTAACAGCTTTTGTTGGACTGAGCGATATAGAAAAACAAAAAGCTATACAACTTTATGACCAGTATGTTTCTGAACATTCATTCGAATCATTAGCAGAAAAAAGTACATTAATTAACTTAGTCTATCTAGAGATGTTAAATGATAGAGTTAAATTGTATATTGAAAAAGAAGGCAAAGATAAACAGGGAGCAATTCCTTTAAGAATGACTGAACAACTTGTTTTTAATAATACACAGATAATGCAATTTAAAGAAAAGTTAGGCATGATGAGAGATGCAGACTCTGAAAATGCTTTAGAATTAATGAATGAATTAAAAGAAAAAGCTCTTACCTATTACAATGAACATGCTGGTTGTACAACGATTCGTTGTCCGTATTGTCAACAACTTTTTAATTTATTAATGGATGTAAGTAATCTAACACCAGAAAAATGTTCATTTTTTAGGGGTACGATGTTATATAATTTACCATTACTCAATCTTTATCATAATAAAAAAATAACTAAAGAAGAAGTTGCTAATGTATTAGGAACTCACATAAATTATGTGGATTTTATTTATAATAATCTTTATCTTAAAGAATTAAATAGCAATGAATAAATGCATAGATTGTAAAAAAGAATTATCAAAAGATAGTAACAGTAAAGCAAGGTGTAGAAAATGTCATTTCCAATATTTACATGATAATCCCCAAAGTTGTGCAAATTTTAAACATGGGAGAGCAATAAAAAAATATTTTAATTGTATAGATTGTGGTATAAAATTAAGTAGCAACCCTTTTGCAAAAAGATGTCATATTTGTGCTACAAAACATTTGCATAAAATTGGATTAATAAATTGTAAAGGAGAAAAAAATTCGAATTGGAACGGTGGAAAACCAAAATGTATCGATTGTGGTAAAAGAACAAAAGATTATAATAAAAAACGATGTTGGGAATGTTATATAAAGTGGACTCAAATACCAAAGAATAATGCTATGTATGGAATTCATAGGTTTGGTAAAAAAGCTCCTGGTTATATACATGGAATGGCATATTTACCATATCCCTTAGAATGGTGGAAAATAAGAATTGAAATTAGAAATAAATTCAATCATAAATGTATTATATGTAATAAAAAAGCCAAACATGTCCATCACATAGATTATAATAAAAAGAATTGTAAAGAAGATAACTTAATTTTATTATGTTTAAAACATCATGTACGAACAAATGGTAATCGTGATTATTGGTATGCTTATTTTAAATATTTAATGGAGAATAGATAATGATTGCTAAGATAAAAGAAAACGATTTAAAGATTTTTCAAGTCTTATCTCATCCGATTTCTTGTGCGGAAGTGATGTTCCACGATTTTGATGCATTAGGAATGTGGAACAAAGACAATTTCGGGTACGTCAGAGTTTATCAATATCCCATGATGTCATTTGATAGTTTATTTTTAGAAGATAAAAAAATATCTAAAGAAAAGAATTGGGAAATTAAAAATAATTTAGCAGAAAGTTATAACTTAGGTGGTCGTTTAACTGGTAAAACCAGAATTTCTATTATAATAGATTTTGTAATGGCTACTTTTAATAAAAGTTATAATTGGGCGGTAATTTCATCTTATGATAAATTACATGTGTTAGAAATATTTGAAAAATTAATAAATGGTTTTGAAAATCACAAAATACTTAAAATACTAAATTGTCATTCATTAAGGAGTCCTACATATAAATTAAATTTTGCTAATGGATGTTTATTAGAAAGTGTAAATATGAATATTGCTAGTAAAAATCCAGGCGGACAATTCTTTGGTAAGCACGTTGACCGTCATGCGATGGAAGAGGCTTCTTATTTGACAAAAGAAGTATCTGGTAAAATGTTAATGGCACAGGCTGAAAAAGGGTGTATTAATCGTTATAGTGGTATGACTATTTTTACAAAGACATCTCCTATGGGAGAAATCTTTTTCGATTTAAAAAATAAAAAGAAAATAATAAATATTCCTTCTTATTGTAACCCAACATGGAATGATAAAAAAGAAACAGATGCTATAAAAGAATTTGGTGGTAAAGATTCTCCTGGCTATCAAGTTCAAATAGAAGGTAAAGTTATTGAAGGAGCAGAAAGTGTTTTTGATATTCAAAGAATTAGACAGACTTATATTGTAGATAAAAAAGGAATTGGAATTGAGATTAAAGCATTTGAAATAAATAAAGATTCATTTTTTAGATATAAAGAAATTGTTATTGTTGAGAAACCAATCAATGCAGATTTTTTAGGTGTCTATGCAGATATTGGAGAAGGTGGTGCTCCTTCAGAATATATTATTATTTCCAAAACAAATAAAATTTATAAATATATTTACAGAATTACTACATTCCAACTTTCTCCAGAAGAAGAAAAGGATTTTATAAAATATTTAATTAGTATTTTACAACCTAATATTATAGGATTAGATAATACTTCTGGTGTAGGTAAGGCATTAATAAGTGCATTAATAAAAGATTATCCAGATAATATTATTCCAGTATCATTTAATGAAAATATAGATATTGATTATGAAAAAGATAAGAATAATCAATATATTAGAGGCAAAGATGGAAGTTATGTATTCAAACAAGCCAATGTTGTAGATTGGTCTATGCAATGTTTAAAAGATATTTTTTATAGCAAGAAGATACAAATGTATGAAGATATTAAATTTGATACACAGATTAATAATATAATTGTTGGAAAAACAAGACAAGGGAAAGTTATGTATGATTGTAAAATTGGACAGAACCATTTATTCCAGGCTTTTCAGGTATTTGCAATTTGTCATTTTTTAACTGAATTTAAAAATATCAAACCCATACAGAAAAGAAAACCAGGTATGGGAAGTTTTGGGAGTGCATAATGTTTAATCTAAATGTAACTAATATTGCTAGTATAGGAAGAGAAATCTATGTATGGCATAGAACTGGTAAGACTCTTTCCTTATTTAAAGATAAAAATTTCTTTCCGTATTTCTATCAAATCTCTCCTACAGGAATTTATAAAACAATAGATAATAAAAAAGTAGATAAAATAGTATGTGCCCGACCTTCTGATTTATCAAGAAGAAAAGACGAAAATAGTTATGAAGCAGATGTATCTTTTACCAAACGGTATGTTATAGATAAGATTACATCTTTTGGTAAGGCAGATTTAAAATATTCTTTTGTTGATATCGAAGTATTATGTAAAGAATTACCCAACTATCTTTATCCAGAAGACCCAATTTCATGTATTTCATGTTCTAATTCTTATAATAATAAAATTTATTGTTTCTTTTTGTCAGTTTATACAGGTACAATTGAAGAACAAGAAAAGGAATTATTAAATAATTTTGTTAAATTTATTAGAACAGAACAATTTGATTTGTTATTAGGATGGAACTTTATTGAATTTGATTGGCTTTATCTTTGTGCAAGATATAAGAAAGTATTTGGATGTGAATTAGCAGAAATATTAAGTCCAATAGCACAATCTAAATATTTGGGAAGTTCTCAAAAGGTAGAACCTACATTAATTCCTGCTGGTATAAGTATATGCGATTATTTAGAAATGTACAAAAAAATATATCGTACAGAACCTTCTTATGCTTTAGATGCTGTTTGTCAAAAACAATTAAAAGAAAAAGCCTATATAAAAATAAATTTTAATAAATTATCTTTAGAGATTAAAGAAAAGAATATTAATGATGTTAAGAGAATGATAGATTTAGAAAAGAAGTTTAAAATTATAGAATACTATGATGAACTTAGGCGGATGTCGATGTGTGAATGGTCTGATGTTACTTGGAATAGTAAGATGTTAGATATGATTCTTTTAAGAGAAGCCCATCAAAAAGGAATAATCCTTCCTTCTAAACATTATGGAGAAGGAACTGAAGTAGAAGAAATAGGATTTGAGGGAGCTTATAGGAGATGTGATACTGGTCTTTATAAAGGACTTTGGAAACTCGACCTCTCATCTGCTTATCCAATGGCAATTATTGACTTTTGTTTAGATATTTCAAATATTAAAACTGAAGGAATTACCATAAACAAGGTAAAGTTTTACCAGAATGATAATGCTCTCCTTCCCACAATTGCAAGAAAACTAATCAGTAAAAAGGATATTTTAAAATCACAATTAAAAGCAACCAATCCAGAATCAGAAGAGGCTAAGGATTTGCAGGTTAAATATGATGCTATTAAAGCAGTTGTTAATTCTCTTTTTGGTGTATGTGGATTAAAGATTTTTAGATTATTTGATTATAGGGTGGCTGCAAGTATTACATTTTTAATCCGAGATTTATTACACTACATTGAAGATGAACTTAATAAACGTAGTGTAAAGGTTATTTATATAGATACTGATTCTGTTTTTATAGATGCTCCAGAGAATCCCAGAGATTTATGTAATGATTTAATCAAACAATGGGCAAAAGAAAAGTATAATAAGGATAAGATAGGTATCGAATTTGATTTAGAAGGTCAATTTGAAAAACTTTTTGTTATAGCCCTATGTCATTATAAGGGATATTTATCTACACCAAAAGGTGTAAAAGAAGAAATAAAGGGTATTGAAGCTCGTAGGAAAGATAGTTCTAATTTTATTAGAGAATTCCAAACTACATTAATAGGTAAAATAATGAATGAAGAACTACAGGAAGAAATAGTTAAATGGATTAATTCAGAAAAAGAAAGAATTAAAACTCTACCTTTAGTTGATATAGGATTTCCTTGTAGAATTTCTAAAGAAGTAGAAACCTATAAATCTATTCCAGTCTTTATAAGAGCCCTACAATATACTCAAGAATTAGTACCCTCTTTTCAGAAAAATACAGGAGATAGTTTCTATTGGATTCCTGTAAAATCATTTGGTACTGCTACAAGAAAATCTAGTAGGAATAAAACTAATAAAGAAACAAAAGAAATAACTATACAATCTTCAGAAAAAGAAGTTAATAAGGATGTTCTTTGTTATGATGAAGATACTAATACCCATATTAAAGAAGTTAATTATGATAAAGTAATTGATAAATCTATTACAATGAAGTGCGAAGCAATCTTTTTAGCATTGAAATGGGATTTATCTTTAATAAAAGAAATTAAACCTAAAAAAGAGAGAAAGAAAAAATGTACTACATAGTTAGTTTTTCAGGGGGTAAGGATTCTACTGCGGTACTTCTAAGATTATTAGAAGAAAAGAAGCCCATAGATGAAATTGTGTTCTTTGATACAGGCTGGGAATGGCCGGAAGTATATGCTCATGTTAAAAAAGTAGAAGCATATATAAAAAGACCTATTGTATGGCTTACTTCTGAAAAATCATTTGATTGGTGGATGTTCGAAAAACCTTGTGCAATTGGTAAAGGAAAAGGATTCCCCCGATTTAATTTAAGATGGTGTACAGGATTAAAACAAGATACTATTCGTAAATATTTAGTTGATAAAAAACCTTATATTAATTATATCGGTTTTACAAAAGGCGAAGAATACAGAATGGAAAGATATACCAAAGATACAACAAAAAGATTTCCTTTAATAGAATGGGGAATGACTGAACAGGATTGTTTAGATTATTGTAAGGCAAAAGGATTTAATTTTGAAAATTTATATAAGTATATGAATAGTACTTCTTGTTGGTGTTGTCCTTTACAACCCCTTACAGCATTAAGGAATGTATATAAGTATTTTCCTGATTTGTGGAAAGAATTATTGAGGATGCAAAGTAAAACTAAAACCCCATTTAAAATTGACCACAAGAAAGATAAACAAGGAAAAAATATTTGCCCAGGAATTTATGTTACTGATTTAGATACTCGTTTTAAGAAAGAAATTAAAGATGGAATTTTTGATAAAAAATTAGGGGGGAAATAATGCCTAATAAAATTCAGATTTGGGAATTAAAACAAAGACAATCATTACCTTTAGAACAAAAAATAATCTTAACAAAAGAAAGAATAAGAGCATTTCATGATAAATTACAGGGAGAAGTATGTATATCTTTTTCTGGTGGTAAGGATAGTACAGTTCTTTTGCATATAGTTAGAAGTATGTACCCTGATGTTAAGGCAGTCTTTGTTAATACAGGACTAGAATGGCCGGAAGTGGTACAATTTGTCAGAGAAACAGATAATGTAGAGATTATTAGACCTGAAATGACCTTTAAACAGGTATTGGATACTTATGGATACCCAGTTACCAGTAAAAAGATTGCTAAAATGCTTGAGTGTGTACGTAATCCAAGTGAGGGAAATGCTACTGTAAGAAATCTTTATTTAACAGGTATAAGAGGTGATGGAAAGAAAGCATCTGGAAGTTGGAAATTACCAGCAAAATGGAAATTTCTAATAAAGGCTCCTTTTAAAATTTCAGACCAATGTTGTAATGTAATGAAAAAACTTCCATTTAAAAATTATACAAAGAAAACAGGGTTACATCCTTATGTAGCTACGATGGCAAGTGAAAGTAGATTAAGAGAAATTACTTATTTACAAAATGGATGTAATAGTTTTACAGGTAAAGTTCAATCAAGACCTATGAGTTTTTGGTTAGAAGAAGATATCTGGGCATATATTAAGAAGTATAATTTAAAGTATGCTACAATTTATGATAAAGGGCAACAAAGAACAGGATGTATGTTTTGTATGTTTGGAACTCATTTAGAAAAAGAACCTAATAAATTTCAATGCATGGCAAAGACACATCCGCAACTTTGGGATTATTGTATTAATAAAATAGGAGTAGGAAAGGTATTGGACTATATTAAAGTACCCTATAAATTAGTTGAGAAAAATGAATTATAAAATCAAAGATATAGAAAAACGACTGGGGTTTAAATTAAGAATTAATACCTATGTCGTTGGCGTGGATACTGCTAGTATAACAGGATTAGCAATTCTTGAGACAGATAAAAAGAATCTTAAAGTAAAAACTTCTATTTTTAAATTACCTGTGGTTAAAAAGACTGATGAACTATCTGATAAATTTGTGGAAAAGTTAGAATTTATGTTAAGGAGTATAAGAGATTTTAAGAAAAATGAATTCGGTCAGAAGAAAGCAAACAAAACTGTATTAGTATTAGAAAATTCTTTTCTTAGTTTTAACCCAGTAACATTTGGATTATTACGTATGTTAGCAGGAATAATTTTCGCAGAATTATTTGATAATTTTGAAGAGATAAAAATAATATTTCCTCTATCAGCAAGAAAAGGAATAGGATTTAAATCTCAATTAAAAAAAGGAAGTAAAAGAGAAGAAAAGAAAAAAGAATTAGTAGATTTTATAAATAATATTTTTGGAACACAAGAAACTTCAGATGATATTACAGATGCAATTATTTTAGCACTTAATGGATTAAAAGAATAATATGAAAAACTTCAAACCAATGCTCGCACCTAATCAGGCAGTCGATATTAAAACATTACAGTATCCTTTACTTGTTAGTTATAAATTAGATGGGATTAGATGTATATTTAAAGATGGGAAAATGTATAGTAGAGCATTAAAACAATTTCCTAATGTACAATTAAGAAAGAGATTTGAACATATAGCCAAGTATACATTAGAAGTGGGATTAGTTTTTGATGGAGAATTACTTGCAAAATCAATTACATTTAATGAGTTATCTGGAATTACCAGACAACTTGATAAAGAACTCCCAGATGATTTATTCTTTTATTGTTTTGATTGTATTATAGATAATGATTTTAATGCTCCTTTTATAGATAGAATTAATTGGATTAAACGATTAGATATAACTAATTATGTTAAAATAGTGAGTCAACATGTAGTTGATTCACAAGAAGCAATTAACAATATTTACGATGGGGCAATTGGTTGGGGATGTGATGGATTAATTTTAAGAGACCCTAACGGTAGATATAAATTTGGAAGAGGAACTATTAAAGAAGGTTTAATTTATAAAATGAAACCATTTCACACTTTCGACTCTAAGATTATAGGAATTGTTCAAGCAACAAAAGTAAGAGAAGATGCAGAAAAGAAAATTAATGAATTGGGAAGGTCAGTAACCAGTAAAAAGAAAGATGATAGAATACTAATTAAAAAAGCAGCAGCATTTGTGGTTATGTATAAAGGAAAAGAATTAAAGGTTACTATTGCTATGAATGATGAAGAAAAAGAAAATATTTGGAAGAATCCTAAAAATTTTATCGGAAAATATGTAGAATATAAGGGGATGCTTGTTGGGGCAAAAGACCTTCCAAGACATCCAACAACTATTAGAATGAGGTATGATAAATGAAAAAACTAATTCCTATTTTAGTATTTATTAGTATTTTGTTAGTATTTACAATCTCATATGCTGCGGTACCTCAGTTTAAAGTACATATACTAAAGAATTTAGCTCCAGGAGTTAATTATTCTATCAACTATCCTGTAGTAATTGATTATGATGGAGATGGCGACCAAGATGTTCTAATCATTACCAAAGAAGGAATTCTATACTTTTTAGAAAATTTAACTATACAATAAAATGAGCGACTGGAAAGAACAATTAGATAAAAAAGAAAAAGAACTTAACCTAACCAAAGGAGGAACAGATGGACAGATTGTTTCATCTAGTAGTGTTGTTAATAGGAATAGTAGTAGGAGCAGCAGGGATGTACATAGGATATCCGTATATAAAGAAGTAAAAATTGTACCAGAAAAAGGAGGGAACAGAAAAGAACATTACAATGTAGGAAATGATAATCCAAATCACAAACATGGAGAATGTATTAGAACAAATTTGAAATGTATCGATTGTGGAGAAGAAGTAAAAAGATATGATGCTGACCGTTGCGGAAAATGCCATGCTAAAAGACTTAAAACACCAGAGAATAATCCAAATTGGCAAGGTGGATTGAGTTTTGAACCTTATTCTTTAGAATGGACTGAAACATTAAAAGAAGAAATCCGTAAACGTGATAATTACAGATGTGCTATTTGTTACAAATCTGGTAAAGATGTACATCATATTGATTATAATAAACAAAATTGTTCTAAACATAACTTGATTACACTTTGTATTGGATGTAATTCTAAAGTTAATTTTAATCGTGATTATTGGAAGAATTATTTAATCAATATTAAATACAAAATAGGAGGTGTTAAAGTGATAACGGTTGATGGAGCACTTAAAGATTTGGAAGCAATTGAAGTATCTACAGTTAGCGATGGTGTAAAGGTAGTCAGAGCATTAAAAGTAGTAGTAAAATTTTTAAGTACAATGAGAAGTAATCAGCTTTTAACCGAAGAAGAAAAAGTAAATATCCGTAAAGCAAAAGAAGCAAGAGCAGCAAAAGAAGTAAAGTAACTTAGATGGAGAGATGGAAACTTCCTTCTCTCCCCAAAGAATCGTTACAAAATATGTTATACTTGTATAGAGGTAGAAAAAGATGAATATGGCACTTAAAGAAATAGTAGGTGGATTATTAATTATAACATCTATTTTCGATGCTATAAAATATTCTTTGCAAGCAGCTAAAATTCGAAAAACTAAAACTGCTAAATCCCAAAGTAGAAAATTTATTAATTTTGCTATTTTAAATGACGTAGTAAAATTAGGATATGGATATGTTATTATAGATTGGTTTATTATTATTTCTTCATTATTAGCTATAGGATGTATGTTAGATTTGTGGTATACTACTTATATTTATTATCCTTATAGATGCAGAGGTCTAACGGGTTTTAAGAAACCGAATATATTATTTTATTTAATAAATAGTATCTTACCCAATTCAATTAGGAAAAGATTGTAACAAGGAGACCAAATGCAAATAACTTACTGCGATTTTTGTATGGCACCATTAAAAGAGCATGATTATTACATGATGTATGTTACTACACCCGTAGGAGATTCTACTAGCGAAATAAAAGATTATAACGATTATATGGAAAAGATATCACGTGAAGTAAAACAAATCTGTCCTGGTTGTAAAGATATTTTTGATAAAATGTTTGAATTAAAATTAAAAAAACTATCTGAACTAGCAGAAGAAATTGATGGAATTTATAAGTTACCTTCTAAAAAGAATCCAAAAGAAAGAAAAAATGAAAAAGAAAAGTAATTTAAAAAGTATCTGTTGTAATAAAGAAGTAAGAGTTGAAGGTATGAACGATTTTAATAAACAATGTACAATGTATCATGTTTGTACTTATTGTAACAAACCTTGTGATGTTACAGTTAAAGTAAGAAAAATATGGACAATCAATCCTTCTACTAAAGTTAAAGGAGACGAACGTGGCAAACAAAAAAGAAAAGAAATCGAAAAGGAAATTAGAGAAATTGGTAGTGCGTAAAATTTTATGGGATAATACCTATGGCGAGATGCCCACAATGCATGCTCTCGGTTCCACAGGTCATCCTTCCGAAAGAGATTATTAAAGATGAATAATATTCTGTTATTTTCAGACCTTCATATTACACAATCCTCACTTAAAGAATGTGCCTTGATTCTTGAAGAAATCGGCATGTTGGCAAATAAGTATAATGTCGATACTTTAATTAATCTTGGAGACACCTTTGATTCTCTCAAACCTACATCCGCAGAATTAGATGTCTTTGCTACCTTTATTAGAAGACTCAATAAAAAAATTATTATCCTAGCAGCAAATTCACATGAATCAGAAACTGAAGAAAGAAGCATCTTAAATCATTATGGTATACTTTCTAATAATGTACAAGTAGTCAAAGAATATAAAGATGGTAATCATCTTTATTGCGGACATTTTTCAATTAAAGAATCTAAAAGTAATTATGATGCCAAACTTTCAAAAGAAGAATTTAAAAATTATTTATATGTTTTTTTGGGACATATTCATAGTTATCAATTAATTCCAAAAAATATTGTGCATTTAGGAAGTTGTAGGTATGTTAATTTTGATGAAGCCGAAGATAAGGCAAAAATCGTGGCTCTTATTACAGACTACGGAACCGAGACTGAAAAAGTGCATTTTATGAAACTCAAAACACCAATAAAAATGATAGAGATAATATTAAAAAATGAAAACTAAAATTTGTAGTAGATGTAAAATAGAATTACCTATAACCGATTTTTGTAAAGGTAATGATAAAGACGATTTAAATTACCACTGTAAAAATTGTCAAAATAAATATTATAAAATACATCATAAACCGATAATTAAAAAAAAGAAGATTTGTTTAATTTGTAAAAAAGATTTTATTCCACCTGGTAATCATCAAAAATTTTGTTCTAAAGAATGTGGATTAATTGGGAATAAAAAACAAAGAAAAAATCATAGATTGACTCCCAATGTAATTTTATCTATAATAAAACAAAATATAATCAGAAGGAATATCGAATTAAATATAACAAAAGAAGATTTTATTAATTGGTATAATTCTCAAGTCAAAACTTGTCATTATTGTAAAAGAACTTTAGAAGAAATAAATTGTGATATAAAAGAAAAAAGATGTAAAAATAGATTATCAATAGATAGAAAAAATAATAACAAGGGATATGTATTAAATAATATAGTATTAGCTTGTTATAGGTGTAATACAATTAAGGGGGAATATTTTACGGAGCAAGAAATGTTACGAATAGGTAAAACAATTTATCAAAAATAGAGGTAACTAAATGCAAGACAACAACTTAGAACAAAATAGGCAAAATTCCAATAGTAAAGATGATACCCTATCTAAAGATAATTGCTCTATGGGGCTAAAACAGGGCAAAAATGCCTTAAATTTAGGTCAATGTCAGACTTATTTAGACAAATTAGACCCAAATACTAAAGTAAAGGTTAAAATCTTGGATTTCGAATCCTTCAGACAGTTCCTTCCTCTGTGTCATAAATATAGTTCAAAATTCGAAGTATTTAAATATTCTACAGAGTTCAATGTGGTTTCGGATTTAGTACCGACAAGTGCGAAAACTGAAATGAATAGTTTTAAAGAATCTTTTACTAATTGGCTCAAGAATCAAAAAATAGATATAAAAATTATGGAGATACTAAAGAAAGAAATAGACAATGATTAAAATAAAATTCGTAAAAGATGTTTGGCAGAAAAATGATTTTATGGGAGTTTATGACTATTTGAATAATACTATTAGAATTCAAAATAAATTATCTTTAAAAGATAAAATAGATACCATTCTACATGAATTAGGACATTACATTATTTACAAATTAAAATTAGATAAAAATTATAATTATGTATATGATATTATTTGCGGATTACTTGATAACAGATATAAAAACAAAAGAAAACACTTTAAATTCTTAACTAACTATTATTATAAATAAAATGATAATTAAATCCTTGAAGATTACTAATCTACAACTTTTTAAATCGGTTGAAACTACTTTTGAGAAAATAAATATTATATCAGGAAGAAATTTAGACAATCAAAACGAAAGTGGTAATGGTAGTGGGAAATCTACTTTAGTGTTAAGAGCAATTTTGTTTGCATTATATGGTTATTGTGAAGAAGGACTTACCCTTAAAGATTTAATTAGAATAGGAGAAAAGGAAACGAGTATTACAGTTGTAATACAAAAAGGTAACGATACATTTAAAATAGTAAGGAAGATTCCCAGCGAGTTACAAGTTTTTCTAAATGATAAAGAAGTTCAAGCCAATACTGCAACTATTAAACAGCAATTTATTAATGAACATTTCGGAGATGTTAATTTCTTTAGGCAATATAGATGTGTAGATTTAAAGAATGGGATAAATGTTCTAGATTTAGGTATTGTTTCTTTAAGAAAGACATTAATGGGATTTATAGAAGGTATTTTTACAAATATTAGAACTCAACTTTTAACTAAAAAGGTAGAAAGAGAAAGATATTCGGTAGATAAGAAATTATATAAGCATTATCTTTCTATAAAGCGATTAGACCTATTAAATGCTTCATTAGATGAGATAAAGAATGATTATGATAGATTTGAAAAAGATAAGAATACCCAGCAAGGAATTATAGGGCAGATTAAATCTGAAATCTCAAGTAGAGAAAAGATTATTAATTACAAACAACAAGAAATGAAAAAGGTAGATGAAGGTATATGTCCAGTTTTAAAAACAAAATGTGAGAAAATTGCTCCTAAGAATAAACCCAATATTTTAGGATTAACTAAAGAAATAGACTTATTAAAAGAAGAGATAATTAACTATAAAAAACAGTTAGAATCCGAACAAGAATCTATAGGATATTATGACGATACTCTGTCAGTTCTGCGGAATAAGGAGAACAAAGCAAGAGAAAAACTACTAAGATTGAAGGGTGCTTTCCAATTTAAGGATTATAAATACACAAAATATGATATACTTATATATGATGAGGCTATAAAGGTCTTAGATTCGTTTGCTGGGGAATATATAAAGGAATGGCTATCTTCTTTGCAGATTATTATAAATAATCTTTTACAACCTATTAATATCTCTGTAGAATTTAGTGCTGATAAAGATTTTCTTAAAGTAAAGGATAATGAACAGATACTTAAATATGACCAATTATCAACCGGCCAAAGATGCTTTCTTTCGGTTATTTTTAAACTAGCAATTCTAATGCAGCAGAATAAGACAGGTATTGTTATTATGGATGATTCTTTAAATAATTTAGATAGTATTAATTTTAAAAATTTAATAGAAATTTGTAAAACACTTCCTTTTCAAATTATAGCGGTATATCAATCAAGAGTTGAGCTTGAAGAAGTTAAACAGTTTATAGTTACTAGAGAGAAAGGCATTAGTAATGTTCAAGTGTCCTAGAAAAAATAAAAATTGTAAACCTTGTTTAATATATCAGTGTAAGGGTAGTAATTTTATTTGTTCTGGAGTAAATAAAAAACCTACAAAATATAAGAAAGATTATATTACTTTATGTTTAAAAGGACAATTAGCAAATAGGTCAATAGAAATGACTGTAGAGGAAGCTTGTTTTATTGCCTCTGCCATAATGGGTACCGCAGGTAATTTAGCACCTTCTATTATAAAGGAACCGAAATAATGACTCATTCACATAGAACTCAGAAGTCGCAAGTTAAAAAAGTAAATACTCGTAAAACTGAAGAAAAAATTTTAACAGGAGTTAATGTTAGGGGTATAGCAGATGCGTTTATTTTATCTATAGAAGATAGATACATGACATACAGAGATTTCAAAAGAATACAAGAAATATTAGATAGAAAGTATTGGAAACCTGATTGGGTACCAGAGAAGAGGATAAATGCTTAAATATTGTATTTTTACTGTAATTTTAGCTATTATAACAGCCCTGTGGGAAATTCAGGTAGAAGGAAAATGGGGTTGGGCAAAACTTCTACCTACCTTTCGTATTAATGTTTTTTTTAGAAAATTATTAGGTGGAAAAGCATTGACTGGTTATCACATTTTTTTATTGTTATTATTTATAACTGTATTTCATGGTTTATTTATTAATGAATTGGGAACTTGGAAAATAGAAAGTACTATATTTGGAATGGTATCTTGGTTTTTTGTTATTGAAGATGTATTGTGGTTTATTTTTAATCCTCACTATACTTGGAAAAGATTTCGGAAAAAAACAATAGAATGGCATAATAGATGGTTTTTAGGATTACCAATTACTTATTGGTGGGGAATGATTGTTGGTACAGTTTTATTATTAGGAGGAAAATAGTAATGTTAGTATATTTATTAATGATAATTTGTATAATAGGACTTACAATAGTAGTTTTATGTCTATCAGAAGTTCTTTCTGAAGAATATAAAGGAGATAAGAATGATTAAACCGATTATAACTAATATAAAAGAACTTCGGAAACCCTGTCTGGAAGTTACTAAAGAAGATGATATTAAATCTATTGTTCAGGACTTAAAAGATACATTAGAATCAAAAAAGTGTGTTGGACTTACAGCAAATCAAATAGGATTTAATAAAAAAATTTCTTACATAAAGATACCCAAAACTATTGATAAAAATAAACAGGTACAATACGGTGAATACGTTCTTATTAATGCTAAAATTATAGAAAAAGAAAGACTCATTAAAGTTAAAGGAGAATCCTGTATGAGTTTTCCTGGGATTGATGTTATTACTCGTAGATATGTTTTTTGTATTGTGCAGTATTATAATGAAAAAATGGAATTACAAACAGGAGCCTTTCAAGACCTAGAATCTATATGCGTGCAGCATGAACTAGACCATCAAAACAGTATAACTATCTTTCAAAGAAAGTGGGTGTCCAAATGATAATTTGTTTTATAGTCAGTTTAATTATTATTACAATTGTGCATGAAGCAGCTCATCTAATTGTAGCTAAGAAGTGTAAATGTGGTGTTATTAGATATAGTATAGGATTTGGTAAGCCTGTTTTATTAAGTAAAAAAATAGGGAATACAATATATCAATTAACTCCCTGGTTATTTGGAGGATATTGTGAATTAAAAGGAGAGTTAAAAGCAACAAAAATAAAAAATGCCTTTATAAATCTTCCTTATAGAAAGAAACTAGCAATTGCAATAGCTGGATGTGCAGTAAATATGATTTCTGGAGCTATTATAATGTACATCGGATTAAGATTTCAAATTTATAACTTATATTACTTTGGATATCTGTCATTAGCATTAGGCGTAACTAATTGGTTTATACCGATACCTTGTTTAGATGGAGGTTATGCTTTATGGTATCCTATTTTAACAAGAAAATTCGGTCTTAAAAAAGGTACTAAAATTTTTGCCAAAGCAGTAAGAATTAGTTTTATAATAGTAATAATATTAAATATAGTTTGTATTCCTTATTTGATATATTTATTTAAAGTTGGGAGAATATAATGAGAAAATTAATACTTAATTTATTAGAAAAGATTCCATATCGTACATCATTTGGACTTTCTCTTGCAGATGTATTAAAAGTAAGATATTATCAAAAGTATAGCAAATATCATATTAAATGCTTATGCGGAGGAACTATAGTTACATACGGAATACCACCCGATGGTTGGGAAACTGTATGCATTGATTGTGAATTTATCTACGACGAAGATTAGGAGTTAAATGGAAAATCTTATTTGTTTAAAGTGTCAACATTGCTACGAAGTTTGCAGGACAGGTTATTTAAGACATTATTGTAAATATTTTAAGTATTGGTTACTACCGAATGATAAAAAAGAACCCCAAAGAACTACAGAATGTAATCAGTTAGGAGGAGAAAATGGGATTGAATAAAGTTATTGCTAATGCGAAGAAATTGATAGATTTACCTTATAATCAATTCAATCTAGAAAATTATTATAAAGTTTTACTTGGTTATGGACTTCGTACAATTTCTGTAGATACAAAAGAAAACCAACCTATTAAATTAATGTCAGGTAATAATTTTTATGCAAGAATACAAACTTTAAATTATCAATTTAATAAAACACCAAAAATTTATATTATAGGAAAAGGAATTTTGTTTGATTCTGGTGGATTGAATTTAAAACCAAGTAGCAAACTAGATAGTATGACTGATGATAAAGCGGGTATGATTATTGCTTTAAGTGTAGCCAACTATCTTGGAGGTAATGTAGTTGCTTATTGTCCTGTAACCACAAATTTTATTCAGACATCTAAAATAACTCCTGGTGATATTATTTCTATAGGTAATAAAAAAGTAAAAGTTACAGATACAGATGCTGAAGGAAGATTGATTTTGGCTGAAGCGATTAGTAATTTAAATGTCTCAAAAAATGATATAATTATCACTGTCGCTACATTGACTGGAGCAGTTGGCTATGCCATAGGCGATAAAGCCACTGGAATATTTTCTGATAGTCCAAAATTATTAGGAGATTATTCAGAAGAATCTTTTAAAACTGGAGAATTAGCATGGGGATTACCTATGTTTGATTACATGCAAGATTACTATAAAAATAAACCTATAAAAAATCATATAGAAGAATTTAAAGGTGGAGCGAGTCAAGGTGCTATGTTTATTAAACAATTTATAAAATATCCTGAAAACTGGATACATCTTGATATTGCTTATAGTGCTTTTGGTAAAGATGGAAAAGCAAATGGGGCACCTATTAAAACTTTGATTAATTTTATTAAAAAATTACAATGAAAAATAAAAATATACTTGTAAAAATAGGAACATTTTTTATCCCCATTCTTGGAGGATTTTATGGGGCTTTAGCAGGGGCTGAGAATGGTAATAAAGCATTAAGAAGAATAATGATTCCTTTTATGTTATTTGGTTTAGCTTATCAACAAACAGAAAATCCATTAAGTATAACCATAATGACTATGTGCTTCTTTATTTCGATGGGTTATGGAATTCCTGGAACTGGAGATAATGGAAGTATATTGGGGAGATTTTATTATAATCTTTTTAATCAAAATCATCATTTGGCGGATGTATTTACTAGAGGAACAATAGGATTATTTATTGATTTATCATTAATCTCCATTTCTGTAATTAATCATAATTGGATAGTCTATGGACTGGGGTCTTTGGGAATAATTTTAACTAATGCTCTATTAAGTTGGAGAAATTTGGGGCAATATACTTTATTTAATAAAAAATTAAATTGGAGCGAAACTTTAACATGGGGATTAATTACTTTATTTGCAGTATTAATTATTAAACTATGAAAATAAATACAAAATTATTATGGATTTACATACTTTCTAGTGCCATATATTTTACTCAAGGCATAGAAGGTCTTCCAGGGTTAAGTCTATTCTTCTATCTTAAAGAAACTTTAGGCTTTACCCCTGAGAAGATTATGTATATTGGGTCTATTACTGGACTAGCTTGGTTGATAAAACCGTTGTGGGGTTATTTATGTGATAATTTTCTGAGTAATAAAAAATGGATAATCCTATCATTATTAGGAAGTATAAGTATTGCTGGATATTTTGGATTAGTTTCTTTTCTACCTTTATCACTTATGGTGATATTATTATCACTAGCAAGTTTCAATGCAGCTTTAAGAGATGTTTCAGTAGATGGAATAATGTGTATAGATGGTAAAAAAGCCAAAGTTTGCGATAAAATACAGGCAGTTCAGTGGATTTCTATAACTATCGCAGCAATCTTCGTAGGGCTTGCGGGCGGATACATAGCAGACCATTTTACCTATAAAATAGCCTATTTATACCTTATTCCTGTGTATTTAGTCATTATAGGGGTCGTATTGAGGTATAAAACGTCTGTTCTACGGAATAGAACAACTGTACCATTATTGAGTACAATTTGCTCTTATAAAGAGTTATTTCTTAATAAAAAGTTCTTATTTGCATGTTTATTCTTATTTCTATATAAATATAGTCCTTCTTTTGGAACTCCACTATCGTTTGTTGAAAGAGACGTATTTAAATGGTCTGGACAGTGGATGGGAATTTTAGGAGCGATTGTATCTTGTTTTGAAATATTAGGAGCAATCATTTTCTTTAAATTATGTAAAAAAATCAATATTAAAAAATGGCTTTATATTTCTGTATTTTTAGGTGCAGTTACTACATTATGTTATCTCAAATTTACTCCTGTAACTGCGGTAATTTATGGAGTATTATTTAGTGTATTAGGAATGTTTATTCATTTAATAGTGATGGGATGGATGGCTAATTCTACTTTGCCCGGAAAAGAAGCAACTAGCTTTGCTCTGCTATGCTCCATTAATAACCTAGCAGGAACCGCTTCAGGACTATCAGGAGCCTTTCTTTTCCCCAAAATAGGTCTCCATTGGCTTATTATCGCATCAGCTTTAACTTCATTCGCATGTCTGCCCCTGATTAAGAAATTGGAGATAAAATGAAAATAAATAAAAACGATTTAGTTTTTACTAAAGTAGATAAGGTAGATGAAAAGACTATGATTGGTATTGGTAGAGTTCTGTATATTCGCAATCCTCCGCAGCACAATTGCAAAAAGCCATATCGGGTAATGTGCAACGGAAAAATTTACGATTTTAATAAAAAAGATTTATATAAATACGAGGAAGAGAAATGATAAAGAATTGTTCTACTTGTGCTGAATGGAAATTATATATGCGAATCGATAACATGTGTGCATGTATGGGAAGAAGTTCTGGATGCAATCCAGGAGGACAGCTTTATACTTCCCCAATTAGCAATTGTAAAAACTGGAGTAAAAGACCTTCATACGCAAAGTTTAGAAAATCTATTAAAATTAAAAGGAGCATTTTAAAATGAGTATTAAAAATTGTAAATTAGGTAGAGATGTAAAGATACCACATCCAAATTTAGTCAACTTATATGGATGTGAAATTGGTTCTGGAAGTTTTATAGGTCCTTTTGTAGAAATAACCAGAGGAGTTATAATAGGTAAAAATTGTAGAATTCAGAGTCATTCATTTATATGCGGTGGAGTTATAATTGGTAGTAGAGTATTTATAGGACATGGAGTAATGTTTACTAATGATAAATATCCCAAAGTTAATAATAAAGATTGGATTATGGAAAAAACATTTATAGGAGATGATTCTTCTATAGGTTCTAATTCTACAATTCTTCCTGTGAGAATAGGTAAAAATGTATTAATAGGGGCTGGTACAGTAATTACAAAAGATGTACCCGACAATACTATAATTTATAGTAATTATATAAAAACAGAAAAAAAATATGAATAATTTCTTTTTAGATTTGAGTAATAAATTTAAAAAAATGGGAATGAATGGAAAAGATTTAGACCATATGCTCGCTTCGTTAGATTGGAAAGAAAAAGAACGCAAATCTGACGGTACAATTGTTTACGAATGTGAAATACAAAAAGGAGTAATAAATGAATAAAGAAAAAACTATCTGTTTAGGTATGATAGTAAAAAATGAAAAATTGAATATTAAACAGACTTTAGAAACTGCCAAACCTATAATTGATTATTGGGTCATAGTTGATACTGGTAGTACAGATGATACTATAGACATAATAAAAGAAACTATGAAGGGAATTCCAGGAGAAGTAATTCAGAGACCCTGGGTAAACTTCGGATATAATAGAAGTGAAGTTGCAATGCTAACTAGAAATAAAGCAGATTATTCTATAATGTTGGATGCTGATTTTTTAGTTAGATTAAATGGATTTAATAAAAAAGATTTAGTCGATGACCAATATGATGTTATAATTAAATGGTTTGGTACGAGTTTTTATAATCCTTTATTATTTAGTAATAGATTAGCCTGGAAAAGTGTAGGATGTGTACATGAATATTGGTATGCTGAAGGTGTACAAACACGTAGTAAGTTAAATACATTGTATTTTGACCATGATAGACATGGACCCGCTCGCCCTAAAGGAATATATGACTTAAAATTATTAGAACAAGGAATTATAGATGAACCGAATAATTCTAGATACCATTTTTATTTAGCAAATACACTTAGGGATGTAGGTCAATATGAAAGAGCAATTGAAATATTTGAAAAAAGAGTAGAGATGAAAGGTTGGGATGAAGAAGTATTTTATTCAAAATATCAAATTGGATTATGTTATGAATTATTAGATGAGATAGAAGCAGCAAAAGCATACTATCTCAATGCATGGGAATATAGACCTACTAGAGCAGAACCATTGTGGAAAATAGCTGCTATTTGTAGAAAAAAGGGAGAGTATCACCAAGCATATTTATTTGCTAATAAAGGAATGGAAATACCTTATCCAAATGATATTATATTCGTAGATAGACCAACTTATGATTATGTTCTACGATTTGAAAGGAGTATTGCTGCATCTTGGATAGGAAAATTAGAAGAAGCTATTACAGATTGTAAAACAATTGATGCAATGAATGATATTCCTGAAGATGTTAGAAAAGTAAATAAATCAAATCTTAAAATTAATGAAGATGCATTACAGAGGAGGAAAAAATGATAAGAAAAGACGAACACGAAGATGTATGCAAAAAAGAAGACCGTTATGGAGAAGAGTTCTATTTCAAAATTTTAAATAAAAATAGATATATTCTTCTTTATGATGAGATTAATAATGTTTCTTCTGATATTGTTGTTTCTAAACTAAGAGCTATGGACATAATAAATCATAAGCCTATTTATCTAGAAATTAATAGTCCAGGAGGTTCTGTATCAGATGGTATGAGCATTATTAATGCTATGGAACATATTAAATCTCCAGTTTATACTATTATTTCTGGGCAGGTGTGTTCTATGGCTGCTTTGGTCAGTATATGTGGAGATAAAAGATTTATTTACACAAACTCTTACTGGATGCAACACTCTACTTCTGATATTGTAGGTGATTATATTCAATATATAAAAGATAGAACTAAGTTTCTTTGCGAATTTGAACATCGTACAGAAAAGATATTAAAATTACATACTAAATTATCTAATAATGATATTATGAAGATTAGGACTGGAGAATTATGGCTTTCAGCAGACCAATGTCTCGAAAAAGGTATTGTAGATACGGTAATTTCATTTAAATCTAAAAAAGGGAGATAATAATTGTATTACTTTATTTCAGATACCCATTTTGGTCATGAGAAGATAATTGAGTACTGTAATCGCCCCTTTAAAAATGCAAAAGACATGGACGAAACAATTATCAAGAATTGGAATTCCAGAGTAAAAAAAGGAGATATAGTATTCTTTTTAGGAGACTTCTGCCTAAGTAAATCTTCAGAAGCTCCAGATAGTAGAAAAGATGCCTTCGATTATTACAGAAATCAGTTAAATGGAGATATTATTTTCTTTAAGGGAAATCATGATGGAAATAATAAATGTAAATCAATTATCGAGAGTATGATTATTAATCATGGTGGTAAAAGAATATATTTAACTCATAATCCTAAATTTGCTAAAGAAGATTTTCATTGGAATTTCTGTGGACATACACATGGTAATCAAGGTGTATTTAAAAAATTAGGAAAAAAATCCGTTATAATAGATTTATCAGTTGACTGTTGGGAATTCCGTCCTGTAGATGTGAATGAGATTAATCAGGCTTATTCCGAATGGAGTAGACGTGGACAGAAATAAACTTAAAATAAGAATTAGTTGGGGTATTCTTTTATTGTCAGCATTTATAATTCTAGTAACTTGTGATTGGAAAAATTTAAAATACTCATTTAATTTATTAAAAGAATTACATAGATTAATAAAAAAGAACTCTATATATAAAGTAGATGGAGATTTTGTATTGATTCATAAAACACAGATGAAAAAATTATAATGAATAATCTAGCCATACTTATTACCACATTTTTAAGAGATAATCTACTTTATAAGTGTATCCAGTCTATAGTAGATAATTATCCAAAAGATTGTATGGTTTTAATCGCAGACCAGGGCTATTCTGACTTTGAAAAAGATATCACTATGGATTATTATAGGTCTCAAATGTCTTTAGAGTATTATCCTCTTGCTTTTGATTGTGGATTATCAGTAGCACGTAATTTCTTAGTTCAAAAAGCATTTGAAATGAATATTCCTTATTGTTTAATTATGCCCGATAGTATTCAATTTACAGAGTCTTATAACTTTGAACCATTATTCGTAGATTTAAATAATAATATTATTATTAATTTTAAATTAAAAAATGTTGAACCCACACCATTGAAAGATATTTTCTTAGCTAAAACAAATCTTATAAGTGATTTATGGGATAATGAGCTAAAAATATATGAGTATCAGTTAGCTTTTACAGAATGTATTAAAAGAGGTTATAAAATTGTATGGAATGAAGATTATAATTTTAAAAAAATAAATTCTCGGTCTAATGAAGAATATCAAACATACTGTAAAAGAATTAAAGAATATAAAAAATTAACGGAGCAAAAACTAAAATGCATGTAGGAAAATGGTTACTAGTGAAACACGAAGGATTGGTACAAAGAGGAATAGTTGAACAATTTTTTATGGAAGATTTAGATATACGTTTAGATAACGGAGAATTAATAAGAAGAAAATACTGGGAAGTAAGGAAAATCGATGAAGAAAAAGAAGATAATTAAAAAAGAAGAGATTAAATTAGTCGATATTAAGCGTATTAGGTACGCTCCAGAACTGGAAATCGAATTACCAGCTAAAATCGATGCTGATAAACTCATTGATAGAGGTAAAACTCTAAAGGGCTGGGAAATCAAAGCAGACGGGTCTTTAAATAATGGTATTGAACTTTCTCCAGAAAATGCTAATCATCTATATTATAATGAAGATTCTTTAATGCAAATTAAAGAAGTATTAGCATTAGTGAGGGTTTATAAAGGAAAGGCAATGCCTACCTGCGGACTTCATATTCACATAAATGTTCGTAATTTAACAGATAGACAAATTTTAACCATTATTAAAGAATGGGTTCATAAGCAGCGTTTTGTAGCTAAAAAGTTCCATGTTAATAAAGACCGTATTGAAAATACTTGTAAACTATTACCTAAGAGTGAGTTACATAAATTAACAGAAAAGGAAATACATTCTTTCAGAAATAATTTACGTACTACTTTTAGAAATTATTCTTATCTTGAAGAAAAATATTATAGTCTTAATGCTTCTCATTTACCAAAGACTGATTACCAGACAATCGAGTTTAGATGTTTTTCTGGAAGTGTTAATTATAGAGAAATTAAAGAAGCTATATATTTTGTCTTAAACTTTATTAAGGAGTCGTTAGAACGTGAGTAAAACTAAAGGTAAAAATAATCCTAACTATAAACATGGCAATACATTAATTAAACATTATTGCTCATGCGGTAATGAAATAAGTTATAATACATTTAAGTATGGTAAAAAACAATGTAGAAAATGTTATTTAAAAAATTCAATAAAAAAATATTATTGTATAAATTGTGGAAAAAAATTAAGTAAAAATACTTGTCAACGATGTTACTCTTGTAATACCAAAGGTAAACGTAATCCTATGTTTGGTAAAGAAGGATACAATTTAAATAAACATCTATCAAATAAAACAAAAAGAAAATTAAGTCTTTCACATGGAGGAACGGGTATCCCCTATGAATTCAAAGATTATCCAGCAGTATTTTATTATATAAGAATAGATATTCGTAAAAGAGATAATTACGAGTGTCAGTTATGTCATAAAAAAGGTAATACCATTCATCCTATTGATTATGATAAAGAAAATAATCAAAGAAAAAATTTGATAACTTTATGCCCTAGATGTCATACCAAAACAAATACTAATCGTGATTATTGGTATGCGTATTTTACTTATCTAGTGGAAAGGGAATAATGATTAAAAACTACAAAAAATGTGTATACAGAGATACTTCTAGATGTGTATTGTTTTCAGCCTGTGAAGACTGTTATTATTATAAAGAATGTAAAGAAAAAACTAAAAAATCTGTAACTAAGAGAAAAAAAGATGCCTAAAGAACTTCATTTAAATAGACCAGGAGCCATTGGCGATATCATTATGACTCTTATGGCAATCGACAAGTATAAAATACTTAATCCTAATGATAAGATTGTTTATTATTGCGACCCAAGTTGGATGGATATCCCCGCAATTTGTCCTGCAGTAGATGAGATTAGAAGTAGTGCAGATTTCAATATTAAGACCCCAGGGGCACAAAATTTGTATGGTTATGGTAAGATTCCATTAATTCATCACTTAACATGGTATTTTGGTAAAGAACTTGGACTAGATGACCATTTTTATAGATACGGTTTTGTTCCTATTTTTAAACCTTCTCAAAATAAAGAATTTAATTCTCTAATCACTTCTGAAAAGAAAATAATCACCCTACATTGTACTGCTGGTTGGTCGCCTTATAAAAATTGGGATATGAATAATTGGCAAGAAGTAGTAGACCGATTCTGTACACTAGAATATACAGATTATGTCTTGGTACAATTGGGGACAAAAAAAGACCCACCCTTGAAAAACATAGTGGATATGAGAGACAAAATTACCTTAGTAGAATGTATACAATTAATTAATATGGCTAGATTACATTTGGGTGTAGATAGTTTTTCTAATCATGCAACTGCATTATTACCTTATACACCATCAGTTATTCTATGGGGTTCTACACATCCAAATATATTTGGTTATGGTCATAATATTAATATTTGGAAACCTTTAAAATGTTCACCCTGTAATAAATTAATGAATGATAAATGTCCTTTAGAACCTTATCCTTGTATATCTGCAATAACAGTAAACGAAGTATTTACTGAACTATTAAAATTATTATAATTAAGTAAATAAAAAAATACCCAGTACATTAATTTATATTGGGTATTATTATGTCTCCTTTATTATACAATTAATAAAACTTAATAGTACTCATTCCAATTATACAACTATTTTTTTGTAAATACATATAATGTATAGATTCGGGTTGTTGGTCAAAATAATTATCCCACGAGTTTGAATGACAATCCATTGTAAAATATAAAGCATCAACATATCCTGATGTAAAATATGGACCGTAAAATATTTTAAAATCATCAATTATATTTCTATCAAAAGATGCAAATTCACTAGGAGTCAAAACGATAGTATGCCTACCTCCTGTTGCAATTGTATAAAATATATACTCTCCAGTAGATAATGTAACTTGAATACGTAAAGAAGGTTTTGAGGGTAGAGGTAATTCTGTTGGAAATGGTATCCAGTCATAATAATGATGCCAAAGAATAGGGTCCGTAGGTAAATGACCCGTTACGCTTCCCAATTCAGTATAATTTCCTAACGATATTTGAAAACGAGTATGTTCAGTTATTTTAGGTCTTGGAGATAAATATAAATAAATAATCCCTGTACTACTTGCTGAGCCATAATCTAATCCTACAGGAGTATTTATCTCATTCGACCCAGAAAATAAAAAATTAGAAGCTAAATTAATACTTGCAATAGCGTCTCCTCCTGCATTACCTACTCCTACACCTACCCCATAAAGCCAATCGTGGTCAGCATGAATAATTCCACTATGAGAATCTGAAGGAGGAAGCCATCCAGAAGTATGAACACTATCGGAATAAATAACTCCTGTCCAAGTTTCCATCCAGCCAGTCTTTATAAAATGTCTCAAATCTTCAATATGAATTGCTTTACATTGATATTTTATTTCTTCTAAATTTGAATCGGTCCAATTACTTTTTGAAGTCATTGGATTTCCATCTTCGTCTGTACTTAAAAATTCTGGTAATGTCTGTCCAGTTATTACCAATATTTTTTCTGTAGAATCTCTTAATTCTTGTATATATGGTTTGATATTTTGAAAAAATCCAGAATCGTTTATGGGAGAGAATTCGGTAAGAGGAGTAATTCCGTTATCTATTTCTTGTTGATGTCTTTCAGCTTGTAATTCTTCAATATGAGTTCTAATTAATTGGGTAAATCCCTTAAATTCATCCGTAGAAAGACTTGGAGTTGTTAATAAAGGGTCGTTTGTAAACTCACCTAAATGTCTACCACAAATAGGACAATTAGCCATTTATTTATACTCCAGGTGCGTATGCAGCATATAATCTCCAACAATTACCATTTTCATCCCAAACTATTGATGTTTTTGTTGGGTCGGTATTATAAAGTGGGGATTTCATTTCTCGTCCTTTAGAATCTACTACAATAATTCCATTTGCATCTCTTTCAACTAAGTAACATTTCTTTACATCTATTTCATAAGCAGGAGTGCCCCATGTTTTTGTTGAAGGATTAAAAACTAAATCTAACAATCCTATTTTTTCAACTGTAGGTTTTTTTGGATTGGAAGTATCAATTTCGGTTTTTATATTAGGCTGTGTTACCCAAAATTGTTGACTATGTTTATTTGTGATTGGTGTAGTAACAAAATCGTATTCTACAATTTCTATAACATCTTTTATTAAAGCCCCACCTGAAAATCTAGAATGAGAATGTTTATTATATCCTTTTCCTGTTATGGAATCTGGAACTGGAGGTTCCACATTACTAGGAGGATTTCCTAATTCAGATGTATTCCAAATTACAAATCCACCTTGAATTTGTCCCATTCCAGCTTTAATATCAACAGAACTTACAGTTCCTCTATCTCTACCACCACCAACTACTGTGATAGGTTTTTTATAAGTTCCTTCAGTATTTCTTGATAAATCTTCAACCTTAGCAGTTAGTTCAATTATTATATTTTCTAATTCTGTTATTCTACTATTTAGGGACATTTTTAATTCTCCTTACTTTTTATTATATATGCAAAATACAAATACCAACAATCTCTGTTATAATTTACTTTAATATTACATTTATGACATAATATAATCAAATTCTTTTCTTTACAGTTAGTCTTATCATAATCAATATGATGAACATGTTTTGCTTTTTTATGACATAATTGACATTTATAATTATCTCTTTTACGAATTGATTCTTTTAATTCTAAATTAAAAAGATATGAATAACCTTCCTTTGAAATACCGTTTAACCAATTTGGATTATTTTTACCCTTCATAGTGCAAGAGTGGCATCTTTTTGATGTCCATATAATTTTTTTACCACAAACACAATATTTTTTAACTAAACTTATACCATCCTTCCAGTTACCATTATTTTTACCTCTATTTAGTTTATGTCCTTTTTTAAATTCTGTACTTGGAGAGCAATGTTTTCCTTTAAGAGAAATTTTATTAGCTTTTCCAATTTTTATTTTATGTTCTTTGGTTAGGTGTCTTTTTTTCATACTATTCACCATGTGATTGATAACTTATTGAACGAGAGTAATAACGACTATTTTCTAATGTTAAACTAACCGTAAAACTAGACATATTATAAGTTATTCCAGTTATATTCATTGCCTCATCTGTAATTCCTGCAATGTAAATTCTATTTGTTAAATTAATACCGTAAAAACATAATGCATCTAATGTAATTTCAATAGTACCTTTTATTTTTTTATCACAAGACTTACTTAACGTCCAGTCTGCTATATCCTGAGCAAAAGCTGTATCATCCCATGTAGGAATAATTGTATCTATTCCTGTAGCATAATTATGTTGAACCATTCCAATTTGTATAGATAAATTTGATAAATTTAAATCTTTAATAATAGTATCTGGATAAGTTCCCATTTTAGCAGTAAAGAACATTAAAGGATTTGATATATCAGTTTCTGGGTCGTCAGTTGGGTCTAAAGTATAAGTATAATAATTCTTTTTCCATAAAACTACCTTAACTATTGGTGCTCTGACCGCAGTACATTCTCCATTAGCACCAGTTTGATATAAAAACATCGGTTCGCTAAGTTTTAATATTCCATTTTCATAATCAATAGTAAATCCTTCTTTTAATACTGTTTCTAATGATAAATTTAACGGACCAATAAATCCAAAAGCATTTCCTACATTATAAATTTCTACTCTAGGTGGATATTGGTCTGACCACGATGATAATTCTGGATTTAAATAAGGCATGTCATATTTTGTGAAAACATCAGAATAATCACCTGCTGGATTACGATGGTCAAATCCATATCCCGATGATGTATTATTTGACATTAATTCTAAACTTCTATCCCATGCTGGAGTAACAAATTGAACATAACTCGCATAATTATATCCAGTATATTTATGAGTACGATTGTCCTTTTGAACAATTTTGTTTCCCATCTGTACTCTAAATTTATTTACTATATCTTCTACAGATTCATCAAAAGAATGATTTATAACATCATAAAGATTTATATTTGCTCCTAATGCTTGTCTTTTTAACTCAATGACCGACCCTTCCCCAGCAGACCATAATTTCTTAGTTCCATCCACATCATAAAACCATCCATAATTACCCATCTCTTTGATAAGATTTGTAATTGCTTCTGATTTACCTACTGAAAAGTTATCCATCGTTTCTGGACAGAAATTACCAGGTCCTGGAGTCCAACTATGCTGTGTAGTTAAAGCAGCAGCTAATGTTTCGTAATAAAGTTCTTTATTGTCTGTAGGTTTATGACCAATATGATAATAAACATTTGATTTATTCTGTTTCCAATATTCGTCTTGGCAGTTTATTCTCATTTTTTCTGGGTCTTCAGAAGGTGAAATGCTGGTAATGTATCCAGAAAATAATACCCAATTATTATATTTAATTTCTATTGTTGCTTCCATTGCAGGTTTCGTTGTATCATAAGCTCGACCTAAATCAAAAGTTGCTGTATGAGAAGAATCTAAATCTTTAGAAATACTGATAGAATTAACATCTACATCGGTCTGTTCTGCTCCAGCAATATAAACTTTGATGTATCCTTTTCCTAAAGATTGTAGAATACCACTTGCAGATTTTTGCCAACTATATAAAAATCTTATATCATTTACTACATTATTTAAAGTTAATTTTTGAGTTCTAAAATCATTTACTGCATCAGAAATAACTGATTTGCATGTATTAATAAAATTATTAACATCTGATAAATTCTGTATAACTGTATTTACTTTATTATTTATATCTGAAAGTACATCTTTGACAAAAGTTATTTTATTAATAATATCATATAATACTCCAACACATATTTTAGCGTCAGATAGGATAGTTTTCTGTATAACAGCTAAAATAGATGTATCGGATAGAATAGTTTTATTATATTCATCTACTAATTTAGCATCTGATAAAATAGTTTCTTGTATATCTAATGCCAGTATTTTAGCATCTGACTGAATAGTCTTCTGTATAATAGAAGTAATTAAAGCATCTGATAGTATTGTTTTCTGATTGTCTACAGATTTTATTTTGGTATCAGATAGGATAGTTACTGTTTTTGTAGGATTTAAAAAAATTGAATCAAAATAAATAGTATAAGGATTAGATGAACCTGTAGTATATTCTACGTAAAGATATTGAGAATCAGAAATACATACTGATGGATATTTATCTACTGCTATATCACTCGTTATATCTACTTGAGATTCCCAAGCAGAACCATTCCATTTTCTATAGGAAATATTATATTGAGTTCCTGTATAATCTGTCCAAATAATAACTGGATTATTTGCTACAATTGATAATGCAGGGTCTTGGTCATTTGAATTATCTGATAATAAAGTACCAGAATCCCAAGAACCTGTATAATTATATATTTTTATTCCTGAACTTGTTCTTACAGCAGCAAAGATATTAGAATCAGAAATTTTGCAAGCTCCTAAAGAATATGAACTATTGGTAATTCCTGAAGCAATATCAGTAGGTGCGTTCCAAGATTTAGCAATATCATTCCATATAAATTGTTGTAATTTACCACCAGCAGTAGTTACTATACACCATATAGTAGACCCTACTTCAAAACATCTTGTTCCGCTAAGGGTATCTGTTAAAGTATAATAATTATTATTCCAACTAGCTCCATCATCCGTAGAATAAAATCCGTAAAGTCTCCAAGCTCCACTATATCCATAAAAGAACGTTACAAATAATTCACCACTTGCACGTTTAACTAAAGAAACATAATAACAATAATTACCCGCAATAGTTCTTCTAGTACCAACGGTCCAAGAACCACCGCTATAAGTTAATTTATATAAATAAATTCCTCCAGAACCGCCACCATAAAAAACTGTATAAATATTATCACTACCATCAATAATAACATCAAAATCGCCATCAACTGAATAATTAGATGATTCTACTGTAGTCCAAGAAGAATCCCAAGTTACTCCATTATCTGAAGAAGTTTTATATCTTAAATGAGCATCGGCAGCATCTGCAAAAAGAACAAGAACTCCTCCAGAAGTTTTTACTATTTTATGTTGATATGAATACCGAGTAGATGCATCTATTGATGTAGTTCCTACATTTACTATTGCCATTTTATTCTCCTAAGACCCAATTACCTTGTTCATCTATTATTAAGACAATTTGCCTATTATTTCCATTTTTATCATTGTATTGAAATCCAAGATGATAATTTATATCGTGATTCATTTTTTTACCCAATTGATTTAATTCTATTCTATGTCTACGGAAAAAAATTAATCTACAATTTTCTTTTGTTTCTTTTTTTTCTACAGATAAATGATTGTTAAAAAATATAAAACCGTTTATCAAATCTACACAAAACATTTTATCTAAATTATTGGTTAGATAAAAATATCTTAAATCATTAAATTTATCCCTAACTATCTGAAATTTATTTTCAGTTTCATCTTTATTAAATTGATAGATTATACTATTATCTGAAAATCTTGCTTGCCAGTGAAACTGTAGTGAATTCATTGAATTGTCTTCACTACCTAAATTTATGTCCATTGAATTGGTCATTTTAATTCCTTTTTAAACCTCGTCATATTGGAATGTTAATGTTTTCTGGAAAACTGAACCACTAGGTGTAGTTATTGCTGTTTGTTCTTGTAATCGAATATATTTTGTATAACCAGGAGCTGTGATAGTTGCTGTTCCTGCTGCTGACTGAATCGCTAATGATGTACCTACTGATAAAGGTATATTAGAATCCGCATTAGCAGTTGCTGATGGAGTTGCAAAAGCAACATTCGCTGCTGCCTTTAATGCTTCGTCTGTTTTATAACCTAAAACATCCGACCTCCAAAATTTCATATTACTAATTTCTGTCCAACCAGTTCCTCCAAACTTTGCTCTAATGTATTTCTCAAAAGAAGCATTACCTCTCGTAATAGGATAAGTCGTTGTATTTAACTCATGGTCATCAACAGAACCAAAATTTAAATTAGTAATTCCATCTTGAACTATCTCACCTACTAAATTACTTTCGCTGAACTGATGTGTAGCTGCCATTTTTTAATTCACCCCCTTTATTTTATAAATTTGTGTAATAATTTATTTCTTTTTTCAATCATTTCATCTAAAGTTGCATCTTTAGGTAAATTTGCCTCTAAAAGTTTTCTGATAAGAAATAGAGTTCTTTCTATAAAATCATATCTTTTTTCCATGTTATCTCCAAAAATTTGGATTTAATTTTTTTAAAAACTCATCATCATTTTTAATATCTTTTACATTGATACATCCAGTCTTCATATCTATTTGGTAAATAGTTGTATAATCTTTTTTCTGACCGATTATATAATCAAATTCAAGATTTTGTATTCCAGCTTTATCACCTGTTACATCTTTAGTACATTCTACCATATGATAAAATCTTTCATATCCACCCAAACCAATATAATCTCCAGTAGGAAGTAAATAGAATAATGTCCTTATTTTTTTATCAGTAGAAATTTCTAACCATTTAGTTTTTTGATAATCTCCACCATTAAAATTCGTGTTATCTTCAAAAACTATTTGAAATAAGGGTTTATTCATTATTTCTCCTTTC